>Ga0209098_1002616_pt1 | contig 15664 bp, 10 predicted proteins | sample AD_JPNHW1_MetaG_FD_184429 | JGI IMG/M metagenome (GOLD analysis project Ga0209098, IMG submission 184429) | Active sludge microbial communities of municipal wastewater-treating anaerobic digesters from Japan - AD_JPNHW1_MetaG (SPAdes) (version 2) | ecosystem: Engineered > Bioreactor > Anaerobic... | reverse complement strand
AGCCATGGGGGCATCTTTAGCTGATAAAGCATGGGGACGTGAAAGTGCTGTTTATCGTGTGAGTGGAGTTATCAATGTCATTGGTGGTTGGTTTATCACAGCTATCGCTGCTTTTGCCATCACTGCTGTTATTGCTGTAGGCTTGTATTACGGTGGAAAAATTGCAATGTTGATTTTGATTATAGTTGGAGCTTTAGTCTTAATTAGAAGTCAAATTTCTTTCAAAAGAAAAGCCAACAAAGAAGTTTTAAGAAAAACTGTTGATGATCTTTTATCTTCAGATGACACTGATGAAGCTTTGGCTCTTTTAAGAAAATATTCTAAAGAAAATGCAACTGAAACCTTACAATATGTCGCTGATAGATACTCCCAAGTGATCAATGCTTTCTGCAATGAAGAGTTAAAAACGCTAAGGAATCTATCAGGAAAAATTGACTCACATAAAGATGATGTTAAGAAAATCAAACGATTAGGTACCTTAGGAATAAGGAAATTATCCCCTTCAGATGCATTCGAGAGAGGATTATATTTCTATCAAGCAAATGATTTTATTGGAGAATTGATTTATGCATTGGCAAAAATTAGCGTGGCTTGTGAAGAACATATTGCAAACAACTTTAACCCATTGAATGACGAACAAAAAGAGGAATTGCAAAAAACTAAAACAACTATTGTTGATTTTATTAATCATTGTTTAGACATTCTTGAAGAAGAAACATTTGAAGAAAATTATAACTTCTATGCCAATAATGAAGAGTTTCTCGAAGATTTCCACACTATGAAACGGAAACAATTGAAGAGAATCCAATTGTATCAACAAAGTACAAAAGCATCATTGGTTTACATCAGCATCGTTCAAGAAACCCAAACCATTGTTTCTTATACTACTAATATCATGAAAGTAAATCGTAAATTAATACAAAACAGTTAACTAATAATCTCAAATTCTTAAAAAAATAATAAAATGGGTTTTGAACAATACTACATTATACTCTTAGGTGTACTATTTATTTTAGCCGTATTTGGCATTTATGTAGGTGTAAGTAATGATGCTGTTAATTTTCTTCAATCTGCAGTAGGTAGTAAAGCTGCAAATATAAACTTTGTTTTGATTATCGCTGCTGTCGGTATCTTTTTAGGAGCCGGTTTCAGCAACGGGATGATGGATGTGGCTCGTCAAGGGGTATTTACACCAGAATATTATACTTTTCAGGAAGTGATGATTATTCTGATTTCTACCATGATGATGGGGGTCATTTTGATGGATTTATTCAACGTTTTAGGATTACCAACCTCAACAACCGTTTCATTGGTTTTTGGTCTATTAGGTGCCGCTTTTGCTGTTGCAACTATTAAAATTGGAAAAGCACCAGCAGATGCTCCTCTCACTTATGGCATGTTGCTAAATACTGAAAAAGCATTACAAGTAGTTTTAGCAATCTTTATTTCTGTTGCCCTTGCCTTCTTTTTTGGTACGATTATCATGTATATTACCAGAATCATCTTTACTTTTAATTATAAACCCAAATTAAACTATTTAGCAGGTATTTTCGGAGGTGTTGCCCTTACAGCAATTGTATATTTTATGTTGCTAAAAGGAATAAATGATACCTCTTTTATGAATGATCAGGCGAAACATTGGGTCGATACTCATTCCGGAACGATTCTTTTGTTTTCATTTGTTTCATTATCTGTTTTGATGCAAATTCTTCATTGGTTGAAAGTCAATACGCTGAAAGTGATTGTTTTAACAGGAACTGCATCATTAGCTTTTGCATTTGCAGGTAATGATTTAGTAAACTTTGTCGGAGTTCCTCTTGCAGGATTCTCAGCCTATAAAATTGCCTCTGCAAGTGGTGCTTTAGATGTAAATATGCTTATGGGACTACTTAGAGAACCCGCACATACTGAACTTTATATTCTAATTGCTTCGGGTGCAGTTATGGTATTTGCTCTTTTTACATCTAAAAAAGCTAAAAATGTAATTAAAACTACCATTAGTCTATCACGCCAAAATGAAGGGGATGAAATGTTCAGTTCTTCTGCTATTGCTAGAAATTTAGTTCGCGGCTCAAGAAGAATGGGTACCTATATCATTCAAAATACACCTACGAGCGTCAAAAAATGGACCGCATCCAGATTTAGTAAAGAGGGACTTTCAATGGAAAATGATGCCGCATTCGATTTAGTGAGAGCTGCTGTTGGTTTAGTAGTGGCTAGTTCTTTGATTGCATTTGGAACATCATTAAAACTCCCTTTATCAACCACCTACGTGACTTTTATGGTTGCCATGGGTGCTTCTCTTGCCGATAAAGCTTGGGGCCGTGAAAGTGCTGTTTATCGAGTTAGCGGAGTAATCAATGTTGTAGGGGGATGGTTTATTACAGCCATTGCTGCTTTTATAATCACAGCTGTAATGGCTATTGTGCTTTATTACGGTGGTATTATTGCCATGATTATTGTTGTTTTGTTAGTAGCTCTTGTTTTAATAAGAAATCAAATTTCTTTCTCTAAAAAAACAAAAAAAGAGGATACCAATCAGGTAATTGTTGATCTGTTAGCTTCCAACGATGAAGAAAATTCACTAGCTCTTTTAAGAAAATATTCTAAAACAAATGCAATAACAACCCTTGAATATATTATTGAAAGATATGAACAAGTGATTGATGCTTTCTGTGTTGAAGACCTTAAAGTTTTAAGAAATCTATCCGGCAAAATCGACTCCCATAAAGATGATGTGAAAAAGATCAAACGTCTAGGAACCTTAGGAATAAGAAAATTATCTCCATCTGATGCGTTTGAAAGAGGACTCTATTTCTATCAATCTAATGACTTCATTGGAGAAATGATATATGCAATAGCTAAAATTAGTGTTGCATGTGAAGAGCATGTTGCAAATACATTTAATGCACTTAGTGACGAACAAAAAGAGGAACTTCAAAATACTAAAAAAGCACTTCATGATTTCCTAACTGATTGTATTCATATTCTTGAAAATGAGGATTTTGAAGCCAGAAGAGAGTTATATATCAATAATAAATGGTTACTAACCGATTTTCAGGAAATGAAACGTCGCCAGTTGAAGCGTGTACAAAATGAAAATGCAAGTACTAAAGTAAGTATGGTGTATTTAACAGTGATTCAAGAAACAAATACCTTAGTTTCCTATACAACCAATTTATTGAAAGTGAATCGGAAGTTGATCCAGAATTGCTAGAAGAGTGATTTCAGCCATCAGGTTTTAGTTATTGGGTTTTAGTTATTGGGTTTTTGGTTTCAGGTATTAGTTTTACGCAATCCTATTTTTCATTTTTCTTTGCACTCTAATCTCTAGTCCCTCGTCTCTAGTCCATTATTCATTAGCATATTAGCTTATTATCACATTAGCACATTAATTTTGGGCATTCCGGCACCCAGCGACCCACAGGCCATTGCAGGTGCCGTCGGTCTCCGCCTACAAGTCCGCAGTAATAAGCCGAGGGACTGCATGGTAGTTAAAGGAGCTCACAGGCTCGCTCTTTAACTCCCTGCATCCCTTCGGCTTCTTACTTTGCGGGCTTTTCGGCTTCGCCCTAATGCGGGGTTCCCCTCCCGACGGAGCAGTTCTCCCATATTCTAATATTTGCAGGGTAAATATTGGGGTATTTACCTCATTCATACGTTGATATAAAACTTGTTGATTTAAGTTCAAAACAGTAACCTACTTTTATAAGAATATTCGATATTGCGGTTCATCGGTTGATTCAGGATGGAGTTTCCGTCGCATTAGGGCGCAGGCCAAGTACCCCGCAAGTTGAACAGCTTAGTGGTGCACGAGACGGGCAGAGCGACGAAGGAGCTACTGCACGGCCGATGCACCACTTGGCTGTGCAACGAGGAGTACAGGCCGGAGACCGACCCTTTGGCTAGCGACGGTTTGCATTTTCGATGAAGTAAAGAATTGGTTGAGTGAAGCCAAAGGGGAATGCCCAAATTACATCCTTTCCGGTACCTCAATCCCCAGCAATATCATCCCTTTTTGGATTATCTCCGCACAAACTTGTGATAATTGAAGTCTGATGATTCTTAAAGATTCGTTCTCTTCCTTGAAAATGGGGTTCTCCTGGTAAAAACGATTGAATTCTTTAGCTAATTCAAAAATATAATTTGCAACAAGGGCAGGAGAGTGGTTGCTGGCAGCATTTTGTAATACAGCTGGATATTCTTTGATGATTTTTATAATCTCTATCTCATTGTTATTTAACAAATCATAAGCATTTGTTAAAGTATTGGTTTCTATATTGTTCTCTACAGATTTTCGTAACATCGATTTAATTCTCGCATGGGTATACTGAATAAATGGTCCGGTGTTACCATTAAAATCGATCGATTCTGCGGGATTAAACAACATGTTTTTCTTTGGATCAACTTTCAAAATAAAATATTTTAATGCTCCTATCCCAATCATTTCATACAATCTATTCGCTTCTTCTTCCTCAAAATTGAATTTTCCTAACTCTTCAGTGCTGCTTTTTGCCTCTAAATACATGCTTTCCATCAAATCATCTGCATCCACAACAGTTCCTTCTCTGGATTTCATTTTACCCTCTGGTAATTCAACCATTCCATAAGATAAATGATAGATCGAATTTCCAAAAGGTTTGTTTAACTTTTTGGATAAAACCAACTTTAAAACATCAAAATGATAATTTTGTTCGTTACCTACTACATAAATCATCTCCTCGGGATGAAATTCGTTGTATCGTAACTCCGCTGTGCCTAAGTCTTGTGTCATGTATACCGATGTCCCGTCAGATCTGAGTAATAATTTTTCATCTAAACCTTCGTCTGTTAAATTAACCCATACGGAGCCATCCTCTTTTTGGTACAATTGTCCATTAGATAATCCTTCTTCTACAAGTGCTTTTCCAGATAAATATGTGTTAGATTCATAATAAGTTTTGTCAAAATGGATTCCCATTCTGGAATATGTTTTTTCAAAACCTTCATACACCCAATGGTTCATTTTTTCCCATAATTCTCTTACTTTAGGATCGTTATTTTCCCATTTGCGTAAAATTTCCTGTGCCTCAAGCATTAAAGGTGCACTCTTCTTTGCGATCTCTTCATCCACTCCTTGATCTTGAAGTGTCTTAATTTCTTCTTTCAGATGTTTATCAAATTCAACATAATATTTGCCTACTAAATGATCACCTTTCATTTCTGAACTTTCCGGAGTCTCCCCATTTCCATACTTTTGCCATGCCAACATGGATTTGCAAATATGGATTCCTCTATCGTTTACAAGGTTTACCCGATATACTTTTTTACCTACAGCATCAAGAATATTGGCAACAGCACATCCTAATAGGTTGTTACGAACATGTCCTAAATGTAATGGTTTATTGGTGTTTGGTGAAGAAAATTCAATTAAAGTGACTTGGTTTGAATCAGTAATATTATCGATTTGAATCCCATTTTGAATGCAATTTTGTAAATATTCGATCCAATATTTTTTGGTTATAGAAAAATTCAAAAAACCTTTTACAATATTGAAATGGGATATTAAGTCTGGGATTCTTTCTAGCAACAAGCTGCCAATCTCTTGACCAATCTGTTCCGGTGATCTTTTTGCTTGTTTAACAAATGGAAAAACGACAATAGTATAATCTCCTTCAAATTCTTTTTTAGTTCTTTGAAGCGTTGATTGATCTAATTTAGTATCAATTTGGTATAAGTCTATAAGTATTTTTTCAATAGTAGTAAGGATCAATTGTTCCATGAGTATTTTTTTTATTATTTATTAAATTCTTGAATTGATGCATCCAGGTTTCCGTTCCAAAGATATTTTTTGGTTTCTCGATAGATTACTCCTGAAAGTAAAATCAATGAAATTAAATTCGGAATAGCCATAAGTGCATTCATTGTGTCTGCAATTTGCCAGATAAGTGACACATTTATGATGGATCCTATAAATACGGCAATTACCCAAAATACACGATAATAAGGTATTGTTTTCTTTCCCCCTAGGTATTCAAGCGCTCTTTCTCCGTAGTAAGACCATCCTAAAATAGTTGAAAAAGCAAAAGTGAACAACCCGACAACTAAAATAAAAGTTCCAACGTAGGGCAGTTTGGCGAAAGCAGCACTCGTAAGAGTAGAACCATTAGCATAATCAATATCTGGGTATGCAATAATGGAAGTTACCAATACAATACCAGTTATTGCGCAAACTACCACAGTATCCCAAAAAGTACCGGTTGAGGAAACAAGTGCTTGTCTGACAGGATTTCTGGTTTTAGCAGCGGCAGCGATAATAGGAGCGGAGCCCATCCCGGATTCGTTGGAAAACAACCCACGAGCAATTCCATATCTTGCGGCCATCATGATGGATGCACCTACAAAACCACCTCCAGCTGCTGCCGGATTAAATGCTGATTTAAAGATTAAAACGAGCGCATCTCCTACATAAGAGGAATTCACAATAAGTATGATCAAACAACCTAAAATATAAAAAATGGCCATAAATGGTACCAACATTTGACAAATTTTAGCGATCCCTTTTACCCCAAAAAAGATAACAGCTGCAGTTAAAATTGATAAAACAATTCCTGTAATGAGTAAAGGAAAGTTAAATGAATCTTTCATTAACATCGCGATTGAATTAGCCTGAACAGTACATCCAATTCCAAAGGATGCTAAAACTGTAAAAATGGCAAATAATATACCTAACCATTTCATATTCAAGCCTTTTTCTAAGGCACACATTGGACCACCCAACATGGTTCCGTCTGATGTTTTATATCGGTATTTAACGGCTAATAACCCTTCTGAATATTTGGTTGCGATTCCGAAGACTCCTGTTAACCAACACCATAGAACGGCTCCAGGACCACCTAATGAGATCGCAGTTGCAACACCAACAATATTTCCGGTTCCAATGGTTGCAGCAAGAGCTGTTGCTAAAGCTCCAAATTGGGAAACATCACCTTCTGAATCATCTTTTTTAAAAGATAACCTAATGGCTTTAAATATCTTACGTTGAGGAAATTTTAGTAATATGGTTAAGAAAATGTGAGTTCCTAACAATAAAATTATCATGGGCCATCCCCAAAGATATTGATTGATTAATGTAAAGAGATCGTTTATCTGATTCATTCAAATACTATTTTAGGTGAATTTTTGCTTCCTGCCAATAGGTTTCCATCTCTTCCAAATCCATATCTGTTATTGATTTACCTAAGTCTTTAGCTCGGTTTTCAATATGCATGAATCGTTGTATAAATTTTCGATTGGTTTTCTCTAAAGCATCTTCAGGATTGATCTCTATAAATCGTGCATAATTGATTAAAGCAAACAGAAGATCTCCAAATTCATCTTCCATACGATCACTTTTTAGATCCACTTCAGCACGAAATTCATTCATTTCTTCCATCACTTTACTCCACACTTGATCCGCATTTTCCCAATCAAAACCTACACCTCTGGCTTTTTCTTGAATTCTGTATGACTTTACCATAGCTGGTAATGATTTTGGAACTCCACTCAAAACAGATTTATTTCCCTCAGTCAACTTGATTTTTTCCCAATTTTCTTTCACCTCTGCTGCAGATTGAACCTTTACATCTCCAAAAATATGAGGATGTCTTCTGATCAATTTCTCGCTGATTCCATTTAAAACAGTTTCAATATCAAATAAATTTTGTTCTTGCCCCAATTTTGAATAAAAAACAATGTGTAACATTAAGTCACCTAACTCTTTACCAATATCAGTGTATTTTTTGTCTATAATGGCATCCGAAAGTTCATAGGTTTCTTCAATGGTTAAATATCTCAAACTATCAAATGTTTGTTTACTATCCCAGGGACACTTCACCCTGAGTTCATCCATAATATCTAGTAATTTTTTAAAGGCAATAAGTCTGCTATCGGTTTCCATCTAGTATTTTTAATTTTTAACTTGCAAAAATACTAAAAAATAATGTGCTAATATGCTAATGTGCTAATGTGCTAATGCTAAATGAATAATGAATAATGAAAAATGAAAAATCGAACACACGAGCACATGAGCACACGAGCACACGAGCATTCGAGCATTCGAATTTTTTGTAATTTTGCAAATAACTAAAACCTAATATTATGCTTAAGAATACGATTGCTATAGCTTATGATTTTGATGGGACACTTGCACCTGGAAATATGCAGGAGAATGCTTTTATACCCGATTTAAACATGTCTATACCTGATTTTTGGGATGAAGCGAATAAAATAGCTCGTGAAAATGACATGGATGAAGTATTAGCCTACATGTTTTTGATGCTTCAAAAAGCAAAAGAGAAGTCGATTCCTGTAAAGAAAAAAGCATTTTTGGAATATGGGTCAAGAATTCAGTTTTATAAAGGGGTTGAAACATTTTTCGATCGAATCAATCAATATGCGTCATCCAAAGGTTTTCAAGTGGAGCATTATATTATTTCATCAGGAAATAGAGAATTCGTTGAAGGGAGTAGAATTGCACATTATTTTACCGATATTTTTGCTTCCGGTTTTATGTATGATCAGAATGGGATCGCTTCTTGGCCTGCATTAGCAGTAAATTATACGAATAAAACCCAATTTTTATTTAGAATAAACAAGGGAATTCATAATTCGTATGATAATACCTTAATTAATAAGATTGTTCCAGAAAATGACAAACCCATTCCATTTTCAAATATGATATACTTAGGTGATGGAGAAACTGATGTACCTGCCATGAAAATGGTAAAATTACAAGGTGGTATTGCTGTTGCTGTATATAACCCGGAATTTGTTCCAACACCCAGCAAAAAACGTTCTCCTAAAGACCTATGTACAGAAATTGTTATGAATAAAAGGGCTGATTTTATGGCTCCTGCAGATTATTCAGAAAATACCGAATTGGATATACTGATAAAAAAATGTATTGATAAAATCGTGTCTGATCAATTATTGTTTGTGAATATCGATTAGATTTTTTATTGATATTTTATAGTAAAATGAAATGTACTCCCAATATTTTCAGTACTTTCCACCCAAATGTGACCATTTAACATTTCAACAAAAGCTTTTGCAATGGATAACCCTAGTCCGGTTCCTTCAAAAATACGATTGTTATTCATGTCAGCTTGAACAAAACGGTTAAAAATATGATCAAGATTTTGGGATACAATTCCGATGCCTGTATCTTTTACAAAAAAATGAATTTCATGATCATTTATTTCATACCCAAATTCAACCGATCCACTTGGTGTATATTTGATTGCATTACTGATTAAATTTGATAAAATTAGATCCAGCTTTTCAGGATCAGTGATAAATTCAAAATCGGGATCGAACTGTGTTTTATTCCATGAAAAAGAGAGCGATTTTAGAATGCTTTTTTCATAATATTTGTCAAAAACATTTTGCATTAAAAGATTAATATTGATCTTATATTGATTTAACTTTATATCTGAAGATTCAATTTCAGACATTAAAATGATATCATCTAATGTACTTAAAAATCTATGAGCACTTTCATTAAATGTAGTAAGAAACTGTTCTTTTTCATTTGGAGCGATATTGATGCTTTTAATCATAGTGATAAAGCCAATAATTCCATTCATGGGTGTTCTAATTTCATGACTTAAATTGGTAAGAAATGCGGCAATCATTCTATTGCTCTCTTCTGCTTTATGCTTGGCATTGATCAATTCTTCTTCAATTTTTTTTAGTTTTCCGATATCAACTACAATGCCATCAAAAAGTAAATGTCCATCACTATTTTTATGAGGTATTGCTGTACTTTGAAAGAATTTTAAGATTCCATCTTGCGTTATAATTCTTCCCTCCAACATAAGCATTTCCATTCTATTAATGGCTTGTTTTTCCAATTCATTTTGAATCTTTATATCTTCAGGATGAACCAAGCCATATAAGGCATTAGAATCAGCATACAGTTCTTCGGGTTTAATTCCGATAAAATTATAAATGCTATCACTAACAAAAGTGAATTTTCTTGAAGAACCATCAGTACCAGTATCTACCTGAAAAATGAACCCATTTACTAAATTATTACTAATTTGTGACAGTTGATTCTCTTTTTTAATTAATTTTTTTTGAAATAAATGTTTTTGAGCATTGATAATGATTAGAATTACAAGAATTGTAACTAAAATAACCAAAAAGATAATGATTATAATAATTAAAGATCTATGTGTATTCCAAAGATTATTAGGTTCATTTATTATTATATGATCTTTTGGTAAATTTGACATTGAAATATTAAAACGGTCAATTTGATTATAATCAAATATATTACTGGATGGAGTCTCCATTAAAACTGGAATTTGTTGAGGTTTAACTCCATTTAATATTTTCAAAGCCATATCAGCAGCTCTAAATCCCTGGTCATAACCACGAATTATGATTCCTCCGACAATACCGGTATTAATTGAAAAATCCCAATTTGAATACACAGGAAATGGGGATATTTTTGCAATCAATTCAGTACTCTCTTGAGGTCTATTTTCATCATTAAGCAGTCCAAAAACGATGATGGCTGTTTCATTGGGTAATGCATTCAGTTTCTCTTTTAACTTAGATGAATTGATATCAACAAAATTGAATATCTTAATCTTAGATTGTTGAATTTCAATAAATTGCTCTGTTAATTGTAAGTATGTCTTAAAAGTTAGATCATTAGTTGAATTGATAAAAACGACGGACTCAATGTCCGGATGTATCGTTAGAACTAAATCAAAAATATGCTCAATGTTAATTTCTTCATTAATCCCGGTTACATTTTCAATACCTTCTAATACTTTAGGATTAAAATTGTTATATCCACAAAATACGATTGGAGTATTAGGAAAAAGTTCATCTTTATATCTTTTAATAAAATTAAAACTTGGATTATCAGAAGTAATTATGACATCGAATTTATTATTGACATATTTTGTTTTTATAATTTCTGCAATTTTATCAAAAGTATAGGTTTCAGAAAAAGACCTTTGATCAAGATGCTCGATATAAAACCTAGTTTCCAGATTACTTTTAGCAAATCGATCAAAGATTCCTGCAAGAATATTACGACTCCATTCATAATTTACTTCATAAGAATCAATAATCAATACATGTTTAATATGATTTTCTTTATCATTTGAAGAAGTCGTTTCACCAAATAAAAATTCGGAAAAAAGTAACAGGAAGAAAATTGTTAAAATGCTTTTAGATCTGTTCATAAATTTTTATCACGAATTCAATTATAATCTTAGTTATAATTTGCTAGAAAAGTATATCTTCGTGCAAATATAAACCATTAACTTTTCTTTTTCGAAATTTTTTAATATAAAATGTTGAATGCATTTTGTCATAAAATGGTATTAAATGCATATTAAATATTTTTCAACTATTAATGTTAATAAACATTTAGATAATCAATGAAAATCTTAAAAATAATTATATAAATTAAGTCAAAAAGCACCACTTAAATGTTAAAATTATTAACATTTAAGTTCATAAATTGTTTTTGGTACTTATAAATTTTCAAAATACCCCAGCCAACAATACCAAATGAAATAATTAAAATAGGAATAATTCCTGGTATTTGTGACATAGTAATTTCATCGGATACTCCATTATTTTGCCTAGATAGATAATCAAAAAGGAGGCTTAAAGAATTATGCATAAAATGGGCTAAAATGGGTAAGAATAGTCTTCCACTCCAAATAGCCAGATATCCTAAATAAATACCTAATAAAAAACGTGGAATAAAACCATAAAATTGTAAGTGGATTGCACTAAAAATAAAAGCAGTTATGATAATTACAATATGCTTATTTTTTAAAATAGAAGATAAAAAATGTTGAATAGCCCCTCTGAAGAAAAATTCTTCAGCAATAGCCGGAACAACAGCCATTACTAAGAAATTCATCAATAAAGTCGTTAATCCTAAATCAGCCGTTAAATTTTTAATTGTTTGATTGTTAGAATCTTCCATCTCTTTCATCCAGGATTCAAAATGATGAAACGAAGAGGGTAGTCCCATTTTTTGATTCCAATCTCCAATAATTCCAATGATTGGAATTATAAAAACGGAAATAAGTATAATAATTAAAACTGTTTTTTGTTGATTTTTAATTTTGAATTGAGAAAGTAAAACTGGATTCCATTTTTGTGATTTTCCAAAATGATTGGTTTCAAAAAATAAATAAAAATAGCCAGGTAGAAAAAATGCACCTAAAGAACTTAATAAAAGGACCAATCTGATGGCATTTGGAGAACTATTTATTTGATTTACGCCCCATATTTGTTCTACCAAAAAGATACTCAATATATTGAACAAGGAAAAACCAAATACAACTAAAAGGAGTAAAAAGATCAGTTTAAAAGTGTTTGATTTTCCTTCAAAAAATGGAGTTGATTCCATATTATATTATTCCTTTAATATCCATTATGTTATTAATATTCTGATCAATACAATAATCTTCTAAACCTTTAATTAAAGTAGAAATAATAAGAGGATGTGTAAAGTTCGCAGTACCCACTTGTACAGCAGATGCTCCAACCATGATAAATTCAATGATATCTTCTACACAATAAATACCTCCCAATCCGATAACAGGGATTGAAACATTTTTACACACTTCATGAACCATTCTTAATGCCATAGGTTTGATAGCTGCACCTGATAAACCGGCATAGATATTATCAAAAACGGCTTTTCTTTTATGAATATCAATTGCCATTGCTTTAAAAGTATTCACTAAAGATAATGAATCAGCACCGGCTGCTTCACAAGCTTTGGCCATCTCTACAATATTTTCAGCATTTGGGGATAACTTCACCATTAAAGGTTTTTTAGAGGCTTTTTTTGCTAATAATACAGCTTCATAAGCAACTTCATTTTTAATCCCTAAGGCCATTCCACCCGTTTTTACATTGGGACAAGAGATATTTAATTCAATAAAATCAACAGAAGTACTATTTAATAATTCAATTCCTTCGATATAATCTTCAATCAAACTTCCCCCTAGATTTGCTATGACTACAGTGCCTAAGGATTCCATAAACGGTAGCTCATCACTAATAAATTTTCTAACACCGGGATTTTGTAGCCCAACACTATTCATCATTCCTGATGGTGTTTCCCATACTCTAATCCCTTTATTACCTTGTCGTGGCTCTAAAGTTAATCCTTTGGAACTGATTCCACCTAACATTCCTACAGAGTACAATTCATTATATTCTCTACCAAAGCCATAACATCCTGATGCCGCTATGATTGGATTTTTAAGAGTTATACCATTAATGGTTGTTGATAATCTATTCATCATTTAGCTTTTATTTTTTTAAAGAATATCATTTCCGAAAAATACAGGTCCATCTTTACAAGTCCTCACAGTACCATGGATTGTATCACAATTACATACCAGACAAGCACCAACCCCACAAGCCATGTGTTTTTCCATAGAAAGCCAGGAAGGTACATTTGCCTCCTTACATAAATCCCGGACTTTAAACATCATCACTTCGGGACCGCATGTAAATACTGCATCGTATTGTTCCGCATGAAAAATATCCGTTATATATCCTTTATAACCTTCATTTCCATGTTCTGATGATACAAAAAGATTATGAGATACATTCAAAAATTCCTCAAAACCAAATAATTCATCTCGATAACCTAAATAGATATCTACTGTATTTCCTAATGCTAATAATCGTTTAGCTGTTTCATATAGAGGAGGAATGCCAACACCACCACCCACTAATGCAATTTTTCCCTTCACTTTTTCAACCGGAAATCCATTCCCTAAAGGTCCGAGTAATTCAACTTCTGAACCTTTTTTCAAATGAGCCATTTTTTCAGTGCCTTTACCAATGGTTCTATACATAAAATATACAGCATCTGACTCCACATTATAAACACTAATAGGACGAAATAATGAGAGATGATCATCCCAACATTTTATCATAAAAAACTGTCCAGGAGAAATAATTTCGTTGTATTTAGCAACCTTTAAAACATAAATATCGGACCCAATTTTTTTATTATTAATTACTTTTAGCTTTGTATATTCCATTATTTGAGATATTTTTAATAGGTGCAAAAATACGAAATTTTTTGTATCTTTGCCGACTTAAAAATTTAGATAAATGGACAAGAATACGATTATTGGATTACTAATAATGTTAGCATTATTGATGGGTTTTAGTTTTTGGAACTCTTCAAATCAAAAGAAACAAAAAGAGCAACAAGCAACAGAAATAGTTGCTAAAGAGATAGCAAAAAAAGACTCCATTTTACCATCAACTTCAACAAATGCTAGTGCAACTCCAAATACGGTTGCCAGTGATTCTACTTCAAATCAAATGCCGGTTTTAAAAACCAATGAAGAAGTTTATTTTTACCATCCTCAAACAAATGATTCTATTGATTCTTACACTATTGAAACAAAAATAGCTAAATATTCTATTTCAAAAGTGGGTGGGTATCTTTCAACTATTGAATTTAATGATATTTACGCTTACACTCCAAAAGGAGAACCTAAAAAGAAATTAGTCCTTTTTGATGGTACTAATAATCAAATGAATATTGAATTGATGCTTAAAAATCAATCACGTGTTCTTACAAAAAATTGTTTTTTTACCTCTGAACAACCATCTCTGATAAAAGTATCTGACGGCAATACTCAAAAATTATCTTTAAAATTGTACCCATTAAACTCTTCTGATTCTACATCATCTTATGATCCAAATAGTTATGTGGAATATCTGTATACATTTACATCTAATGATTATAGAGTTGGTTTTGAGATTAGAATGGTAAATATGTCTAAATATATTTATCCGAATACACAAACATTTACGATACAATGGAAAGCTGATGCAAAATCTGTTGAAAAAAACTTCAAAACAGAAAAGACTTTAACATCTGTTTTTTATATGGATAATCTTTCTAAAGTAAGCAATTTGAACGAACAAAAATCTGAAAAGAAAGACTTTACTGCAGGTTTAAAATGGGTTTCATTTAAACAACAATTTTTCACAACTGTGTTAATTGCCGATTCCGGTTATTTTTCATCTGGTCAATTATCAGTTAATGTTCCCGATGAAAATCAACAACCAGTAATGAAAAATATGGGAGCTAATCTGGATTTTCAAATCAACGATTTAGACAAAGGTAAATTTGGTATGACCCTTTTTTCAGGACCAAATCAATATAAACTTTTGAAAGAGTACGATTTAGACTTAGAAAAACAAGTACCACTTGGTTGGAGTTTTCTTTTACATTGGATTAACCGATTGGCTGTAATTCCATTATTTAACTGGCTTGAATCATATGGAATGAGTTATGGTATTATTATTTTGATTTTAACTATAATATTGAAAATAGTTTTATTACCTATTGCTTATAAAACCTATACATCATCTGCTAAAATGAGGGTTTTAAAACCTGAAATTGATGAGATTAGTGCTCGTTATCCTAAACAAGAGGATGCCATGAAAAAGCAACAAGCGACTATGAGTTTGTACAAAAGTGCAGGTGTCAATCCAATGTCAGGATGTTTACCGGTATTACTTCAAATGCCTATCTTAATCGCTATGTTCAGATTTTTTCCATCTGCTTACGAATTGAGACAACAATCATTTTTATGGGCTGATGATTTATCTAGTTACG
>Ga0209098_1002615_pt1 | contig 15667 bp, 12 predicted proteins | sample AD_JPNHW1_MetaG_FD_184429 | JGI IMG/M metagenome (GOLD analysis project Ga0209098, IMG submission 184429) | Active sludge microbial communities of municipal wastewater-treating anaerobic digesters from Japan - AD_JPNHW1_MetaG (SPAdes) (version 2) | ecosystem: Engineered > Bioreactor > Anaerobic... | reverse complement strand
GCGTCTATATCGTAAATGGTCTTCTTCTGTTCGGGGTCTCCGCAATCCAGTATCCACTCCAGGAGCATTGTGCGCTTGGTTGAACCACTGAATAGCTCATAAGACGTTTGGGTATACGTATCCGACTCGGGTACCTCTACGGCGATTACGCAAGTGGAACCGCTATCATAGATGCCTATTGGATATTGGTCTCCGCCATTAGTTGTCTCAGCGCTTACGTCGTATATGCACCACTTACCGGTTTTGATGCCGTAGCCAAACACATATAAGACGCCAGCCTGATTCCCGGCTACGATAATCATGTCCCGGGACTGAACGTAACCTAAGAAGATGTGGGCACTTTCCAACCCGTCTAGGGCCGGAGCGACTGCATAATTGGTAGATACCTTCACTGGGTCGCTAATGGCTACGCATTTGGCTCCGTCGATGTTAAAGACACTGCCATCGTAGTAGGCGAAGATACCGTAATCGTTGACCACAACATGAGACTTGTTCGCCAATCCACAAGAGTTACTTGTGTGCTCCACCGCTAACGTATCGGGATTGATGATGGAGTACTGCTCCGCCCCAAACGCATACACACGTCCCGAGAAGGGCACAAGCGCAATCGGGGTGAACTTGAGAATAACAAAATCTTCGGCGTAGTTGAATACGCTTGGCTGGAACGGCAAGGAACGCACCACCGTATTGTTGGTGTGCACATTCTTCGTTTCCATCTCCGGAACTTTTATGTTTCCTGCGAACAAGTAGTTACTGCATACGCACTGGCAATCTCTGTTTACGCTTACGTTCCGAGCTGATTCGCTATACCCGCTATCGGCGTTGAAGGATGCAAGTCTCGACCCGGAATCGGTAAAGGAGTATTCATAGTAATCGCTTACAACCGAGAAGTATTCATCCGTAATTGGGACGCTCTTCACCAGTCGGTACAACTCTTCTTCCTCTCCGCTTACTGTATTCACGGCGGCAGCATATACGTTTATTGACGTTATCCGCTTACTTATGTATTGCAACTGCTCAAGGCTGAATGATATCTTTGCGGCAACCGTATAGTTTGCGGCATTGAACGCATCTATGTATTCGTTAGGCAGGGGAGAAATACTCGACCCATCGTATATGAACGAGACCTTGTAGCGCATCGTAGTCCCAGCCGCAATGCCGGTTGTGTCTCCTGTAGGCGTTTCCGGTACGCTTAAAATAGCGTTATCAAGAAGATGTTCCGTAGTAACACCTATAGTAACGTCACCATTTGCAACAACGGAGTCTCCTTCCGTAACGACAATGGTTGATATGTTCACGGCATCATCAGACACTAACATGATCTCTTTGGTCGCGCCATTAACGTTAGGGAGAATCCTGGAAAGGTTAGAGGGAACGGCGATTGGGTCTGTGTTCAACGCGGCCTGTGAGTAACCGCCTACATATATCTGCCCGATTTGTTCTACCACGCTTCCGGTAGTCATTGCTATTAGGTCTCCGGCAGGAGTATACATAGTAACGATGCCAACCGGATTATCCGCGAAGGAGATGATGCTGAAAACGGTTTCGGATGTTGCGGCAACGCCAATTCCGAGGCTTGAAAACGCCTTGTCTGTTGATGTATCCAATATAGCTATAGGCACAAGCAGGAATCTGGCATGATGAGATGCGCCCCTGGTACCATATCCTGTGTTAACGTCATCAAAGTGCTTTATGACATCGATACTATTTGTCCCAACGTTTAGGTTGTAATTATACCCATCATAATCGACCATTGGCTCTCCGTTCCAGCAATAGAACGCGACACGATGTCCGTCTCCGAGATTATTGCCATCAGAGCTTGGAGCAGAGACACTTGCGGCAAAACACGAAACCGAATATAACGTCTGGCTGCCGAAAGTAGATGCATACTCTTTTGTGCGAAGCTTAAAATAACCAAGACCGTTATGGGTGCGTAACGTTATCGCGTCAAAACCCTCATTCGCGTGAGCGACCGTACTAGGGAATATTCCATCGTTGTCATACCCAACTAGATATCCAACAACGTTATCGGTATAGGACATTACGCATAAACTGCCAAAAGGCTTAAGGTCAGATCTGGCTACACCGCAATTGCCTGGAATTGGAATGTAACCTTTTGTGGTTTCTCTGCCATTAACGAATGTTGTCGGCAACGTAATCTCCGAAATTGCCCCGGCGAGATGAAAGTCCCCAACGTCAACCCCGTATGGCAGGTAAAATGATTCTTTCGTTTTTGAAACTCTTGGTATCCCAGGCGTTGTTGAGTCAGGAGGATAGTACGCCCTGAGAACGGAGATGCCAGGAGTCTCTACATACGGCATCCATGGCAACATGCTTGGGATAAGGGTTTCAGCGTCTACGCTAACGGTAGAACTAGCCGAATCAAATAAAGTTTTGTCAAAGGCAAATAACAGGTCTTCGTCTTCCGCCACAACGTTGATGGAGCCTAACTTTGCCACGGTATCCAGTTCAGGCTTAGTAAAGGCGACAAAACACTTACCGGCGGTAATAGCAATCGAGTTGACACGATATCCGCTTGGAACCGTATCGGTGTTTACGGTGATTATTCCCGTTCCGACTCTATCCGCATGGGCGAATAGTGCACCGTTAAGGTCTGCGGCTATATTTGAGTGCGCAGCGTCATAGCATCCGGCAAGGTCAAAGCGGTTTATCTTGAGTGTCCCGGAGTCCATATAGGCATAATAGACGTAGTTTGTGCACGCATAATACGGAGCAGACGCTCCATAAGTATCAATATCGCCACAAATTGCCAGTATCTCATCTTCCGCCAAATCTGCGCTCTTATACGAGGCAGGTGCTGATAAGTCCATCATTGTAAACGACGTAGACCCGTTATACAGCGCCAGGATATTGTCTTCATTGAGATACAATGCATCCCGGATATTGCCCAGATTGAGATATTTGGACGAAATGTAGTCGTCTTCCACGATTATCTCATCGGAGCCGAAGTTGAGATGCTCTACGCCCGGGAACCCCACCCTGATAAACTTCGGAGCGCCTAAGCGTCCCGTAGCAATTACGGCTTGTCTCCCGATCACGTCTACGCTTGGCAATACACTTCCAACCGATACGTTTGAGACCTCTACGCCATCTACCTTGACTCGTCCCATAGCGGTAATGTCCAATACCTTATCGGTATCGTCCACATACATCTTAGTGGACATAATGGTCGAATCCATCGGCTCGTTTATCTGCACCTGCTGGATAACAGTATCGACATTCTCTGGAGACGCAATGTTATCCGGAAGGTCGACGCGCATATTCTCCACGTAGATAGGATTCGAGGCTCCACCAATCGATGGAGCCATCCCCTTGAAGTCCTTAATGATAATCGTTTCTTTAGGCATTATGTAATCACAATCGGAGCAGTTGCCAGCGTAGGTATCGAACTGTCCGCCATTTCAAGTGTGCCATTATCGATAACAACCATTATTCCGGCCTTGTAAAGGAACACCTCGTAGGTAAATGCTCCGGTAACGGTTGCGGTAAATGAAATAGGCAGCGTAAGCGATATCCAGCCTATGCCTGATGTGCCGACGCCATTATACCTGTAGTCGTATGAGCTTAACCCAGTCAATACGCCGGGGTTAACGCCGTTAAAGCTAGTGTTAACCAAATAGGTTTTTCCGCTAGAATCAGTAAGCGCCATTCCTATTGAAACGGCATTTATGTCGATTCCGGCCGATACCGCATCGGTTATGGTAAACCTATAGGTTGGAGTTGTGCGCTTATAGACTATTAACGCTCTCATTATGCTGTATCCGATTCCGTTACGATAATCTGAGAGTCTTTTTCTCCAGAGGTATCATATAGTCCAAGCCAGCCATACTTTGTTGAAGCATATGTTTCCGGATTGTTGTCGTCGTCGGCGTTCGCTAGCGAAACTGTTTTAGCGCTAGCGCTTTTTATAAAACCCAACGAGAATACTCCGGTTGAGCCCATGTTATAAATAGGGTATGCATATGAGCCTGAGCCTAAAGCAGTGCCGTTAAGAGTGCCGACCAGTATTTCTGGATAAATCGTGAGCGTTTTATCCGCTGTAGTAATTCCGTCTATGTCGGCATAAATACTAGCAAGCGAGAGAACGGGAGGCTGAATATTCCCATATAGAGACTGATATCCGCTAAGAGATGTATCCCACGGAGCAGTTGGCGAAGCTGCCGTTGAGCTAAGAGACGCCTCTAATGCGTTATGGAAACTAACTCCGTTAGAGGTCGAAAACGTTCCGTTAATCTCGTCTGGAACGCTATAGTATTTGTTTATCACTACTCCACCATCAACGTAGCTCAGCCTAAGGCATAAATGCATCCCGCGACCCCAGTTTAACATGTCTTTAAAAACACTCTCATCGATACGTTCCTGGCTTGAGTTTTGTTTCGACGCTCCTCCAGGACTAGCGACAATAACTACCGGGTTGAATATACCTATGGTCAGCGGCCCGAGAATGTCTATCAGCCCGTTATCAGCAGTAAACTCGTGTGTAAGGGCAGAACCCTTCCCAAGAATCATTTGGGGTAATTTCCAGGCAATGAATTTTGTTGTCGTTTTTGTATCGCCACCGGAACCGGTACTAACGCCAGATACCGTATGCAGCAATGGGATAGACTTGTTTCTTATGTGCGTTGTAAGCCCGGTAATATCCTCAAAGTCAACCCTCATTACCTGTGAGCCAAGAGTTCCAATATCAAGGGTACCAACTGAGGCTCCGTCCACGTATACCAATAATCCTTGTGCCATTATATTCTCCTAAGAATTAAAAACTTGTTCGTGCACCGTGATGATGCTATTCGAAGTATCAAGGTACTCGTATTCACTCATTACCCCATACAAATCCTGAAACCAGATACGTACCCAATCTTCTATGATATTGGTTATCGCAGATACGAATCGGCTTCCTATACTATTAGCAATCTCAAGAATCTTCCCGAGATTCATATTCGTATTTATCCCTACCCCAATAACGCCACTAAAAGCGTCCGCTATGGAGCAATCTATTCGATTCGACAACTTATACACCTCAGCACTCCCAAGCTCCATAAACAAGAGATTTGATGCCTTTACGCTTAATCCGTCGATAGCCATTACATTGTAGTTATTGAATCCTGTCCGATCTAAGGAATCTTCCAGAGTCGCCATCGTCTCATCCTCAAGTGAGCTATTTGCTAGCGTAAAGATACGTATATCTACGCAATCTTCCACTCTCGTAAGTGGAAAATACAGGAGATTCCTACCGGCTATCAAAACCCAACCTGCTTAAGCGCACCGGAAAGGTGTGGGGTCGTATTGTATTTGATTCGGGCAATCTTCTCGAAGACCCGATACTTCTCAAGGGCGTACTTAACGATATCCATGTTACCGCCAACCATGTCAGACATGTTGGAGATAGCCAGATATACTGATGCCAGCTGAGCTTCGTCACCGAAGCCGTCATCCTGTTCTTCCCAAAGGTCTTCAAGTTCTATGAGACTATAGGTTCCAGTTGTAACGAAATTGATGAAGTTAGATATCTCTGCCAATACCTCAAGAGTCTCCGGGGAGACCGTGAAAAGCTTTGTAACGACCTTATCGGCTGTGGTTATCTGCACTATAGTGCCTATTGGTAACGTCACTAATGTAGCCCCGTTGAGATATGGAAGTGCTTCCATTAGGACGAACAAGTCCTCTGCATAGTTGTCCAGCATCTTCAGTGCGCCATAGGCCGTAACGGGAGGGTCTCCGGCAGTTACATTCGCCACCTTGGTCATCTCCAGATACGCCGTCGCTACGCTATTGTTCTTATCCGGCAAGGCTAAGGCATCTTTCACCCGCTTCCAGTAGCGTATCTTGAGTCCATCCACAGCGGTCTGTGCCTCGTATTCGGAATTGAAGAGAAAGAGCTCGTCTCCAATAATCTCATAAGAGTGCCGTTCCGTGGACTCAACTCTCTCAATACGCACCAATTCGGTTGGGATCGTCTTGAAGGAGTCATCGGTGTATTCTTCCTCGACTACACTTATCCGCACAATGGAGGAAAGCGTCTCGAGCGCCATATTGTAGAACTTCGTAAAGATGCGCTTCGACGTTCCGGGAAGCATCTGTTTCGTTATGTTGAATAGTTCGCCAGCTTTCATTTCGCTTCTCCTATGCCAAAGTATTGCATGTACTGTGTCCAAAGCGTCACCATGCGGGCATGCATCATCTTCGCATTCTCGACCCGGGACTTCATCTTATCGGATACGACGCCATCCGCTCCAACCCAAACGCCAAGTTGCTGAATCTGAGTCTTTGCGTAATCCAGTTCGGCTCCGGTAAGCTCAACGTCATCGGCATCTAGCCTTGGCAATACGTTGTTATAGTCTACGGTGCCTAGCCCCGTAGATGTACCGGAAGCGGTAACAATCGAGGAAACCTCGACATTCAGCTGAGCATAAAGCGTCACGTAAGCGCAATACAGCGCCAAGGGATAGACATACTTGTCGCACCAGGTAACGACTCCATTGCTTACTGAGTAGGCTATACCGCGATAGGTATAGGTCTTCGTGGCGTCAAAGGGATGGATGTACAGCTTGTTCCCCACTACGTAGTAGTATCCGGTATTGCCAAGGTCGTTCAGAAGCGAATACCGGTTGGCTATAAACTGCGTATCTTTCTGGCGTGTAAGCCTCTCGATACCGCAGTATACGTCAAGCTGTTCGGGGATAAAATGAATCGTTACCGGGACGGTTGCAATCGTAGTCGAAACCTCCAGGTCTTTAAGCGCATCGGGATTCGACTGCTGTAGCTTATGGACGAAATCTTCCATCCCAGCGATAATGGTGGAGTCGGAGATTTGCGTCCCCGACTCCCCAAGAAGGCTGTCTACGTAACTTGTAATTACAACCTTAGTAGCCATTGTTTATGATTTCTTTATGCTATACCGGAATATCAGAGTTCCGTTTCCAGTAGTAGCAACTGGTGACTTGATTCTGAAGTACGGTGCGACGATTCCGGTGAGGTCGGCAGTAAACCCACGACATCCAGCAGCCGTCAACGCAACGACAACAAGTGTTTTGATTGTACCGTAATTAGTACCGTCTACGGAACACTCTATGGTCATCGCAGTACCGGCATCGGCAGTTGTTCCTGTAGAGGCAACTGTTCCGGTTAGGACACAGTCCCCAATAAATCCGGGTAGTGCGCTGGACGGAGTATTCGCCTGTACGAGACTTCCGTTTGCTATTGTTTCGGTATATGTATCGAACCCGTTAAAGGTAGTAGCTGATTTTACCCACGCCATCGTTTCCTCCTAGCTCCACTTCAGCACTGCATGAGTCTCAGGCAGCGTGATCTGGATACCGGCTTCGGTGATTATCTGGTCGACTCTTCCATCTACGCCATTGTCCTGGACATTGGTTTGATAGAAGGTGTCGCGGCTGATGCCGTTGCCCACGAGCGGGCGATAAGCGATATTGGGCAGGTCGAGTACGATTACGTAATCTTCCCACTGTCCGCGGAGCAAGGGATGCGCCACGAAATTCAGTTCGCCAAACACCGTATTGATACGGGTAAGGTTGAATCCGAACTGGGATTTCATGTTCTGTACATCCAAGCGGGCGGCTTCGGCTACGAGGGTGTTGCCCAGGAAGGAGCCTTGGTTGAGCTTGCTGAACCAGCCGATGACCTTACGTGAAGCGAGCACAAGCTTGGTCATACTATTCCCGCTCTCAGGAGCGAAGAAGGTCTCGGTGAAGTCTACGAAGTCGTTGTAGCCGGATGCGGCATAGCTGAAGCTTCCAGTCTGACCGTAGAGGCTGATGAATGGCAGTGCGCCCCAGGTGTAACGGCTAGGAACGCCGGCTGTGCTTCCGGCGGTAAGTACGCCGCCAGATGCGCCTACGTGTCCGACCCCAAAGAGGGCGGACTGTTCGATGTCCATCTTGTGTTCGCGCATCTTTTCGTCCCAAATACGTTGGAACTCGTTCTTCTTCCCGCGATACTCGGTAGCCATTGCAGTTCCGGTCATCATCGGGCAAGCGGTCTTGAATATCTGGGCGTAACCTTCGGTCTGCCCAAGTACATCGGACCAACCAGTGGGAGTTCCGGTACCTTCGCCGTATGCTGTCCCAACTACTTGTCCGCGAGAATTATCCGGGATGGCAAACGTTGTAGATGACCCAGAAACGTCTTTTTTGCCACCGGTTACGGATGAGCCGACAAGGAATAGGGGAAGCAACTGCAACTTGGTAGCTGTTCCGCCATACTGTACAACCTTGGCATAAAGAGTCCCGGTGTCGGACTGGCCTGTGGTCTCGGTAACGTTTTCAATAGACACTACCTGTCCCGCCACGAAAAATGTAGGCGTATACTCAGTAGTTGACAACCGGCCACTGGAGTTATAGTAGCAATGACAAACAACACCAGTAGCGGCTGCGGTTATGTCTTGTCCGGCTGCCAGAGCAGTGCTAACATGGAAGTTTCTACGCTGCCATTGATGACGCTGTTCCATCATCTTGAAGATGGGGTCGGTAGTAGCTTGCTTCCGCACCTTGGTAAGATACGTGAAGAAGGGGGATTCGACCGGGCGCAATTCGGCAATCATCCCGGAGAGGTCGAACGTTCTCCGAAGATTGTCCAGGCTTACGGCTGGAGTAGGGTTAGTACTGGAAGTGTATATTCCGCCGGGAGTCTGTGAGAAGTTTTGAGGGGTTGAAATAGCCATTATAGCTTTCTCCTAAAATTCCTAATATATGTTCTGATTGTTACTGTCTCGTATGGTTTGCTGGAAGGCGGCGATCATCGGGTCGACCTGAGCGTTTCCCTGCGCATTGTGTACGCCCATGATAGGCGGTATACTCTGCGCTCGTTGTCGCTGTTGGAAGTCCTGAGAAGGCATCGCATTTCCCTGCGCTACGGGTACGCCCCAAGGACTAAACGGCTGCGGATTCGGTGCCGGAGAATATCTTCCGTTTGCTCCCTTTTCGGGGTAGACACCCTTTTTCATTTTATATAGCTCGAACAAGTTGTCCATTGTGAACGACGCGTTGTCCGACATGGTATTCACGAAATCAATTGCGGTATCGTAATCGACTCCGTAGTTTTTCTGAACTGCGGCGATGGCCTGGTTGACCTGTGCGGAGACCTGTGCCCGGCGAATCTCTTCCTGTTGCTTGGTGGAGTCCTTCGCATAGAGCTTCTGTATCTCCTGGGTCTGCTTACTGTTCAACCAATCCGCTCTGTACAGATTGTACTGATTCATCACGTTATTGTGTTCGGCTAAGGCAACCATATAGCGTGCCGATTCAGAACTAGGGTCGCTCATCGCCTCCTGAGGGCTGAAGCCGTAAGGCTTGGCAGGTGCCTCGGGAGGATCCGGAAACTCCTCTTCCTGAGGTTCGGGTGCTTTGGTTACGGTCTGTTCTACTGTCCCAAGACGCTGCTGAAGAACCTGATTCTGTTGCTTTAGCTCTTCATACTGATTCTTGAGGGTATCGTGCTGGGACTGCCAATACTGGTAACGTACTGTATCATTGTCTTGCGGAGATTGGGAATCTGGAGCGCCTTGAGCGGGTTGTCCGGTGTTTTGCCCCGGAGCCGTATCCCCTTCTAACCAAGAGCGGTCGTACGGTTCATCGGTAGTTGGTACACCAAACATGTCGACGCTCTGTACTGGGGTATCTTGGTCATTCTGAGGTTGTTGTGGAAATAGCATTAGTTCTCCTTATGCCTTAGGTTTTCGTTGTTTTCTTTGGCGCTCACGCTCTTCCATAGCAATCTTCTGCACTTCCATAGCAGCGGACTGACCGGCCGTCTTCAGAGTATCTCCTAATCGGGCATTGTGTAATTCTAGTGCCTTGCCTTGTTCGAGGGTCTGAGCGTGCGCGGTCATTGCTTCCCGGTCTACGGCAGCATTGAGTTTGGTATGGAATAACTCACGTTCACGAGTCTGGATATCGCCTTCGAGTGTTTTGATCTTCTGTTGCGCCTCGTCCAGAGCACCTTTAAGCTGCTCAATCGTATCGATGCGCGTTAATACGCCCTCAATGTCAAAGACATCGGTCTTCTTTAGTACTTCTACACGGTCAATGATCTGGTCTCGGTACATATCCCGGTAGAACTCAAGCTGTGCAAAACGGTTAGATGGCAGGGTCGAACCGGAAATAACGAGGACGTCATATTTCCCTACGCTCACATCGTTAAGAGTGCCAACCACCGACCCGTAGTCATCGTAGAGTCGCTTATTTACGGCGAACTCGGTTAGGGAGTTATTCGGCTGGAGAATTCTTATTTGCTTCTCAGCGACGTAAAACTCCTGTATAAAGGCTATTAAAAGTTTCCCAAGGGTCTGTAGCGCATCCTCGACTACGGCTTGTTTAACACGTATTCTGCGCTGCCCAAACTCATCGAGCATCATTATGCCCCGATAGGTATCGGGAGCGTTAGCCGTATTACCCATCATCGAATCGTAAAGACCCAGCTGATGATCGATATCGCCCTTGGCGACTTGTTCGTTCTGATAAAGTTCATTAGGCATCGGAAGCGGCATCACCGGTATCGGTGTCCCTTCCGTAAAGTCGACCTCTATGATCGCCCCGGGTTGCGCCCACTGTTCCTTCAACGCCTCGACATCGGTGCCTCTCGGCACCATTACTTTAACGTTGGTGGAGGTTGAGGCATGCGCCACGATAAGCGACTTGATCTTATTAACATACTTCTGGAGGTCTTTTATCATGCGTACATCGGATAAGGGGAAAGGAGACCCGGTGTGCATATTCATAAGGGTTATGATGGGATACTCTTCGCAAGCCAGGAGTCTTCCGTAAAGGAACTTGTCTCCGGCTACAACACCCATATAGATGCGCTGCATCGGCACCTTCACAAGCGTTATCTGCTCGTTCTGAAGCATATCCTTCATCTGGAGTTGCTGTATCTGAGGCGGCTGAGGCGCCTGAATGCCCTGCTGTTGCATCTGCATAGCGATATTTGGGTCTTGCTCAGCCTGGGCGAGTATCTGCTCGTATTGCTGCATTTCCTGTTCGTACTGCTGAACGATACTGGTCACCATCTGCTGCGCCATGACCTCCTCTTTTACGAGGTTGCCGTTGATAGCCCAGATAGGCTTCTCCAGATATTCGGCAAACTGTTCCTCGGTCATATTGAATTCTTGCTTTGACCACTTCTCGAATACCCGGATAAGGTCTACCCAAACCTTTGTGTATCTCTCATAGCCACGGACATACTCGCCATCGTGATTAGCCGAGGTCTCGGCTCCGGCGAAGACGATAAGGTTCTCGGAACTGCCCCCGGCTGTCGCAAGTTCGCTATAAGGATTCCCCGAGGCGGTATTGAGCGCTTCCTTGTATTTGGGATAGATGCGTTCAAGCTGACCCTTGGTATAGGTACGGGAGATCATAATGTCGCTGGCATCGCTACAGAACTCATCCTGAGAGTTGGGATCGATATAAACCTGAAGCGGGTCGATTGCCCGGAACTTGACTTCGCCGCGTCCACCGTCTGCGAATGGGTCAATGTAGGCTAAGAGGACGCCCATTCCGGTTACGTAGAAGTCATCGATAACCTTGCTCATCTGGCGGTCACCGTTGCTGATACTCCAGATATACTGGATAAAGCCATTGATGGCGGCGGCTGTCTTGTTATCCGAGTCTTCCATTGCGGAGACTCTAAAGGTGGGTCGTTTAGCCGTAAGCATAGCCTTGGCAAGCTCGACGGCGGGATGTATCCGATTGATTACTAAAGCGGCTTGTTGTCGGGATTCGAGGATTTCCTTATCAGCGGCACTCCATTGAGCACCCAAGCGAAACTCACGGTCTTCAACGGCTTGCATGCCCCAGGTGGAGCGATTGCCGGAGTTGAACGAATTGAACAGCTCAACGGTTTCGCTGGCGTATTCTTCTTTGGTCTTCTTGAGCACTGACGTTTCTTTCATTTCTTATCCTCTTGACATACAAAGTAACGAGTATCCATGAAAAAACAAGTATTTCTCATTTATAGTACCCCTTCGCGTCGTTTTTGTAATGCTGGCATATCGAATCCGCCACCTTTTCAATGGCGCATTTCTCATTCTTGCATGTATCGCAGCACAGCCTCTCACTCTTCTCGATACCGTTTATCTTGCGCAGAACACGATCTTCGGGCTTCCACTTGTTCATGCGGTCATCCATCCGCGTAACTTGAGTCGCATTGTCTTCTTCTCCACTTTTGTCTCATCTTTTTGAGTCGGCTTATAGCCAAAGTTTGACGCCAACCATATCGCGTCAAGTAAATCATCGTTTTTGCCCTTCGGAAAGGAGAGGAACTCCCGTTGCGATTCCAGGTCAGTGGTACGGAAATGGAACTTCCCCTGCGCGAATATCGGCACGAGGCTCATAAGCCGTTCCGACTTACCGGTACGATGTGTAATCTTACGCTCCAGTCCCGGGATATGTATCCCCAACTCCAGACACTTCGCGCGCACCGTAGCTCTACAACTCTCCTGATACGCCTGAGACTCGATATTAACACCCTGATGATGCCACTTGTTATAGCATTCGATTATCATATCCGGATGCCGTGCCGGGTCGCTTTTAGAGCGTTCTACGTCAATCAGGTATTCGTTACCCCAGGCATCTTTCCCGACTGTGGCTAAGACGGTATAATCGGCTCGATATCCTAATGAAGACGCCAGGTCAACGCCCATGAATAGATTCAATAGCCTATCCTTACCGTCGTACTTGAGCCACCAGCGCTTTTCTATCTGGACCAGCTCTCCCGTATAGGTCTTCATATAGTCCGGCTTAAAGGGCGCATCATCCGGGGATTGAGGCTGATTCATATACTCCTGGAAGAATCCGGAGAGATTGCCCATGTGTTCAAAGCCTTTACGAATCGTCTCAATACGCTCCATAGGATACATCTCAGGCCATATCGTATTGCCATTCTCATCGATAACCGACTTCCAGATTACAGTCCAGTCAGGAGCATCTTTGACCCATTGCAGGAAACAATCCTCGGAGATAGTGGTACCGATTGCGATAAGGCGTCCATCCGTCTGCGAAAGCGAAGGCAATACCGCCTCAAGAATCCACTTGCGATTGCTTTGCCGGGCTTCCGGAGTCTTGGCGTTGGTCTCCGACTCGAAGTCATCTAGGATAATGATATTGACGCGGGTATCGTCCTGGATGAGTCCCCTGACCTTCTGCCCGGTTCCCAGCGCCGCGATACGGCTCCCATTCGCGAGGATGATATCGTCTTCTCTCCAGCGCTCGGCTGTATTGCTGCCCATATCCCCAAAGTACTTGCGAAGTTGCGGGTTCCTATTCAGGGCGTTCTTGATGCGTGAGATAAAGTTAATGGACTGCGACTGGGATTCGGATATTATGGTAACGAACAAGTCTTTGTGTGGAGGCTTATGGAGGACTTCCCAGAGGATATACAGGAACGAGGCAATAGACGACTTGGCCATGCCCCGGGGAAGCGCTATGGCACATTTCTCGACGTCGTGCCGCTCCAATAGCTCATATACCTCGTAATGCACTTCGGGTATGTGCAGCGCCACCGTCTTAGGAAAGCAGGTAATGGCAAAAGCCGGGATGCTTATCTTCATCGCCATGCGCATTAAAGCCGCATTACCGGCCTCGGGGAACTCGTCCCGAAGCTGCTCAACAATCATCCCGACTCTATCTTTCTCCATTATTCCTTCTCAATATCTCCTCAAATGCGCTTCCCGCGCCTATCGGGGCTAATGTATTCATCCCCCCCCGAACCTGCGGGTCGTCAAAATCAATCCAGCTAAATCCCTTGCCTCTGTCGTATACGGAGTTCCAAAAACCCTCGCTAGAAGCCATTTTGCCGCTACGCCCATCGAAAAGGAACCCGAGACTCTGATCCTTCAACCCAGCGTTTATGGCGTCATAAAGTCCGGTTCCACCCCCAGTATAACGTCTATTGAGCATTTGATTCATCGTAGTGTCTTCAGCGAGAAGCCCCGGAATCTTGGCGTCTTGCCGAATTCGAATACCCTTGTCTACGTTCTCCATTGAATCTATCCCAACCATCTTGCCTGGCTTAAACGAGAATACAGCATCATTTGTTTGTGGCAACTTGCCGTCTAAAGGCGCATAGGTTATCGGTATATGCACCTTACCCCTAAATATGCTGCCTTTGCCGATAGAAACCTTCCCATTACTCTTGTTGTCTCTCTCCAGTATTCTATTAACCGTATCGGTAAACGCATCAGAGTTTAACGCTTTCGCGTACTCGTCTTTATCCATACTCGAGATATGGTTATTCAGAAACTCAAAATCTTCCGGTGTCTCGACCTTGGAGTAGGCCTTCCCGTCTGCCCCGATAACCCAATCCTGGCTATTGTTAAATGCTTTGCTGATCTCATCATCGGCGTTAGGATTATGCTTTAATGCCAGTTCGCGAAACTGAGAATGCGTAGGCTGTGGCGAGAAATCAAATTCTGGCATGGTACCGAATGGCCGCTCGCTAGCTAGATACGCTACGTTGTAGTCGTGATTATGCGTACCATACGAAGAGATATCCAGCGTCCCATTAAAGAAGTTTACTGCGTCGCCAATATCTGTGTCAACCAACGACTCAAAGAGGTCGTAATCATAAGGTTTCATGCTTTCTACGTCTTCCCAGGCTATATCCGGTTTCGTTCCGCCCTTTGCGGGGTTAAATTGCGGGTACCTGGCGAAGTATTGAGCCTCATCTTTCGAGTATCTAACGCTATTTAGCTCTCTATAGAATTTATCCATTAGCGAGTTTATATCTCTATGACGTGGCGTAGGCGTATCCGGGAGATTGCTCATCTCGCTTACTACATTGTCTATGTACGACTGTACCGATTCCTCGTAAGCTAACGTTGGATCATTCATACCGGCAAGCCAGGAGTCTTTTAGCCCCTGCTCCGTCTGCGGTACCATGCCTGCAAAGTCATCACTGACGGTTCCAACCTTTCTAATCCCACCCCGACCATTCGAATTCTTTAGGTAGCTAAGCAACTTCCCGCCTAATCGCCCAACATCGTCTACGCTGCCCATAACGCCTTGTCCGAAGTTGGTGGGAGTAATGGCCGGAACCCCCGCCGCCTGAAGCGCAATACTCCAATCGTCGATGCTCATCCCCAATTGTTCCTGAGAAATGTTATCGAGCGCCGTATAACCCTTCCCGGCTAGGTTTACTGGAGGCGCCAAGACGTTATCTATGATGCTCTGTACCTTTTCGTTGACGGTATTCACTATGGGGCTTACGGCTCCACCAAAGACCTTTCCAAGGGCTTCCAGCTCATTTACGTCGGTAGCCGGGATGTGTTGCTGGTTGGTCTTATCGGAAACGGCACCGTTATACATGGGAATGGTTGCCGTATTGGCCCAGGGATTGTTTGGCTTGGGCTTCGGCTTGTTCGCGTTGCGCAGATTGCCAGCTTTTATGATTTGCTGACGCTGATTCTCATTTGGAACCGCTGCCAATCGCTTCACCAGGGTCTGATACGTTGGAACGCTTAGTGGATTACTCATTCTCGTGCTTCTGAGTGAGTTTAATGCGCTGTTTTACGTTCTCAAGACGCTCCAGATCTTCCACTTCGCTGCCCAATTCGATGGTATCGGTACGGGTTTCCTTGAGCTTGTCCTTCAATCCGAAGATATCGATGAGATTCTCCACGCTTCGGAGCATATTGGAG
>Ga0209098_1002612_pt1 | contig 15691 bp, 7 predicted proteins | sample AD_JPNHW1_MetaG_FD_184429 | JGI IMG/M metagenome (GOLD analysis project Ga0209098, IMG submission 184429) | Active sludge microbial communities of municipal wastewater-treating anaerobic digesters from Japan - AD_JPNHW1_MetaG (SPAdes) (version 2) | ecosystem: Engineered > Bioreactor > Anaerobic >... | reverse complement strand
AATCGGCATTACCCCTTCCGATGGGTCGTTTTAATAACGGTACGGCGAAGTTGTCCCTTCCGCTGGTCAAATTGGCGGACGCGAAACCGTCATCGGTAAAATCGGCGGCGAAGGAAAGCTCCGCCGAACGTGCCGAGAAACGTACGCCAGAAGTGCCGGAGCGGATCAGAGACGAGGAAGAGTTTTTCGCGACATGGGACGCGCAGTTGAAAAAGGCCAAAGATCCGGATCGACGGGCCATCCTCGCGCTGGGCCGGAAAGTTGTTGCGGAGGGGGAGATTATTACCGAAGCGAAATTTTTTACGGAGTTGATGAAAACGAAAGAAGCGCTTGCCTCTGCCCTGGAGGCGGCCGGTCCGTACGCGGTGCTTTTCGGACGGCCCCACACATCGCGTCGCTGGGTCTGGTCGAATATCCGGGAGGGTCTGAAAGCGCCGGTTTTTACGGCTTATGTGGAACCTTTCAAACCTTATTATGAAAATCTGATGCGGGAGCGTGAGTCTTCCGGGGTCCGGACGTTTGTGATCGTTGATGACGCCTGTTACAGTGCTCAGCAGGTCGTCGCGACACTGCGGGAGATCGCGAGGCATTATCCGACTGCGAAGGCGATCATCGCGATACCGTTTATGACTTCCGCTGCCATGAAGAGTATCCGGGAGACCGTGAAAAAGGATCTGCCGGAAGGTTTTTCGGCGTTGGTTCTTCCTCACCGGGAAGTGAAGACGCTGGAGGACATCCTCAGCCCGGATGAAAAAGAATTGTTCAGACGGCGCGGGGACGCACTCGGCAAAGCGTTCGGTAACGACAAAACCTATTCCTCCCGGATCCGGACGACGGTCACGCTGTTCTCGCATAAATTCGCGGATCAGTGGTCGATTTATCAGCTTTTCGCGCAGTTCTTTAAGGCGCCCGTTCCGCCGTATAACGATCCCGCGAGCGAATATTACAAAGCCGAAAGCGAGGCATACGCCGCAGAAGTCGCCCAAGGCGTGTCCCAACCCGCCCGCCGCGATGAGAAGCGGGAAGAGCCAAGTTCAACGTCCGAAGTCCAAAGTTTAAAGGTGAATGCCGGATCTCCGGAACTGTCTTCAATTTCGAACATCAAACCCGGCACTTTAAATTTCCCGGCGGCGGTGCGGGCGGATATGGCTCCTGTCTTGATCGATCCTGTTGCGCGGAAAGCTGCCGAGCAGCGGATCGAAAAATGGCGCGGGTGGGCGGCAACTCAGGAGCAAATCATGCCGAGCGAGCTTGTTATGTCAAGAGGGGTTGACGATGTGGCGGCTGTTGTTGCCGGTTCAAAACCCGCTGCGCTGGTGTCTGGCGAAGATGTGGTAAGACATGAAGAAGGAAAGGCTTTGATCCAAATTGCAAAAGAAAGAGGTTTGTCGGTGGAGACCCTTACGATGCAATGGAAAGATAAAGGGAACAATCAAGAGCCGTTGCGCAATGCGTGGTCGTTGATTGTTGCTGGAACGCCTGAAGTTGCGCGGCAGATCGTTTTACTGCTTGAGGAAAAAGCCACCGGTCCGGACGGTAGACCTGTTGCCATAGGATCTGTTGAGTATCACCGAATGCTGGGGCGGCTGTTGGGGTATCCCGACGAGTCTATTGAGCAGTTTGCGAAAATGATTGAATCCAGGGACCAGTTTTTTGGGAGAGGGGCGCAGGTTTTTCCCTCAGTTCTAAACACGCAAACGCCTGCGGCGGAGGTCCACATGGAGATTCCGGCCGATTGGCATGTGGATCCTTCGACGATCGTCTATGATGCGAATACGGATCCTACACGGAAAAAGTTAAAAACGGCGTATGCCGTGTCCATGATCCTTCTGAACGAGAAAGGAGAAGCGCTGTTTGCATTCAGGAATCCCAAGCTGGCGGATAACGGGGGCGTGTGGAGCCTTCCGTCGGCTTCGATCGCGGGGGAAGATGATCCCAACATGTTGAAAGTGATCTCCGGTAAAGTGGAAAAAAATCTAGGGGTCCGGGTCAAAGCGATCACGACGATCGGCAAGAGGATGGGATTCCGCAGGAACGCGGATGGAACCCCGTGGCAGTTATTGATGCATGATGTGTTTGTGCAAATTTATTCGGGGGAGGTCAGCCTAAAGGAAACACTGACGGACGAAGGAGTTCCTAAATACACGAAATTCGGGTTCTTTGAGCCGCGGGCATTTTTGACCGGCACGGAAGGTGATTTTACATTGCACAATGCGGGAGATTGTACGAAATGTTTCGGGACGATCCTGTTTGGCGGCGATTTTAATGCGTTTGCGCAAGCGTATGAAAAGAATTCCGCCCCGCGCGCCGAAAGCCGCTCCGAAGCGCGGGGGGAGTCGGGAAGTACGATCAGACCGACGTTTGAAAGGTTGACGGGGCCGGAAACGATGGGGTTTTTCCGGGAACTGGCGCAGATCCGCGGACTTAGGGCCGCTGAGATCCGCCGGCGGTTGGATGACCGGATCTATCAGGATTACCGGGTGTTTTTGAGGACGATCCTGGCGCTTGACCGCTCCACGATCGATGCGGCGGCGGAAACTGAACTGGATGGAGTTGCTGGTCATTGCACGAACGTTCTTGCGGCAGCGTTACAGGTTCGCTCGATGGCAAAGCCGGCGGCTACCGACGGACTGAGGCGGCTTGAACAGTGGTATTATCTTTCCGGTCTTTTGGGCACAAACCAAGGCGAATCGCTTGTACGGGATCTTCAGGCGCGCGTCCTTTCGCTTGCGCCCGGTGATCCGGATAAGGCTTACCGGATGCTGTATTGGGCGGACCTCCTGCATGATATCGGTAAATTCCGGAATATGAGGATCCACGACAGAGTGGGTTCTGATATGATCCGGGAACTCGGCCTGCTTGATGGCCTTGTGGCGGACGGACTGATCAGCCCCGCAGATACCGAGATGATCCGGATGGCCATTCGCTATCATACGTTTTTTTCGGAGCTGGCGTTCGGCGAACTGTCAGATGTTTCCATGAAAGATTTTCTGAATGCCCCGGAAATCCGCGCATTCCTTTCCGCAGACGGGCAGCAGATCGATATCGAGAGATTCCGCAACCTGCTGAATCTGATTTACGTCATCAGTATTACAGATCAGGCAGGGTTCGCTGAAGATCGCGGACAGCTCCAGTTGCGCAAAAACGAGTTCCAGCACACCGTTCTCGATGAAGTTGTACGGCTTGCCGAGGACAATAAGACCTTTGATGCGACCGGGCAAGCGCTGGACGCGAGGAGCGCATCCGGAGTTTTTGACCGGCTTGAAAGGGTGCTGGCGTCCTGGGACCAGAAGTTTGATCAAAGAACTCCCGGGTATTATTCCGAGCCGTTCCGCAAGACCCTGAAAGCCGTTGAGGACGGGGATGCCGTGGCCCAAGATGCCGCGTCCCTTATCCTGACGACCTTCCCGCGGACCAACGTTAAATTTCTTATCGCGGTCCTTCCGGATCTGGCATGGATCCCGGCCGGCATTGATCGGGCGGCGTTCCTGCGATATTTTTCGAACGGACAGTCGCATCCCGATGTGATTTTTGATGTTCCCCGGCAAGATTCTGTGAATCCGACGGTGGTCAAGCTGCTGGCGCTTTCCTTGAAGGCTGCGAAGTTGCTGGGAGTGACGGGCGTAATTTCCATTGAGCCCGAGCCTTCCGCGGTCCGAAAGAGCCCTGCCTACAAAAACGCACTCTGGGCGCTCGAACTTGTCCTGCGTGAAGCCTATGACGTTCGACAAGACGGGGATACGGTTGTTTTTGTCCGCAAGAACGGGTCCCGCATCGAGACGCCGGGCGCGTCTGTTTCCATAAAAAAATCGGGCCAGGATATTTTGGAGATACGGTTCAAGGAAGTTGCGAGCTCTCTTGCTCCTGCAGCGCATCGCGCGGAAATGCGGAAGGAAGTCCGAGCCGAGGCGCGGGCGGAACAAGGAGCGGTTGTTTTTAAAGACGAATTGGATTTAAGTGCGATACCCGAGCTGGATGCGTTGGATCCGCTTGATTTCAGGAGAAAAGAAGCGTCGAGGATCAACCGGGGGGCTCAATATATTTACCGAGGCATGCGGCTGCGCTATTCGTCTTTGGCCGAAACTGTTAACAAGGGTATGTCTCCCGATGAGACAACAGGGCTTTCGATCAGCTTGACAGCAAAACCACAAGATGCGATTGATTACAGCATTATGCCGGCGGGCGGTGGTTTTAAGAAAAAACTTCTCTCCGAAGACTTTGTTTGTGCGATTGTTGTGGTCGAAAAAGCGAAAGTCCAAATCAAAGACGAATTTTCCAGCGGAGAAATTACGACGGAGGAGGCGATCCCTGTAGGGGGAATACGCCAAATCCTGATATTTGACAAACGTAGCCGGCACTACGAAATATTCGATATGGAAAATGTTCACACCGAAGTGAGGGAGCGGTCAGGATCCCGAATGATCGACGAGTTGGTGAGCGTGGATGCGGATCGGATCGCAAAGATCGCAGCAGATCAAGGGGCAGAGGCGGTGCGGGAGGGGTTGGAAAAGAAAGGCCGGGCGGAGCTCAGGAAGATCGGCGGAGAGATCAGCGCGAAGAGCGGAAAGTTCTCGGTGGAAGTCATGAGCCAATCGGACCCTGCCGCCTATATTCAGGGCGATGGGTTCAGCCGCGCGGCGGAACGCGATCTCGGGGCCTACGGCGATGTGATGCCGTTTGTGATCCGCGTCAGGAACCTTGTCCTCATGCCGGCAGCGATGGCGGCGGAGACGACGGATGCGATGATCGCAACGATCGTTCCGGAACGGATGCAAGCTCTGGATGCGACGCTGGGGCAGGGCGAGGGGAATCTTACTGTGGCATTCGATCCGTCCTTGGCGGGTTTCGCGGAACAATTCCTTAAGATCCCGAGCGAAAGAACCAGCCGTGTCAATGAGCTGGCAGTTAGCGGTGCGTTGAACGGCAAGGTCCGGGCCGCGCTCCAGGCCAGAGGGGTCACGGTCCGTCAGGCACCGCTGAACCGGAACTTCATTTCGCGGAATCAGTCCAACGTGCCGTATGTTACCGGAACGGAAGCGACGGTCGTTACGTTGGCGCCGGTGTTTGATCCTGTGGTGGGGAATGTGGCCTCAGTCGGTGATCTTTTTGTACGGGATTACATGAACCGGTTGATGGTGGTGGCCGCGATCCACCTGGCGGATATCCGGGCGGGCACGAAATCCGGTGCTTTGGCAATGACCCCGAGCGACATCTGCGATGAGCTCTTGCGTCGCTTGAACCTCTTTGAGCAGAAGGCGCTGATCCAGGCGAAGGGCCGGAACTTTGTGGTTTCCAGCGTTGCGGTCCAGACTTATCTTCGTATGGTGGCCGAACAATCGGTTCGGACGGCCGCGTAATACCGGTTTCCTCATCCGGTGTGAATCAGGTGAACCCTTGTATTATGAAATGCCGGGCCGCTTTTCGACCATCAGATAAGTTTCCCAGTGGACCTTCCAGTCCAGGAACACGCGGACGTGGAGGAGGGAATCTTCCTTGATCTCAAGATCGGCGGGGAAGGCGTGCTTATGCCAGCGAAAGAGGACGCTTGAGGTGACCGGTTCGATGTCCATGGGCGGTGTTTTGATGACCGTGCCGTCTTCTAATGCGTACTCGACGACTTCTTTATGGAACATCTTGTCTTTGCGCCAGCAGGTCACGGCGTAAAGCTGGTCGAAACGGTACGGAAAAGCGGGAACATAAAGGTTGCTCCGGACGTCTTTTGCGACATAGGCGTCCTGCTCGCCGGGTTCAAATTCCTTGCAGATCATGAATTGGAGAAGCCGGATCGTGTCGTGGGGCATGGGGGCATACTAATCAAAGTCGGAAACTATTTCAATATGCGTTCTTAACAAAAGATCCGGATGTTGGAGGACGGATGCCGGATGCCGAAAAATCTTAGGCTAATTGTTTTTCGTCGGCTTTTTTTGCCGTCATCCGTCATCCGCTCTCCTCTTTCCAGGCGATGAAATCGCTTGAAAATTCGTCTTATTCCGCATAGAATGCGCCGTCACAAGTCGAGGGGTATGAAGTAGCCTTTCTACAGGCTTCAAACGACTTTACAGCCATTCAGAGTTCCCCCTATTCCAGTCCTCATTATCATGGAAGATCCGGTGGACACGAAGCAAGTATGGACGATGCCATCCGTCTGATTTGGAAGGGCATGGCAGGACGATTTTTTTTGTATTTTAAAACCGCATTGATCATCGAAAGGATTTATCAACATGGCCGAGCAAACCCTGGAAAAATCTAGCGCAAAATCAACCGGAAAGAAATTCGTCACCATGGACGCGGGGGAAGCCGTCGCGTATGTCGCGTTCCGCGTGAACGAGTGCATCGCGATCTACCCGATCACGCCGTCCTCGACGATGGGCGAGTGGGCCGATCAGTGGGCCTCCGAGGGGAAGAAGAATATCTGGGGGACGATCCCGTCGGTCGTGGAGATGCAAAGCGAAGGCGGCGCGGCGGGAGCGGTTCACGGAGCGCTTCAGCGCGGGGCCTTGACGACGACCTTTACGGCGTCGCAGGGGCTTCTCCTGATGATCCCGAATATGTACAAGATCGCCGGCGAACTTACATCGATGGTGATCCATGTTTCCGCACGTTCGTTGGCCGCCCAGGCTCTTTCGATCTTTGGGGATCATTCGGACGTGATGTCCGTTCGCCAGACCGGTTACGCGTTGCTTGCGTCCAATTCCGTTCAGGAAGCTCTCGACTTCGCGTTGATCGCACAGGCTGCGACGCTGGAGTCCCGCATTCCGTTCCTCCATTTTTTTGACGGGTTCCGGACCTCCCACGAAGTCCAAAAGATCAGTATTCTTTCCGATGACCAGATCCGCAGTATGATCGATATGTCCAAGGTGCTCGAGCATCGCGCCCGTGGGCTTGCGCCGGAAAATCCCGTGCTTCGCGGCACGGCGCAGAATCCGGAGTTTATTTCCAGGGACGTGAAACGGTCAACCGGTTTTATACCGCGTGTCCTGATATCGTTCAAAAGGCGATGGACCAATTTGCCGCGATCAGCGGGCGCCAGTACAAGCTTTTTGAATACTCGGGGGCGAAAGATGCCGAACAGGTCGTCGTGGTCATGGGGTCCGGCGTTGAGGTTGCAGAAGAGACCGTCAAGGCCCTTACCGCCACCGGCGCGAAGGTCGGATGCCTCAAGGTATCACTGTACCGCCCCTTCGACATCAAACGTTTCGTCAACCTCCTTCCCGAAACCACCAAGAATCTGATCGTTCTTGACCGGACCAAAGAACCGGGTTCCATCGGTGAGCCGCTTTATCAGGATGTCGTGAGCGCGCTTCAGGAAGCTTCCCAGAACGGCTGGTCGAAATTCAAAAAGGCTCCGAAGATCTACGGCGGCCGCTACGGACTTTCTTCCAAGGAATTCACCCCGGCCATGGTGAAGGGGATCTTTGACGCCTTCGCGTCCGGCAAAGGCAAACACGGTTTTACGATCGGGATCAACGATGACGTGACGCATACCAGTCTTGCGTATGACGCGGAATATTCGATCGAGTCCGGCAAGGTGAAACGGGCGCTTTTTTACGGGCTTGGTGCGGACGGCACGGTCGGCGCGAACAAGAATTCCATCAAGATCATTGGGGAGAATACGGAGAATTACGCGCAAGGGTATTTCGTGTACGATTCCAAAAAGTCCGGTGCGATCACGGTGTCGCATCTTCGTTTCGGTCCCGAGCCGATCCGGTCTCCCTACCTGATCAGCAAGGCGGATTTTATCGCGTGCCACCAAACCGTGTTCCTCGAAAAGTATGACATGCTGAGGAACATTATCCCGGGCGGAACGTTCCTCCTGAACGCTCCCTGGAGTGCGGAAGAAGTTTGGAACAACATCCCGGTCGAGGTCCAGAAACAGATCCTGGATAAGAAACTCAAGTTTCATGTGATCGATGCCTACAAGGTTGCGGCCGACAGCGGTATGGGTATGAGGATCAACACGATCATGCAGGTCTGCTTTTTTGCGATCTCGGGCGTGTTGCCGCGCGAACGGGCGATCGAGGAAATCAAGAAATCGATCCGCAAGACCTACGGGAAAAAGGGTGAAGATGTCGTGAACCAGAATCTCCAGGCCGTGGATATGACGCTCGCGCATCTCCATGAAGTGAAGGTTCCGGCGGTCGCGGGCAGCAAGGTTCATCGTCTGGCGCCGGTCACTTCCTCGGCTCCGGCCTTCGTGAAGAACGTGCTTGGGGTGATCGCGGAAGGTCGCGGGGATGAGCTTCCTGTGAGTGTCATGCCGGTGGACGGGACGTTCCCGACGGCGACGACGCAGTATGAAAAACGCAATATTGCGCTTGAAATCCCTGTGTGGGAACCCGAGATCTGTATCCAGTGCGGTAAATGCAGCTTTGTGTGTCCGCATGCCGTGATCCGTATGAAGATCTATGACCCGAAACAGCTTGAAGGCGCACCGGAGGGATTCAAATCCGCGGACGCCAAGATGCCGGATTTTAAGGGGCAGAAGTTTACGATCCAGCCGGCTCCCGAGGATTGCACGGGCTGCGGACTCTGCGTGGAGGTGTGTCCCTCCAAGAGCAAGACGGATCCGAAGGTCAAAGCGATCAATATGAAGCCCCAGATGCCGCTCCGTTGCATCGAAAAGCCGAAGTGGGACCATTTCCTTGCGATTCCGGAATATGACCGGCGCAAACTCAAGGTCTCGATGATCAACCAGCAACAGGCGATGCGCCCGCTGTTTGAATTTTCGGGCGCCTGCGCGGGTTGCGGTGAGACGCCGTATGTGAAGCTTGTGTCCCAGCTTTACGGCGATCGCGCGGTGATCTCCAATGCCACGGGTTGTTCATCTATCTATGGCGGGAACCTGCCGACCACTCCGTGGGCGAAGGATGCCAACGGTCGCGGTCCGGCGTGGTCGAACTCGCTGTTTGAGGACAATGCCGAATTCGGTCTTGGTTTCCGTATGGCGATCGACAAGCAGAAAGAATACGCTTCGGAACTTCTCGTGAAGCTCCAAGGCCAGTTGGGTGCGGACTTTGTCCAGTCGATCCTGAAGGCCTCGCAGCAGAATGAAACCGAGATTTATGACCAGCGTGAGCGTGTCGCGGAACTTAAGAAGAAGCTGGCTTCCCTGAAGGGGAACGCTGATGCTTCGCAACTCTTGAGCCTCGCGGACACTCTTGTAAAGAAAAGCGTTTGGATCTTTGGCGGTGACGGGTGGGCGTACGATATCGGGTTCGGCGGACTTGATCACGTGTTGGCCTCCGGCCGGAACGTGAACGTTTTCGTGCTGGATACCGAGGTGTATTCCAATACCGGCGGCCAGATGTCTAAATCGACGCCGATCGGTGCGATCGCGAAGTTCGCGATGGGCGGAAAGACCGGCGTGAAAAAGGATCTTGGAGCTATTGCGATGACGTACGGGAATGTTTATGTCGCGGTGATCGCGATGGGCGCTAATGACCAGCAAGCGCTCAAAGCGATCCAGGAAGCCGAGTCCTACGACGGGCCGTCACTGATCATCGCCTACAGCCATTGCATTGCGCACGGCATCAATATGATCAACGGGCTTCAGGAGCAGAAAGCCGCGGTCGCTTCCGGCCAATGGATCCTTTATCGGCATGATCCCCGGCGCGCTGAAAAAGGCGAGAATCCGCTCGTGCTTGATTCGAAGGCCCCGACGATGCCGGTCGCAGATTACATGATGAAGGAGAACCGGTTCAAGATGCTTACGAAAATCCGGCCCGAAGAGGCGAAGAAGCTCTTCGAGATCGCCCAGACAAAAGTTACGGCTCGTTGGAAACGCTACGAGTCTTTGGCTCAGGGGAAGCTCCAGGCCGAAGCTCCGAAGCCCGCGGCCGCTTAATAAATCCGTAATGTAGCCGAAAACTCATCTAACCATAAGGAAATCCTATGAGTCCCAGTGCCGTTGAAGCGCCGAAACGAAAAGATCTAAAAGCCCTTTTTGAGCCGCAATCGATCGCGGTGATTGGTGCTTCGCGCCGTGTGGAGGCTGTGGGTTACGCCATCCTTAAAAATCTCATCGGAACCGGATATAAGGGGAAGATCTATCCCGTCAATCCGAAGGCGGACGAGATCCTCGGAGTGAAGTGCTACCCGACCGTTGCGGATATTCCTGAAGCGATTGACCATGCGATCTTTATTATCCCCGGCGCGGCGGTGCCCGCGGAGCTTGAGGCATGCGGAAAAAAAGGCGCCAGGGCCGGGATCGTGATCTCCGCGGGGTTCCGCGAGATCGGGGGGGAAGGGATCAGGCTCGAACAGGAGATCAAGCGGATCGCGGATGCGTACGGGATGTCAATCCTGGGGCCGAATTGCCTCGGGCTTCTCAATAACGATCCAAAACTTTCGATGAATGCGAGTTTTGCCGGGACCATTCCTAATGCCGGGAACATTGCGTTTATTTCCCAGAGCGGCGCGCTGGGGACGGCGCTCTTGGATTATGCGCGCGGCGAAAATATAGGATTTTCAAAATTCATCAGTCTCGGCAACAAGGTGGACGTGACGGAGCTCGAGATCCTGCAGTATCTGAAAGATGACCCCAATACCGATGTGATCATGATGTACCTTGAAGACGTGGTGAAAGGGCATGAGTTCATCGAGCTTGCGCGCGAGATCACCGGGGACGGAGCGAAGACGAAACCGATCCTTGTCTTGAAGTCCGGGAGGACCGCACAGGGCGCGAAGGCCGCGAGCTCCCATACCGGGTCGCTTATGGGCGCGGATGAGGTCTATGATGCCGTGTTTACGCAGTCGGGCGTGATGCGGATGGATTCAGCCCAGGAGATGTTTAATTTTGCAATCGTGTTCGCGAACCAACCCCTGATGAAGGGGAATCGGGTCGCGATCGTGACGAACGCCGGAGGCCCCGGGATCATGGCGACGGACGCTTGCGTGAAAGCGGGTCTTCAGATGGCGGAGATGAGCGCGGGAACAGTCGCGAAGCTTAAGGAAAAACTTCCGCCGACTTCAAATTTTTCAAATCCCATTGACGTAATCGGGGACGCCCAGCATGATCGCTATGAGCACGCGCTCCGATGTGTGATCGCTGAACCGAATGTCGACGGTGTTCTTGTTCTTTTGACGCCGCAGGCGATGACGGAGGCTGAGGCTACAGCGAAAGTGATTCTCGATGTCGACAAAGAATCGGACAAGACGATCGTGACCTGTTTTATGGGGCACGCCGACGTGGAAGCTGGCGTGAAGGTCCTCAAAGAGCATCAGATCCCGCATTATGGATTTCCGGAAGAGGCCGCCAAAGTGCTCGCGGCGATGGATAAATACCAGCAGTGGTTGCATCGTGCCCGGACTGCCGTGAAACACTACAGGGCGAATCGGCGGGCAGCGGATCTTGTGATCGAGAAAGCCTTAAAGGCCAAGCAGAAGTTTCTTCCGATCAATCAGTCGATGGACATCTTTAGTGCGTACGATTTTCCGGTTATTCCTTGGGCTTTCGTGAGGACCGCGGAAGACGCGTGGGAACAGGCCGTCAAGATCGGATTTCCGGTCGTGATGAAGGTTGTTTCGCAGCAAATCGTCCACAAGGTCGATGTGGGCGGCGTGCGGCTCAACCTCAATTCCGCGGAGGATGTGCAGACCTCTTTCCGGGATATCATGGCGGTCGGGGAGAGGCTCAAGGCCAAGATTGACGGCGTGTTCATGCAACGCATGGCACCGAAGGGCCGCGAGGTCATTCTTGGCATGAAGCGTGACCCTCATTTCGGGCCCATTCTGATGTTCGGTCTTGGAGGCATCTACGTTGAAGCCCTGAAAGACGTCACGTTCCGCGTGGCGCCGATCCGCGAGCTGAGTGCGGCCGATATGATTAAGAGCATCCGGGCTTTCAAACTGCTCCAGGGCGTGCGCGGCGAACCGCCCGCGGATCTTGAGGCGATCGCCGAATGCTTGAAACGTCTCTCCCAGCTTTCCTGTGACCATCCGGAGATCGATGAGATCGACATTAATCCGCTCATGGTTTACGGTGAGGGGAAAGGTGCGGGGGTCATTGACGCTCGCATCATTCTGAAGTAATGTTAGTAGCGAACAACGAGTAGCGCGTGAGAAAAAATGAAGCTCGTGTGATTCGGTACCGTTGTTTGTGACTCAACGAATTTCCAAGCCCGCGGCGATTTCATAGAAAGGCATGGTTCTATGAGCGAAATTCAGAAGATCAAGGCTTTTGTCGATAGCCTTCATTATCGCGAGCAATTCGGTCCTCAGATCGATCCCCAGAAAGGCTGTTTTCCTTTCGTAACCATTTCCCGCCAGGCGGGAGCCGGTGGGAACGCCCTTTCCGTTATCCTCATGGAACGTATCCAGCAGGTTCGCAAAGAACCCTTGTTCGAAGGCTGGCATCTTTGCAATCAGGAGCTCTGCCACCAGATGGCGCAGGATCCCGCGTACAAGGATCTTGTCGAATCGATGCGGCGTACCGAATATCATTCCCATGCCGAGGATATGCTCAGCCAATTGCTCTTTGGGGCGCAGTCCCAGGATGCCTTGCTTAAAAAGATGTTCCATTTTATGCGGACGTTCGCGCTTCATGGGAAAGTGATCTTTGTAGGTCGTGGTTCCACCTTTCTTACGCGCGATCTTCCGTATGGTATTCATGTGCGTCTCGAAGCTCCGATCGAGTCGCGCATTAAGCGCATGATGAGCGCGCTGGATTTGACCGAAAAACAGGCGCACGAAACTATCCTCGAAAAAGATAAAGCGAAGGCGGAGCTTGTGAAGACTTTTTTTTACAAGGATATACGCGATCCTTTGCTGTATGACGTGGTTTGGAATACGGACCGCGTCTCGATCGAGGAAATCGCGGGCATTCTCGTCGGGATGATCCGCCAAAAGTCCACAACGATCCGCTGATTTTTTTTTAACGCGGATTCCTTCCGAAAAAAAATAAAAAATCCTGTTGAATCTTCACCGTAATGAGAATATTATTTCCCGCGGTTGGGAAATGAAATAATTTTTCGCGGAGATGATTCAGAAAAAAATGTCTTCTCTAAAAAATGCCCGCAAAAAAATAGTTCACTTCAAAACCATCCCAAGATAGTTAAAAAATCGCTTTGACACGAACTGGTTCTTTAGTTACCTTATACACTAGATATGGTATGAGGGGCAAAAAACAGCTACAATATCTGGCGAATTGGCCGATGCTATAGCTGGGAGAAAAGAACCCATGAAAGGGGAGCAATAATGGCCGAACAGTTCCTTTCGAGGAAGATCACCAGCATCCGCAAACGCGATGGATCCATCGTTCCATTCGACGGTGTCAAGATCTACAACGCGATGTTGAAGGCGGGGCAGGCGACGGGGGAATATGACGGCACGGAATCGCATCTTTTAACTTTAGAAGTTATAAAAGTTATTGATAACCGTTATTCTCCGGGCTTTCTCGACATCGAAAAGATCCAGGATATCGTCGAACAGGTTCTTATCACCTCCAATCATCTCAAGACCGCCCGCGCTTATATCGTCTACCGCGAACAGCACAAGAAATTGCGGAAAGATAAGAAGACCGTGGTCGATGTCACCTCGTCGGTGAACGAATACCTCTATAAGCTTGATTGGCGTGTGAACGCGAATGCCAATCAGGGCTACTCGCTTGGCGGGATGATCCTTAATATATCGGGAAAGGTGATCGCGAACTACTGGCTTGCGCACGTTTATCCCGAAGAAGTCGGCAATGCCCACCGCCACGGGGACATCCATGTGCATGACCTCGATATGCTTTCCGGCTACTGCGCCGGTTGGTCGCTCAAGACGCTACTTCGCGAGGGTTTTAACGGGGTCCCGGATAAGGTTGAGTCGGCACCGCCGAAACACCTGAGTTCTGCGGTCGGCCAGATGGTGAACTTTCTCGGCACGCTCCAGAACGAGTGGGCGGGCGCCCAGGCGTTCTCTTCCTTTGATACGTATCTCGCGCCGTATATCCGGATCGACAATCTTCCCTATGAAGATGTTAAACAATCGATCCAGGAGTTCATCTATAACCTGAACGTTCCGTCCCGGTGGGGAACCCAGACGCCTTTCACGAACGTGACTTTCGATTGGGTTTGCCCGGAAGATCTCCGGAACGAACATCCGATCGTGGGTGGTAAGGAGATGGATTTCACATACGGGGACCTTCAGGCTGAAATGGCCATGATCAACAAGGCCTATATTGAAGTCATGATGCGCGGCGATGCCAAAGGACGGGTGTTCACGTTCCCGATCCCGACCTATAACATTACTCCGGACTTCGACTGGAACCATCCGAACTGCGAACCGCTTTTCGAGATGACCGCAAAATACGGGCTTCCGTATTTCCAGAATTTTCTTAATTCGGATCTCAAGCCGAATCAGATCCGGTCCATGTGCTGCCGTCTGCAATTGGACCTTCGCGAACTCCTGAAACGCGGCAACGGGCTCTTCGGTTCCGCCGAACAGACCGGGTCGCTTGGCGTTGTGACGCTCAACTGCGCTCGCATCGGTTACCTTGCAAAAGGGGACGAGGGAGCTTTTTATAACCGGATCGACGCGCTTCTCCAGATCGCGAAGGCGAGCCTTGATATCAAGCGCAAGGTCATTCAGCGCCATATGGACGCGGGGCTGTTCCCGTACACGAAGCGTTATCTCGGGACCCTCCGGAACCATTTCTCGACGATTGGCGTGAACGGGATCAACGAGTGCATTCGTAACTTTACGGGCGACAAGGAAAATATCACCACGCCCGCGGGTTTCGAGTTCGGCCTCAAGATCCTCGATTATATCCGTGCCAAGATCGTCGCGTTCCAGGAAGAGACCGGAAATTTGTACAACCTGGAAGCCACGCCCGCGGAAGGCGCGACCTACCGTTTTGCGAAAGAGGATATCAAGCGGTTCCCGGATATTCTTCACGCGGGAACGGCGGAGCGTCCTTACTATACGAATTCTTCCCAGCTGCCGGTGGCTTTTACGGACGATCCGTTCGAAGCGTTGGAGCGGCAGGAAGCGTTGCAGCGTCGCTATACCGGCGGGACCGTGCTCCATCTTTATATGGGAGAACGGGTGTCGAGCCCGGATGCGTGTAAGAAGCTTGTAAAACGGGCGCTCGAGGGATACCGGATACCGTATATTACGGTGACGCCGACCTTTTCGATCTGTCCGAAACACAGCTATATCCCGGGCGAGCACGAGTATTGTCCGAAGTGCGATCAGGAACTTATTCGAAACAAAACGATCCAGGAGCAAACGGGAACGAACGTCGAAGCAGGTGCGACGACGGGGTCCCAGAGCTAAGAAGGAGGGTGAGGGGTATGGAAAGTAAGGAGCAGGTGATTTTGAAGGATGAAGAAAGAACGCGTTGTGAGATCTGGACGCGTGTGATGGGGTATCACCGTCCGGTTTCTGGGTTCAATGTGGGGAAAAAAGGGGAATTTGATGAGCGGAAGTATTTCAAAGAACCCGCCGGGTGCGGCTGCCAGTCCAAATAAGGACGCTGCGACCGGTTTAAAGACAATTTGCGTGGCGGGCATCACGCCCTTTACAACAATAGACTTCCCCGGCCGCTTGGCCGGGGTTTTCTATCTTCAGGGCTGCCTGTGGCGCTGTCGCTACTGCTACAACTCCGAATTTTGGCCGATGCCGTCTTCTCAAGGCGGTCCGCTGGTTCCTCTCGAAAAGATTCTGCACTTCCTGGATTCTCGCAAAGGCCATCTTGATGGTATCGTTT
>Ga0209098_1002606_pt1 | contig 15706 bp, 11 predicted proteins | sample AD_JPNHW1_MetaG_FD_184429 | JGI IMG/M metagenome (GOLD analysis project Ga0209098, IMG submission 184429) | Active sludge microbial communities of municipal wastewater-treating anaerobic digesters from Japan - AD_JPNHW1_MetaG (SPAdes) (version 2) | ecosystem: Engineered > Bioreactor > Anaerobic... | reverse complement strand
AAACGTTCCGAGGTGCCGATCCCAATCCCGATGCATTACTTATAAAACGGGGACTGAAATAATAAGATACCTGACAAAAGACAAAACAAGAGACAGATTAATTTTCTGTCTCTTGTTTTTATTTTATATCTGTCATTATTCTTTGCAGAAAAAGCGTAATTTTGCACAACAGAATACTAAATGTATGAAATTAAGTCTTCAAAAGATTATAGCTCCCTCATTTGCTGTTACCGCGCTCACTTATACGGTGAGTTTTGGCCTGTGGATGGGCATGTGTTTTTTGTACAGATATCCCAATCCTATGCCTGGTATTGCAGGAGTTGTCGCTGAAAATATTCTTTCATCAGGATCTGTTCTGGCATATCTGATCACCTTTGCCGTTACCGTATTGAATTCGCTGCTGATTGCTCAGATGAACAATAAGTTTGCATTTATCAGGACGCGTACATTCATGCCAGTATTCATATATTTACTCTTATCGACTTGTTGGCTGCAGATTCATGGTAACTATCTTGCGGTAATTGCATCTTTCTTTTTGCTAGTTGCTGTATTTCTTTCTCTTCAGATGTATAAGGATACTTGGGGAGTCGAGCAGGCGTTTCTGGCTTTTTTTTGTGTGTCTCTCGGTTCGCTTTTAGTTCACGATCTGGTTTATCTGCTTCCTTTTTTCTGGATTGGTTTTATACTTCTCCGGTGTTTCTCATTTCGCACTTTTTTTGCTTCTGTCTTTGGATTTATTACACCTCTGATTTTTGTTTTCAGCATCATGTTTTTCGTAATGAACCAGAATACTCTGATTCCAGATATGAAAGGTGTTGTTTTTGATTTTCAGTTTCTTAATTACGATAATATACCTCAGCTCATCTACTTTGGAGTTATTTTCCTTATTTTTAGTCTTGCCATGACCGGTTTATCAGGCAATACCCGGCATGATGTTATTCAGGCGAGAAATATGCTCTTTTTTTTAAGGGTGATGGCTTTCGGATTGTTGATGTTGCTGATTTTCAGATTTTCAGGTTATACATATTATCTGCCGCTGATTGCTGCATTGTTTGCTATACTAACTGCATATACTTTCACACTCGTCAAAAACCTGTTTTATTACATTGTGTTTATTGTGTTGTGTGTTGTGAGTTTGGCGTATGTTGTCTATCAGTTATATTTCTAATAAATAAAACTGTTTTATGGCCGAATTTGCCGAGTGGGGTTACCTGGGATTATTTATTGCATCATTTCTTGCTGCAACGGTGGTGCCTTTCAGTTCAGAAGTAGTTTTCTCAGCCCTGGTTTTCGGAGGTCTTGATGCCTGGCAATGCGTATTGGTTGCTACGTTGGGAAACTGGCTGGGTGGCATGTCCTGTTATTACCTGGGTATGCTGGGTAAAGTGGAATGGATAGAAAAATACCTGCGTATAAAGAAGGAAAAAATGGATAGTTTCGAAGCTAAACTTCATAAGTATGGCGACTGGTTTGCCTTTTTCTCTTTTCTGCCAGGTATCGGTGATGGCATTGCCGTAGCGTCAGGTTTTTTTCGATGTCGCTGGTGGATTGTGGCAGTATCCATGCTGTTGGGTAAATTTGTACGCTATGTAGTTTGGATGTATGCCAATGGCTTTATAATGCCCAGATAAATCCCGCGCTGTAACTTTCACGGTTACTGTCTGTTTTATAAAATACTTCAAAAAAAGTTATTCCGTTTCTGATATCTGCCCAAATAATTTAACTTTGTAAATCGCAGAATAATAATCAATAAACTATAAAATCATTATCAATGAAACGAAAAAACTTGTTAGCAGCCGTACTGATAGCTGCTATTTCAGCCGGTGTCTGGGCACAAAACCGCACGGAATATCTGCTCGAAAAGAACTGGAAGTTTATCCGTACTGACCAACCCGACCAAATGAATGCCGCTTATGACGACAGCAAATGGCAGTCCGTAACTGTTCCTCATGATTGGGCTATCAACGGACCTTTCAGTATTAACAACGACCAGCAAAAAATAGCCATCACGCAGGATGGACAGAAAGAAGCGATGGAACATGCCGGACGTACCGGAGGACTGCCTTTTGTGGGTGTGGGCTGGTATCGGAATACCGGTAATCTGCCTGCTTACCAGGCCGGGAAACGCGTAACTGTGCTGTTCGATGGCGCAATGGCCAATTCACAGGTTTTTATCAACGGCCGTAAAGTGGGAGAGTGGCCTTACGGTTATAATTCTTTTCATTTTGACGTAACCGATTTTCTCAACCGCGACAAAACTCCCAACGTACTGGCTGTCCGTCTGGAAAATCGTCCCGAACAATCGCGCTGGTATCCGGGAGCCGGACTTTACCGCAATGTGCATGTAATCATTACTGACGATGTGCATATCCCGGTATGGGGAACGTATGTAACTACGCCTGTTGTCCGGCAGGATTTTGCAAAGGTGAATATCCGCACCAGGGTGGAAGGCAACAACACGCCGAATGTTAACTACCGACTGTCAACCGATATCGTAAATCCTTTCGGTGTTATTGTTGCTAAAAATGAAAAGCAACTGACTAAATTCGATGAAAATGAATTCAGCCAGGATTTGATAGTTGAGAACCCCAGACTGTGGTCAACAACTGAACCCACACTTTACAAGGCAATGTCTAAACTTTATGCCAACGACAGGCTGGTTGACGAATACTCCACTACTTTCGGTATCCGCACCATCGAAATAAAACCCAATGACGGATTTTATCTGAATGGGACGAAAACTGTTTTTCAGGGAGTGTGCAATCACCACGATCTGGGCCCTCTTGGAACTGCTGTAAACGATGCAGCCATCCGTCGTCAGGTACGCATTATGAAAGATATGGGTGTGAATGCCATCCGCACTTCGCACAATATGCCTGCTCCTGAACTGGTTCGTGCCTGCGACGAAATGGGTATGATGATCATGGCCGAAAGTTTCGATGAATGGAAAATACCAAAGGTGGGAAACGGCTACAACCTCTTCTGGGACAAATGGGCTGAAAAGGACGTTGTTAACCTGGTGCATCATTACCGCAACAACCCGTCGGTGGTGATGTGGTGTGTGGGCAATGAAGTTCCCGAACAGGGTGATGCTGCCAACGGTCCTAAACGCAACCGTTTCCTGCGGGATATTTGCCACCGGGAAGACCCCACGCGTCCTGTAACCAACGGCATGGATAATTCCAATGCGGTGATCAACAATAATTTTGCGGCGGTGCTGGATGTTCCTGGCTTCAATTACAGGCCTCACCTCTATACCGAAAATTACAAGAAATTGCCCCAACAGATTATCCTCGGCAGCGAAACAGCATCTACGGTAAGTTCACGCGGTGTGTATAAATTCCCCGTTGAACGTAAAGCCATGGCGCAGTACGACGACCATCAGTCTTCATCCTACGATGTGGAACATTGCAGCTGGTCAAACCTCCCCGAAGATGATTTCATCCAGCACGAAGATTTGCCCTACGCTATCGGTGAATTTGTATGGACAGGTTTCGATTATCTGGGCGAACCGACACCGTATTATACCAACTGGCCCAGTCATAGCTCCCTGTTTGGAATTGTCGACCTGGCTGGTATTCCCAAGGATCGTTACTACCTCTACCGCAGTCACTGGAACAAGAATGAGGAAACGCTGCACATCCTCCCGCACTGGAACTGGAAAGGACGCGAAGGACAGGTTACCCCGGTATTTGTTTATACCAACTATCCTTCTGCCGAACTCTTTATCAATGGGGTAAGTCAGGGAAAACGCACCAAAGACCTGAGCATCAAACGCGATGGAAGTGATACTGACGAAGCACGCAAAAACTTTGACCGTCAGAAACGGTATCGCCTGATGTGGATGGATACAAAATATCAGCCGGGCACAGTGAAAGTGGTGGCTTATGATGAAAATGGCAAAGCGGTGGCGGAAAAAGTAATGAAAACTGCCGGACAACCCTATCGGATTGTGCTGGAAGCCGACAGAACCTCTATTACTGCCGACGGAAAAGATATCTCCTTCGTTAATGTGAAAATTGTGGATAAGGAAGGGAATTTCTGCCCGACCGAAGAACGCGAAATCAGCTTCAACGTGAAAGGGGCGGGCATCTTCAAAGCCGTGGCCAATGGTGATCCTGCCAGCCTCGAAAGTTTTCAGGCTCCGAAAATGAAACTTTTCAGCGGACAACTGACCGCTCTGGTTCAAAGTCTTGAAAAGGGCGGCTCCATTACCCTCGAAGCAACTGCCAAAGGGGTGAAAGATGGTAAAATTACCATCGAAGCAAAATAAAATAGCTTATAAATACAAAAACTCTCAGCCGTGATACTGTAAATGTATTGGCTGAGAGTTTTTTTTGAATTTAAACGGGGATAAAGGCAATTTTACCGAATTTGTCATATATTTGTAATACATATTACACGCGATCGAAACATAAAAACGGTTAATTTGCAGTGCAATTTTAGAGAATAATCCTGCTTTGATTTTATTTCAAAAACAAACTTATTATATTATTCAATGAACCCGTACAGAATTTTGGTTGTCGACGATGAAGAAGATCTCTGTGAAATTCTTCAGTTCAATCTGGAAACGGAAGGTTATCAGGTGGATGTGGCTTATTCTGCTGAAGAAGCTTTGAAGAAAGACCTGACCGTTTATCATCTCTTGCTCCTCGATGTGATGATGGGCGAAATCTCGGGTTTCCGCATGGCTCGTATGCTGAACGAGAATCCCAAAACGTCATCCATCCCGGTGATTTTTCTTACCGCCAAAGATACTGAGAACGACCGTCTTACCGGCTTTAATATCGGAGCCGATGATTATATTTCCAAACCGTTCTCCATTCGTGAGGTAATAGCCCGGGTGAAAGTGGTATTGCGGCGCGTGGACAAAAACAGTGAGCCGGAAATGCCCTCAACGCTGACCTACGAAACTCTTACTATGCAACTGGACAATAAAAAGGTATTGCTGGACGGTCAGGAAATACCATTTACCAAAAAAGAGTACGAGATACTGAAATTGCTTTTGGAAAATATGAACCGTGTTTTTACCCGCGAAGAAATGCTCTCGAGAATATGGTCGGACGAGGTGGTGGTACTTGACCGGACGGTCGATGTCAATATTACCCGCCTTAGAAAGAAAATCGGACCATATGGAAAACAGATTGTTACGCGCCTGGGTTACGGATATTGTTTCGAAGGATAGACGCATTAGCCGTACAGATTCAAAAATCTTTTTTATTTGAAAGTAGAAAATACTTTAATCCGGAGCGAGCCCGTAAGGTTCGCTTTTTTTGTACCTGTGAAAAGCTGATATTTTTCATCAAGAGGAAAAAGTTACGTTCTTATTGCAATAAGTTGAAACCAGTTCAGTAGTTTTCGGTAAAAAGCGCTGTTTGAATTTATGGTATTAACTCAACGAATATTTCCTGTTCATCTGCTGTAAAATCAGTATATTCAACGGAATAATCATTTCATTACTGAAAACTCTACGGATTAATTTCACTAACAATAATTTATTTCTTATTTTTGCATGTTTATGACCACAAAAAACAGGTTAAAATTAAAATCATTCTTTTCACATGAAGATTATTATTGTAGGTACTGCTTATCCGTATCGCGGAGGATTGTCTGCATTTAACGAGCGTCTGGCACGTGAATTTGTCAGACAAGGCAATGAGGTTGAAATCTATACCTTTACATTGCAATATCCCTCTTTTCTTTTTCCGGGAAAAACGCAGTTTTCGGATGACGAAGCACCGGCAGACTTGAAAATTACCCGCCGAATCAACAGTGTAAATCCATTGAACTGGATCAGTGTAGGCAAAGAAATTAAGGGCAAGAATCCGGATAAAATCATTTTCTGCTACTGGATGGCTTTTATGGCGCCCTGTTTCGGAACCATTGCCCGGTTTGCAAAAACTGAGAAAACGAAAATCATTTCGCTGGTTCATAATATGATACCTCACGAACCTTCTGTGCTGGATAAGTTGTTTCCCAAATATTTCGTGAAAGCGATGGACGGATTTGTTGCCATGACAAACTCAGTGGTGAATGATATCAGTAAATTTGACACAAAGAAAAAACCGAAACTGGTATCGCCTCATCCGGTTTATGACCATTATGGAGCTATTCTTCCACGTTCGGAAGCAATGGATGCGCTCAATCTGGATCCTGATTTTCGATATGTTTTATTTTTCGGATTTATACGACGTTACAAAGGACTTGACCTGCTTATTCAAGCCTTTGCTGATGTGCGGTTGCGGCAGTTCCCTGTCAAATTGCTTGTTGCAGGTGAATTTTATGAGCCTAAGGAACCATGCTTTGAAATGATAAAAAAATATGCTCTGGATGATCTGGTGGTTCTGCATACTGATTTTATTCCTGAAAAAGAAGTAGCGTTCTACTTCAATGCAGCCGACCTGATTGCCCAGCCTTATCGCTCGGCAACTCAAAGCGGTGTATCACAGATTGCCTACCATTTCGAAAAACCCATGTTGGTAACCAATGTCGGTGGTTTGGCCGATATAGTTCCCGACGGTAAGGTTGGTTATGTTGTAGAACCTGAAGTGAATAAAATCGCGGATGCGCTGGTTGACTTTTTTGAAAATAACCGTTCGGATGAATTTATTAAAAATGTGAAGGAAGAAAAGAAAAAGTACGACTGGAAAATGATGGTGCAAACAATAAATAAGATTTGATTGACTGATGGAAAACGAAGTTGTTGAAACCCCGATGATGAAACAGTATTTCGAGATTAAACGAAAACATCCCGATGCTGTATTGCTTTTTCGTTGCGGCGATTTTTATGAGACCTATTCGACCGATGCAGTGGAAGCTGCGGGCATCCTCGGCATCACACTGACGCGCCGTGCCAACGGTTCGGCCAAAACGGTGGAAATGGCTGGATTCCCACATCACGCGCTGGATACTTACCTGCCCAAGTTGGTACGTGCTGGAAAGCGGGTGGCCATCTGCGACCAGCTGGAAGATCCCAAACTGACCAAAAAAATTGTGAAACGCGGCGTCACCGAACTGGTTACTCCGGGCGTTTCCTACAGCGATACAACCCTTACACAAAAAGAAAATACCTTCCTGGCCAGTGTTTACATGAATAAAAATCAGGCAGGCGTTTCTTTTCTCGATATTTCTACGGGCGAATTTCTGCTTGCCGAAGGCACTTTCGATTATGTGGACAAGCTTCTGAACAGTTTTTCACCGAAAGAGGTTATTTACGACCGTACAAAACGAAACGAGTTTGAAACAAACTTTGGATCCAAATACTTCACTTTTGCACTGGAAGACTGGGGATTTCTGCCCGAAACAACCAACGAAAGACTGCTGAAACATTTTCAGACAAAAAATCTGAAAGGTTTCGGAGTTGAAAATCTGAAAAACGGGATTGTGGCTGCCGGAGCTATCCTGCATTACCTGGACATGACTCATCACCATCAGACCGAACACATTACGCACCTCACACGTATTGACGAGGAACGCTATGTGTGGCTCGATCGCTTTACGGTGCGTAATCTGGAATTGTACGGAACCATCAATGAAGGTGGCCGCACGTTGGTGGATGTCATCGACCGCACCATCAGCCCGATGGGAGGCCGCTTGCTGAAACGCTGGGTGGCTTTTCCGCTCAAAGATGTGAAACCAATCGAAGAACGCCTCAGTGTGGTGGAATATTTTTTCAGAGATACCGAACTGAAACACATGCTCGAACAGCAGATTGCCCTGATTGGCGACCTTGAACGCATCATTTCCAAAGTGGCAGTAGGGCGTATCAATCCACGTGAAGTGGTGCAGCTCAAAGTGGCTTTACAGGCTATCGAACCGATAAAAAATGCCTGTCTGGCCATTGAAAATGTGACATTACGGAAAATTGCCGATCAGCTCAATCCCTGCAAAGTGATTTCGGAAAAAATTGAGAAGGAATTGCAGAACGATCCGCCTGTGCTGGTAAATAAAGGAGATATCCTTCGCCCCGGAGTGAATGCCGAACTTGATGAACTCCGCCACCTTGCCCGTTCGGGGAAAAACTACCTGCTTGAAATTCAGCAGCGCGAAAGCGAGGTAACCGGTATCCCTTCCCTGAAAATAAGCTACAACAATGTGTTCGGCTATTTTATCGAGGTACGCAACGCTCACAAGGAAAAAGTCCCGGATACGTGGATACGCAAGCAAACGCTGGTGAATGCCGAGCGATACATCACTCAGGAACTGAAAGATTACGAGGAAAAAATTCTGGGTGCCGAGGAAAAGATTTTAGCCATCGAAACACGTCTCTTCAACGAGTTAATCATAAGTCTATCGGATTATATCGCAGCCATTCAGCTTAATTCCAATCTGATTGCTCAGCTTGATTGCTTGCTTTCTTTTGCGCGGGTGAGTGCCGAAAATAAATACGTCCGCCCCGAAATCAGCGATAGCGATGTTATTGAAATACGACAGGGACGACATCCGGTGATTGAGAAGCAGCTGCCTGTCGGAGAGAATTATGTGTCAAACGACGTTTTTCTCGACGGAAAAACGCAGCAAATTATCATCGTTACCGGTCCCAATATGTCGGGTAAGTCAGCTTTGCTGCGCCAGACTGCTTTAATTACCCTCATGGCTCAGATCGGATGCTTTGTACCCGTGGAAAGTGCCAAAATCGGGGTGGTGGACAAGATTTTTACCCGAGTGGGTGCCAGCGACAATATCTCGCAGGGCGAGAGTACATTTATGGTGGAAATGAACGAAGCTGCCAGCATTCTGAACAATCTTTCTGACCGAAGTCTGGTGTTGTTCGATGAACTCGGCCGCGGTACAAGTACGTACGATGGCATCTCCATCGCCTGGGCTATCGTTGAATACATTCACGAACATGCCAGCTGCAAGGCAAAAACACTTTTTGCCACCCATTACCACGAACTGAACGAAATGGAAAAAACCTTCAACCGGATAAAAAACTATAACGTTTCAGTGAAAGAGGTGGATAAAAAAGTAATTTTCCTTCGCAAACTGGTGCGTGGAGGAAGCGAACACAGTTTCGGTATTCATGTGGCTAAAATGGCCGGAATGCCGCAGAGCATCGTGAAACGTGCTGATCAGATACTCAAACAGCTCGAAACCGACAACCGGCAAAACGGTGATCTGAGCAAACCGGTAGGTGAGATTGGCAATCAGCGCGAAGGATATCAGCTGAGCTTTTTTCAGCTTGACGATCCGGTGCTCGAACAGATCCGCGACGAAATCAAGGGGCTGGATGTGAATAATCTTACTCCTATAGAGGCTTTGAATAAGCTGAACGAAATTAAAAGAATTATTACAGGTAAATAAAATTCATTCAGGTATTCTTATTCTTATAAAGAAAAGCACCCCGGTTTCGGAGGTGCTTTTTTTGTTTTGTATTGAATTTGATGAATAATTTTATTTACGAATAAATAAAATTGAACGTAAAATAAATAAAATTAAATTTAATGTTCAAATAATTGAAATTTGTGCTATATTTGCGGAGTGTTTTATTCATAATCTGTAAATGAAAAATTAAATGTTACCAACCTCATGCCCGAGTTGCCACGCGCACCTCAAAGTCAGGTCGCTGAAATGCGAACAATGCGAAACCGAAGTAAACGGTTTATATGATTTGCCTGTTCTTGCCCGTCTTTCGGATGAAGATCAGCGATTTATTCTGAGTTTTGTGAAAAACAGCGGAAGTCTGAAAGATATGGCTACCGAGTTGAAATTCAGCTATCCAACTGTCAGAAATATGTTGAACGAAATTATCTTAACCATCGAAAAGTATGAAAAATAAGATCAACTTGCGCTATATCTACAATCCGTTTGAGAAAATTGCCGGTTGGCAGGCGCTTCTGTATGGATTGGTATTCGTAGTTCTTTCCGGCTGGATAGGTAAACATGCCGGTCTGGTGTTCGATGGTGCAATCGACGCGCACCTGAGCAATGATGTGACATATTATCAGGCGCTTATAATACTTGTCATCGATGTGGTGTGTATGAGTATTGTCATGTATGTAGCCGGATTGTTCGTTACGAAAAATTTCAGGTTTATTGATTTGCTCGGGACAATGACACTTGCCCGCGCACCTTACATCGTGCTCTCGCTCGCCGGATTGTTTGTGACTGTACCCGAAACAGCTGATTTACTGGCCAATCCTTATCGGGTTTTCACCAATCCCGGTTTTTTAGTGTTCATCGTCCTGACGATTCCGGTTATGGTGTGGGTCATAGCGCTTATGTACAATGCCTGGAAAGTTTCAACCGGTGCTAAAGGTCCGAAAATGATTGTAGGATTTATTGCAGGGTTGTTTGTTGCCGAAGTTATTTCGAAAATCTTGATTTCAATTATAATCTGAAAAAAAACACACATCCAATGAAAAAACAAATCGTCTTTATTTTTGCCCTGTTTGTTTCAGCAGTGCTTTTTTCACAAAGTCCGGAGGGCTCGTGGAACGGATTGCTCAAAGTACAGGGTCAGCAAATTCGCCTGGTGATTAATATTCAGCAAGCTGAAAACGGCTACAAAGCCACCATGGACAGTCCCGATCAGGGAGCGAAAGGCATTCCGGTAGATTTGGTGACTTTCACTAACGATACCTTGAAATTTGAGGTAAAAATGATAGGCGTAACTTACACCGGTGTACTTGGAGAAGACAAGGTTATCAAAGGTACTTTTGCGCAAATGGGTATGTCACTGCCGCTTGATTTGACGACAACTAAAATTGAAAAGGAAAAAGTGCTTCGTCCTCAGGAACCAAAAGCGCCTTTCCCTTATCTCTCCGAAGACGTGAAGTTTATCAATTCAATAGACGGTGATACGCTGGCCGGAACGCTTACAATGCCGAAAAAGGAGGGAAAATATCCGGTAGTAGTACTCATCAGCGGCAGTGGAGCTCAAAACAGGGATGAAGAACTGATGGGTCACAAGCCATTCCTGGTTATTGCTGATTTCCTGACACGAAACGGCATAGCTGTACTTCGTTACGACGACCGCGGAACAGCTCAGTCCACAGGCGATTTTCAGAAAGCGAACTCAACCGGTTTGGCAAACGATGCTGAAGCCGCAGTCAGTTATCTGTTGACCCGCAAAGAAATAAATAAAAAGAAAATTGGGCTTGCCGGTCATAGTGAAGGAGGAATTATTGCACCAATGGTAGCTGCCCGCAACAGGAAAGTTGCTTTTATTGTGATGCTTGCAGGTCCCGGGTTGCGGGGGAAAGAATTGCTTGAATTGCAGACCGCTGCAATAGCCAAAGCTTCCGGAATGACCGAAACCGAACTTGCCAACATACTGAGACTAAATTCAGGGGCATACGATCTGGTGCTTCATTCGAATGATACGGCAAAACTCAAAACTGACCTGACTGACTATTTGCTGACCACCCTGAAAGATGATCCCACCCTTGGCGAAAACCCGACACTGGAACAACAGGACAGGCAGGCTAAGGGATATACCGATCAGCTCGCTTCACCCTGGATGCAGTATTTTATAAAGTATGATCCGTTTCCAACGCTTAAGAAAGTAAAATGTCCGACGCTGGCACTCAACGGATCAAAAGACTTGCAGGTTCCGCCTGCTGAAAATCTGACTCTCATCCGCAAAGCATTTGGCGAAAGCGGAAATAAAAGACTGACAGCTATTGAATTGCCGGGGTTAAATCATTTATTTCAGGAATGTACTACCGGATCGCCATCGGAATACGCGGTAATAGAACAGACATTCTCGCCGCTCGCGCTGAATGAGATGTTGAAATTTATCAAACAACAAACGAAATAAATTGACAGAGAAAAGCAGAATTCAGTTAGATTTCTGCTTTTTGTTTTTCAAAAATGAAATTGCTGTGTATGTTTATGTAAAAACCGGCTTTTTACCTAAATATTCTGTTTTATCTTCAGTAAATATGGAAAAATTACGTAATTTTGTCATCTGCTTCAGAACTTAAATTCATTAAAAATCGAAGATATATGAAACAAGTCCCGACATTTGAGGCGAGTTCCATACTACCTTTAAAAAACAAATTATTACCGTATGAAAAAGTATAATTTTAATGCAGGACCATGTGTTTTGCCCAAGTCGGCTATTGAATCAGCTATTGAAGCTATTCGCGATTTTGATAATACAGGAATAGGTATTCTTGAAATTTCTCACCGTACGCCGGGCTGGGAACGGATTATGGCTGAAACAGAGCAACTCTGGAGAGAACTGCTCAATATCCCTGAAGAGTATGCAGTTTTGTTTCTGGGAGGTGGCGCGTCCACACAGTTTTTCTATGTTCCTGCCAATCTTTTAGGCAAAAAAGCAGCTTATCTGCAAACAGGTGTATGGGCTAAGAAAGCCATCAAAGAAGCAAAATTTTATGGCGAAGTTGAGGTGGTTGCATCTTCCGAAGATAAAAATTATACCTACATACCAAAAAGTTACACCATCCCAACGGATGCTGATTATTTCCACATCACCACCAATAATACCATTTACGGAACCGAAATTCATGAAGATATTAACAGCCCAATTCCTTTGGTTGCCGATATGTCGTCTGATATCATGTCGCGTCCGGTAGATGTCAGCAAATATGCGCTGATTTACGGTGGCGCTCAGAAAAATGTAGGTCCGGCCGGTGTTGCATTCGTTATTGTACGCAAGGACCTGCTCGGCAAAATGGACAGAAAACTCCAAACTATGGTGGACTACCGGACACACATCGGCGAAACAGCCAAAGATAACTCCATGTTTAATACTCCGCCGGTATTCTCCATTTTCGTCATGCACGAAACACTCAAATGGGTGAAAGATCTTGGAGGCGTGGAAGCCATGTATAAAATAAATCTTCAGAAAGCCAATCTGTTGTATGACGAAATTGACCGCAACAAAATGTTCGTAGGTACAGCTGTTAAAGAAGACCGTTCGATTATGAATGTATGTTACGTGATGGCTGAAGAGTATAAGGACAAAGAAGCCGACTTCATGAATTTTGCCAAGGAAAGAGGAATGGTAGGTATCAAAGGTCACCGTTCGGTGGGCGGTTTCAGAGCTTCTATCTATAACGCCTGTCCGCTGGAAGCAGTCGAAGCATTGGTAGCCTGCATGAAGGAATTCGAGAAAATGAATTAGAAAACCTGCCCCCCTGACCCTCCCGAAACAAGTTCGTGACAGGCTCTGAAGGGGGGAACTGATTGTGCAAAATAGACGTTTCCTTCACATTTGAAGGATTTATTGAAATTAATTTACATAAATTACATAAAAAAATGCTCGCTAATTCCCCCTTTAGGGGGTTAGGGGGCCACAGATTTTAATTACTATGAAAGTACTTATTGCAACCGATAAACCATTTGCCAAAGTAGCGGTGGATGGTATTCGCAACGAAATAGAAGGAGTTGGTTACGAACTGGCTCTGCTTGAAAAATACACCGAAAAACAGCAGTTGCTGGATGCCATTGCCGATGCTGACGCTGTGATTATCCGCAGCGATATTGTGGATGAGGAAGTCATCAATGCAGGGAAAAAACTGAAGATTGTTGTTCGTGCCGGTGCAGGATACGACAATGTGGATCTGGAAGCAGCTACTCGCGCCGGAATATGTGTCATGAATACTCCCGGTCAGAATTCAAATGCTGTGGCCGAACTTGTTTTCGGATTGCTGGTTTTTGCTGTTCGCAATTTTTACAACGGGACTTCCGGTACTGAATTGATGGGTAAAAAGCTTGGCATTCATGCCTATGGAAATGTTGGCAGGAATGTTGCCCGCATTGCTAAAGGATTTGGAATGGAAGTTTCGGCTTATGATGCTTTTTGTCGTCCAGAGGATATAAAGGCTGAAGGTGTTAATCCTACCTGTTCGGTTAAGACACTTTATCAAAGTTGCGAAATGATTTCTGTACATATACCGTTAACTCCCGAAACAAAACAGGTTATTAATAAAGAATTGCTGGAGTTGATGCCAAAAGATGCCGTACTTGTTAATACAGCTCGTAAGGAAGTGGTGCATGAAGCCGATTTGCTGCAGCATTTGGTCGATAATCCGAAATTCAAATACGTTACAGATGTTACTCCGGATACCGACGAGGAATTTAAGGTAAAAGTCGGTGACCGTTACTTTGCCACTGCCAAGAAAATGGGCGCTCAGACTGCCGAAGCCAATGTAAATGCCGGTATAGCTGCCGCTCAGCAAATCGTTGATTTTCTGAAAAACGGAAATCAGAAATTCAGGGTAAATAAGTAAACCAGTTACAAGTAAAAATATGATATCAGTATATTACGGATGTTTTAAAACAGAACAGGATTGCAGTTTTTGCAATCCTGTTCTGTTTTAATGTTTTATTTCATTGAGGATAGATCCTGCGGCTTTTTTATCCGATACATTCATATTCAAAGCCGAGTTCTTTCATTTCAGTTTTATCGTAGATATTTCTGCCGTCGAGTACCAGCGGATTTTTCAACGATTTTTTAACCACATTCCAACTGGGCATTCTGAATTCTTTCCATTCGGTAACCAGCAGCAGGGCATCGGCATCAAAAGTGGCATCATAAATATCATTGGCAAAATATACTTTTGAATAGTCCGGTTTTTCTGTTGTATTATTATCCTTTTCGAGATATTCCAGGTAAGATTTTGAGGCAGGAATGGCAATCGGGTCAAAGCAGCGGACAGTCGCGCCTGCCAGCAACAATTTCCGGATAATGTCAAACGCGGGTGCCTGACGGATATCATCGGTGTTTGGCTTGAACGCCAGTCCCCACACTGCTACAGTTTTTCCGCTCATGTCGTGTCCCCAGCGTTTTGCCAGTTTACGGAAAAGTACCTCTTTCTGCGTATTGTTGACTTCTTCCACGGCTTTAAGCAGTTTGAGTTCATAGCCGTTTTCCTCAGCTGTCCGTATAAGCGCCTGCACATCTTTGGGGAAGCATGATCCGCCATATCCCGAACCGGCATATAGAAATTTGCTCCCGATGCGAACGTCAGTGCCGATCCCTTTGCGTACCATATTGATGTCGGCGCCAATAATTTCACACAGGTTGGCAATGTCGTTCATAAAACTGATACGGGTAGCCAGCATGGAGTTGGCAGCATATTTGGTCATTTCGGCAGAAGGAATGTCCATGAAGATTACCCTGAAATTATTCAGCAGAAAAGGACGATAAAGTCTGGTAATCAGTTCTTTTGCTTTTTCACTTTCGGTGCCCACCACCACGCGGTCGGGGCTCATGAAGTCGTTGATTGCATCGCCTTCTTTCAGAAATTCGGGATTGGAAGCTACGTCAAACGGAATGCTGACGCCGCGTTTGTCCAGTTCTTCCTGAATGGCTTGTTTCACCAGCCTGGCAGTGCCCACCGGAACGGTACTTTTTGTTACCAGTAATACGTATTTGTTCATTTTCTGTCCCACTTCACGGGCAACCTGTAACACATATTTCAGGTCGGCGCTTCCGTCTTCGTTGGGAGGAGTACCTACAGCGCTGAAAATAACTTCCACATCATCCAATACATCATCCAACCTGGTACTGAAATGCAGTCTTTCAGCTTTGACGTTGCGGTTAACCATATCTTCCAGTCCCGGCTCGTAAATCGGAATAATGCCTTTGTGCAGATTGTCGATTTTTGTACTGTCCACATCCACGCAGGTGACATCCACGCCCATCTCGGCAAAACAGGCTCCCGAAACGAGCCCCACATAGCCGGTACCTATAATAGCTATTTTCATATTTTTATATCCTGTGGTGATTTAA
>Ga0209098_1002605_pt1 | contig 15710 bp, 17 predicted proteins | sample AD_JPNHW1_MetaG_FD_184429 | JGI IMG/M metagenome (GOLD analysis project Ga0209098, IMG submission 184429) | Active sludge microbial communities of municipal wastewater-treating anaerobic digesters from Japan - AD_JPNHW1_MetaG (SPAdes) (version 2) | ecosystem: Engineered > Bioreactor > Anaerobic... | reverse complement strand
ATTGAAGAGAATCTCGGTATAGTCGGGAAAGGCGTCGATCTTCGGAATCTGGTCCTCGTCGAAGCAGTCCGCGACGGAGAGGGGATGGATGGAGAACTCTCGGGCGATCGCGTCGAGCTCGGCGCGCTCGGGCGAGACGCACGCGATCCACAGGAACCCTCCCTTTTTTCGGGCGACGAGCGCTTCCTCGAGGCTCGCGAGCGGCGTCGAGGCTGCGTGGCTTCCCACGGAATAGAAATGATAAAAGGCGGTTCGTCCCATCGGATTTTCCTCGCTCCTCACCCTTGTCATTGTGCACGATGGCGTTCTATCGCGCAAGGATCTTTTCGAGGAATCCCGCGCCGAGCCCTTCCATGAGCGCGACCGGTTCCTTTCCAGGGCTCACGATGAGGAGAATGCCCGCGCCCTCGATTAAGGCGATGGCAGCGAGGGCCTCTCGGGTAGGGTCGAGGCCTCCCGTGAACGAGCCTTCCGCGACGCCCCGCTCGATAATGCCCGCGACGACGCGCGTAAGGTCGTCGTAATAGACGGCTACCGCGGCGCGAAAGTCGGGTTCGTGGTTGAGTCCCTCGAGGAGAAGATAGTACGCGCCAAACTGCGCGCCTGAGTCGGCAAGCTCGGTATCGAGGGCGCGGAGCGATTCCCCCATGATACGGAACGCCGCGCGAAGCTCGCCTGCGGGGTCGCCCGTCTGACGGGCGCAGGCGTCCTTGAGCTTGAGGAGTTCGGGGAGGTAGTAGTTCATCAGGAGGTCGCGGAAAAGCGCCTCCTTACTCTCCCAGTGATGGTAAAAGGCTCCCTTGGTGACGCGCGCCGACGAGCAGAGTTCGTCTACCGTGACGGCTTTAAAGCCGCGCGTGACGAAGAGCCCATAGGCTGCCTCGAGGATGGTATCCCGCGCGCTCACTCGGCGGTCCCGCTTGCGCGCATCGCGCCATATCCCCGGTCGAGGTATTTTTTGAGCGCCTTGAAGAATCCCCGCGCGAACTGCGCGTAGTCGCCCAGCTCGGCGTCGGGGTCTGACCCTCGCTCGATCTCGGCAAGTCGGCTCTCGAGCCGCTCGAGGCTAAAGCCTTTTTTCAGGACCATGAAATTGCTTGAACTCATCGCGCGCGAAGGGCAGCCGTACACGCAGCGGAAGCAGCCGACGCAGGTATCTCCGAACCGGGGACGGTTTCCCTCCATCGAGATCGTGCCGGTCGGGCAATGCTTGGCGCAACAACCGCAGCCGGTGCAGGAGTCTCCTATGGTGATTCCCTCGGGGAACCGCTTGATCCCTTTTTTCTCCCGAGCGGGAACCGTTCGCTGGATGATGTCGGGTTTGCGCCACGGGAGCCGCCGTCGCGTGCCCGAAAGGAATTCCCCGGCGAAAAGACGGGCATAGGCGGGAAGCGCGCGCAGGAGGTGCATCGAGAGCCGATCGTCGAGCGCGAATACCCAGTTACAGGGCATGACGAGCATCTCCTCGTAGTCGACGCGGAATCCCTTGTTCTCGAGAGCCGCGATGCACTCGTGCCGACAGGCGGTGTTCGGCCAAGCCTCGCCGCCGCCCGAGACGGAAATGACCATCGTCGGCATGGCGCGTCCGGCGCCGTCGGGGAGGCCGGCGATCCAGGTATATACGGGTTCGGGCGCGTCAAAGGCGTGCACGGCGTAGAGGACAACCAGGGCATCCGCGGTTTTAAGGTAGTCTTCCATCGATTTGACGGGCTCGGAATTCCGTAGGTCGTCGAGGCTGAAGGTATGCGTCTGGCATCCTTTTTTCGAAAACGCCTCCGCGAACGCGCCGGCGGCCTTTCGCGTTCCGCCGGTACCGCTGAAATATACGATAAGTAACTTTTTGCCCATATGTGCTCCCTTGGTGGAATAACATACCGACTGGTCGGTATGTTATCTTCTTTGAATCTACCGTGAGATATGCCGCGCGTCAAGGCGCACGTAACCGAAAATGATCGGGATTGAGCCTCGCTTCGTCGCGCGCGCGGGTCATTTATGGTATAATCGGCGAATTGTATGAAAAAAACCTGGTACGAGACCCAATTCTCCCGTGCCCTCGCCTCGGGCGCGAAGCGCGACTATCATAAGGCAATCGCGATTCTCGAGGATCTCGCGGCGCGCGGCTATGCCGACGGTAGCGTCGATCCGGCGAGCTTTTCCGACTCGCCCGATTCCGCCGAGGGCGAAGAGGGCGAGGATAGCGGCATTGACGGGCGCGTGGCGCATCCCGAGGTGTATCTTTTCCTCGCCCGCGCCTGGCACGCGGAGCGCATGTACGCCCGCTCGGTCGCGTGCGCGCGCTCGTACATCGCGCTGGCCCCGCAGGATGGGTCGGGATGGTTTTTTCTCGGCCGCTCCTATCTTTCCGACGGGGCCTTTGCCCGCGCCGCCCATTGCCTGAGGAAAAGCGTCGAGCTCAATCCCGCGTCGCTCGACGCGCGGACGCTCCTCGGCATGGCCTATCTCAAGGGGCGCAAGCCGTCGCTCGCCCGGCAAACCTTCGAGGAAGCGCTCGCGATCTCGCCGGACGACGCGAGGCTGAATCAGGGATACCTCAACGCGCTCTTCGTCGAGGCCGTCAGGACCTACAAGCTCGGCGACGCCGAGACGGCGCGCCAGATGCTCACCTTCCTCATCAACAACGACATCGACGGCGTCGTGCCGCGCATCTATCTCGCGCACGCGCTCCGCGATCTCGGCTATCTCCCCGAGTCGCTCGGGCAGTATGAGGCGGCCAGGGAGTTCGCGCCCGAGGACGTGTCGCTTCGCTGGTACCCGGCGCAGGTACTCCTCGAGATGGGCGAGGCCGAGAAGGCGAGCGCGATACTCGCGGAACTCGGGGAAGCCTCGGGCGGCGAGGGGCTCAACGAACGCGCGATCGCCATGCGGATCATCAGGGGACACCTAGAGCGCGCGGAGTGGCCGCAGGCGGCGCAGGCCGCGCGGCAGGCGATAAAGGCTTTCGGGAGCGACGCGCAGCTGCACGCGCTCATGGGCGAGGCTCAGCGGAACCTCGGAAACCGCGAACAGGCGCTCAGGCATTTTAGGCGGGCGATCGAGCTTGAGCAGGGAAACCCGGCGCCGTGGTACGGCGTGCTCATGGTGCTCCTCGCCGCGCGCGAGTGGACCGCGCTCAAGGACGAGCTCGCGCGCGCGGAGCGCGCGGGCTGCGACGCCGAGTCGATCAGTTATTACCGCACGCTCGCCGACGCGAACCTCGACGGGGATCCCGAGACCGTCCTTCCGCTCGTGCAGCGGGAAGTCCACGAACGAGGCGCCGTGCCCGAACTCGTGCAGGCGCTCGCGCGCACGTATTATCGCCTCGGGCTTTCCGAGCTCGCCGTCGGCTGGTACCGGAAGGCGCTCTCGATCGATCCCGGGGACGAGGCCTCAAGCCTCGGCGTCGTCGCGTGCTGCGAGGACCTCGGTGACGCAGCCGCGCTCCGCGAGGCCTACCGCGAGTATCTTTCCTCCTGGGGCGACAACGCGAAGATTCGGGAGGAGTTCATCAGGCATCTCGCCGCGGGCGAGGCATGGGAAGAGGCCGCCGACCAAGTCGAGGAGCTCGCGCGGTTCGGCTCAGGCGGGCAGAACGACCGGCAGCTCGCGTTCTTCAGGCGCAAGGCCGGGCAGTATCGCCAGGCCGCGATACTTTACAGAAGGATGCTCCGCGCCAAGCCGGACGACCGCGCGCTTTTGGCGAACCTCGTGTTCTGCCTCGACCGCATGGGCGAGACCGACTCGGCCGTCGCGCTCATGCGCGAGGCAAACCGCATCTTCAAGCCGGACATCGGCTCGTTCCTGATCGAGGGAAGGCTCCTCGCGCGCTCGGGCGATCTCGACGGCGCGCTCGCGGCCTTTCGCCGCGTGATCGACAAATACCCCCACGACGCCAGGGGATGGCAGGAGATCGCCGCGATATACCGCGCGCAGGGCGTTCAGGAGATGGCCGCCATGTTCGAGGAGAAGGCGCGCGACATCCTCCATAAAAAGGACTCAGCGAAAAAAAGGAAGGGCTGATCGTCCCTTATCGCATTACCTCGGCGATGACCACGATATAGTTGTGACCGTATTTCTTCGCGCACTTCGGGCAGGTCGTGTAGTAAAAGTAATACTTGAGGGCTGAATAATCCTCGGCCTTGACGGAGATTTCCGTTTCACGGATGTACTCCGGGGCCTTATTGTACGGCCCGTCGAAAACCCGGCTCAGGTACTTGCCCGAGAGTTTCGTCACGTTCGCCTGGGGATGGTCCTTGGTGACCGCGAGATAATAGACCGATTTCCACGGAGAAGGATCGTGCGCGAGGAGGAGAAAGTCCTTTTCGTCCGTCGCGATACCGAGTTCCTCTGCCTTCTTCGTGATCCGCTTCATCATCTTCGCCATGGTTCCGGGAAGGGGCATGTGCATGAACTGCGGGATCGAATCGGTGATAAAGGGTTTGTCCTTCCATTCGTGGGTTATGCCGTCCCAAGGCTTTGGGTCAAAGGGCGGGCAGCATTTCTCTGTCTCATTCATGGTAGCCTCCTTCTTTCGTTCTCACCCTAGAGTATAGGCATCGAGCCGCGCGTCCGCAAGAAAATGGCGCGAGGGAATTTGACTCGCGCGCCGGGCTTTCCTATATTTGTTACAGGAGGATAACAATGATAGACACAGCATTGGCGAAAGCGATAAACGAGCAGATAAACAAGGAGTTCTATTCCTCGTATCTGTATCTCGCGATGGCGGCGCATTTCGATTCCGTCGCGCTTCCCGGATTCGCGAAATGGATGAAGGCGCAGGCCGCGGAGGAATGGGGGCACGGGATGAAGTTCTACGAGTACCTCTACGAGGTCGGCGCCTCCGTCGAGCTTAAGGCGATCGAGCTTCCTCCCGCGAAATTCGGCAGCCCGAAGGAGATATTCGAGATGACGCTCGAGCACGAGAAGGAGGTCACCGCGTCCATCAACGCGATCTACGCGCTCGCGAAGGCGAAGAACGACCCGAAGACCGAGCTGATGCTCCATTGGTTCATCAACGAGCAGGTCGAGGAGGAGAAGAACGCGCGCGATCTCATCGATCAGTTGGGCATGGCCGGAAGCAATTCCTTCGGCATCATGTTCATGGATCAGCACGTGCTCGGCGCGCGAAAGGCCGAGTGAGGGACAATCCGCGGGTCTCTTGCGGCCCGCGTGAACGCAGTGAACCCCGGCGAGACAGCCGGGGTTTTTTGTTGAAAAACGGGGAATGCCGGGCTACGATGAGGGGAGCCACTCGGTGCGATACCGAATGGCGATAAGGAGGATCGCGCTATGGCAAAGGCTAAGTCAAAGGGTAAGGGGGTCTCCCCGTCGACCCTCGTCCAGTTCGCGTTGGGCTTTTTTTTCGTCGCGCTCGGGATCGCCGGGATCATCCCCCAGTCGGGAGAGGGCATCTTTTCCTTGAGTCCCGGGCGGACGACGCTCGAGATCGTCTTCGGCGTGATCGAGGTCCTGTGCGGCGTCTTCTTCCTCGTGGATGCGGTGAAGCGTATCCCGCGAAAGACCTCGATGCTCGCGATACTCGTCATCATGTGCCTTTGGGCGCTCCGTATCTTCATCAGCGAGTTTTATCACGGGATCGAGCTCCGTTCGGACGGCGTGCTCTTCCATCCCAACTTCTGGAGTTGGCTACTAACCCTCTCGATCGATCTCGTCGTCGCGTCCCTGCTCTGGTCGCGCTATACCGAAGAGTAGCGAAGACGACCGGGCCTCCGCCGCTCATGGCATAAGCGGCGGCGCTCGGCGCTAGATGAAAAGATTGACCCTTCCCGCGGACGCGGCCTCCATATAGGTCGCGACCCCGCCGATCTCGACGCCGTCGAGGAGCTCCTCGGGCGCGATTCCCATGATATCCATGGACATCTGGCACGCGATCATGCGGACTCCCGCCCTGCGCGCCTCGGCGAACATCGTCTCGAGCTGGTCGACGTTCTTGCGCTTCATGCGGTACTTCATCATCGCCGGTCCCATCCCGCCGAAGTTCATCGACGAGAGCGAAAGTCCCTTCATGCTTTTCGGGAGCATAAAGCCGAACATCTTGCCCATAAGGTCCTTCTTGACGCCGCGCGCCTTCTTGCGGAGTACCGAGAGCCCCCAGAAGGTGAAGAACATCGTCACGTCCTTTCCGGTAGCGGCCGCGCCGTTCGCGAGCACGAAGGACGCGAGCGCGCGGTCGAAGTCGTTCGAGAAGACGATGAAGGTCGCGCCGTTCCCGCCCGCCGCGGTCCCCGCAGCGCCTGACGCTCCTGAGCGCCCGGCGGCTGGCCCTTCGCCCGAGGCTCCGGCAAGTCCTCCCTTGCCGATGACCGCCTCGATGATGCCGTTCATCGAGTCTATCGACACGAGCTCGTTCCCCGTTAGCGCGCACCAGGACTTCACGTCGCGCGCGAAGCCGGGGTCGGTCGCCTTCATGACGAGCCGGTCGCCGGGATCGAGGGAGTCCATCTCCTTCTTGAGCCGCATGATCGGGCCCGGGCACTGAAGGCCGCACGCGTCGACGGTAAGGCTCTTGCCGCCGCCGGCGCCGCGCGGGCTACCGTCCTCGGTCGTGACCGACATCGCGCGGTCGAACTTCGGCCCCGAAGGCTCGCCCGTTCCCGCGCGCGCGCGCGCGCCCGTGGCGAGGAACTCTTCCTCGCCGGCGGCGGCCTTCCACGTTTTGTAGCCCCCGGTGAGGTTCACGACGTCCGAGTACCCGTTCATGCGGAGCATGCGCTCGGCGAGATAGCCGCGGAGCCCGATCGCGCAGTTGACGACGACCGGCCGGTCGCGCGGTACCTCGGAAAGCCTTCCGCGAAGCTCGGTGTGCGGGATGTTGTACGCCCCGGGGAGCGCGCCGAGCGCGAACTCCTCGCGCGAGCGGACGTCGAGGAAAAAGGCGTTTCTCTCGCGGTACGCGCCGATCTCGCGCCAGGCGATCGTCCGCGTCATGCCCTCGAGGGCGTTTTCCGCGATGAAGCCGAGCATGTTCACGGGGTCCTTCGCGCTCGAGAACGGGGGCGCGTAGGCCTGCTCGAACTCGGCGAGGTCGCGCACGGTGCCGCCCTTCTTGAGGTACGCCGCGATAACGTCGATGCGCTTGTCGACGCCGTCGAAGCCGACCGCCTGCGCGCCCCAGAGCTTTCCCGTCTCGGGGTGGTAGAGCGCCTTTATGGAAAGCTGGAGGGCATGCGGGTAATACCCGGCATGGCTGCCCGCGTGGGTGACGGCTACCGCGAACGGGAGCCCTGCCTTCTGGAGCGCCTTTTCCGTAAGTCCCGTCGACGCGACGGAAAGATCGAATACCTTCGCGATACTCGTCGCGATCGTCCCGCTGTAGGGGCGGACGTTCCCGAGCGCGATGTTGTCCGCGCACAGGCGCGCCTGCTTGTTCGCTGGCCCGGCGAGCGGTACGGTAACCGCCTGTCCGTGGATCGGGCTCTCGAACTCGATCGCGTCGCCGACCGCGCGGATCGACGGGTCCGAGGTCGTGAAGTACCGGTCGACCTTGATCGCCCCGTTTTGCGCGAGCTCGAGCCCCGCGTCGCGCGCGATCTTGGTGTCGGGCCTAACCCCGATCGAGAGGATCACGACGTCGCAGTCGACCGAAGCGCCTGACGAAAGCTTGACGGTGAGGGTCGAACCCCGGCGCTCGAAGGCGGCGACGCCGTCCTTGAGCTTGAGCGACACGCCCTTGTCGCGAAGATGCTGTTGGACGATCGCGGCCATGTCGTAGTCGATGACGTTCATCACCTGGTCGAGCGCCTCGACGACGGTGACCTCGAGCCCGCGCTCCTTGAGGTTCTCGGCCATCTCGAGCCCGATGAAACCGGCGCCGACGACGACCGCGCGCTTCGTGTCGCCGCGGTCGAGCTTCGCCTTAATGGCGTCCACGTCCGCGACCGAGCGGAGGGTCATGATCGAGGAGTCGTCGATTCCCGGTATCGGCGGGCGAACGGGCGAGGCGCCGGGGCTTAAGACGAGGGTATCGTAGGGTTGGTCGTACTCGACCGAGGTTTTGAGGTTCCGCACGCGAACCGTTTTCGCCGCGCGGTTGATCGAAACGACCTCGTGCGAGGTTCTCGCCTCGACGTTGAGCGCTTCCTTGAACTTTTCGGGGGTCATGATGAAAAGCCGCGAGCGCTCGGCGATCGTCCCTCCCGCGTAGTAGGGGAGCCCGCAGTTCGCGTAGCTGATGTACTCGCCGCGCTCGAACATCAGTATCTCTGCCTTTTCGTCGAGCCTTCTGAGCCTGGCCGCGGTTCCCGCGCCGCCTGCGACGCCGCCGACGATTACGTATGTTGCCATATCATGAACCTCCTTACGTCCGTATCTTTTTTTCGTCATCTGGAATTCTCGCCTAATCCTGGGTAAATGCAAGCTCGGGCGGGAGCTCGACGTCCGCGCACTTATACCGCTCGATGAGCTTCTTACCCTGGGCCGTCAGGCTCACCGCGACGCTTCGGCGGTCGCCCTCGGCGATCTTCCGCGCGATGAGCTTCCTTCCCTCGAGCGCGTCGAGGACGCGGGAAAGCCTGGAGGGCGAAAGCTCGAGCTGAGCGGCGAGCCGGCCTGGCTCCGCATAGCCCTTTTCGACCGCGCACAGGCACATCGCGTCGTTGAGCGAGAGCCCCGTTTCTTCCTTGAGGGTTTCCTCGAAGCGGCGGAGCGCCACCTGGAGCTTTCTGATTGAGCAAAGATCGATCATTTTCGCGCGTTCTCCCCGTCGGCGCGTTTCGCGCCGGTTAGTATTGGTTAGTGGCAAAAGTTGCTACTAGCAAATATAACGCGGGATTCCGCGAACCGTCAAGGCATAACCGCAGCGAAGGGGCGATGCGCGGCGCAGCGGCAACGCAATGCGCGGGGAGCGCTTTCGCTCAGATGCCCGCCGTGAGGATGCGCATCTTTTGCGCGTTCACGACGGCGTTGCCCTTGGCGTGGTTGTTGAAATAGATTTGGATGAGGTTCGCGGCCCCCGCGATCTCGGCGACGAGCGGGACGTATTCGGCGAGTTCCGCGTCCTCGTACCGGTATTCGTAGCGGCTCCGCGCGTCCGTGCCGTGCCAGCTTTCGGCGTTCCGTCCGTGGAAGCGGAGGTAGGCCGATTTTGCCGTCACGACGGCCCGGCGCGCGGGAAGGCGCCTGAGCGCGGGCATGTCGGTGATGCACCAGCCGAGGCCCCGTTTCCTGAAGGCGTCGTATACCCGCGGGTTTTGCCAGGAATCGTGCCTGAACTCGACGACGAGCGGGAGGTCGCGGAGCTCGCCGACGAGGCCGTCGAGGTAGCGCCGCTCGTCGATCTCGTAATGAAAGCTTTGCGGGAACTGGAGGAGGACCGAGAGTAGGAGCCCTCGGCTCGCGAGCGGCCGCATCGCCTCCCTGAAGGCGCGCGCGTCCGAGCGCCAGGCGGAAACCGAGACCTCGTGGGTGAGGCTTTTGTTCGCCTTGACCGAGAAGCGGAGCTTGCCGTTCGAGCGGCGGACCATCGAGGTCATCTGCGCCTCGTCGGGCATGCCGTAGTAGGTGTAGTTCAGCTCGAGCGCTGAAAACTGCTCGGCGTAAAACGCGAGGAATTCCTCCCGGGGGAGTTCGTGCGGGTAGAGGACGCCGCGCCACTCGGGATAGTCGTATCCCGAGGTACCGACGAGGATTTCGGCCATGATTCAGTATACCTCGGGAATCCGGGCGACGTCGGTGGTGTACGCGGGCGAAAGGAAGCGGCGGCGCATGTTCCACGCCCGCGGCGAAAGGACGTTTCCCGCGGTGCGGAGGACTCCCGTCCCGTATCGAGCGGCGACCGAGTCGAAGCAGCGCATCAGCGCCTCCTTGCGCCTCCCGCCCCCGTCGCGGTCAAAGAGGTCTCCCTGCGCCACGCCGTCGTCCTCGAGGCCGAGGAGGTTCACCATCACCTTGCGGTAGCGGTACCCCTCGCGGTAGAGCTGGCGCAGGAGCGCGATCGCGGTGCCGAGGATGTCGGGCAGGTACGAGGTAGCCTTCGGGAGCGCGGCCGACAGTTGGCTCGCGTACTGCGGCCCCGACTCGTCCCAGGGATTCGTCATGAGGTACACCGATACGTAGCGTGCGGCGCTTCCCTGGTCGCGCAGCCGCCTGACGGCCTCGTGGGTATAGGACGCGAGCGCTTCCTCGAGCTCCCCGAGCGAAAAGACCGCCTCGGCGAAGGACTTCGAGGAGCAGACGTTTTGCTTTCGCTCGCGCTCGATCCGCTCGTTCGCCGGGATTCCGGCGAGTTCCTGGACGGTTCTCATACCGGTAATTGTAAGGTATTTCTTCGCGAGGTGGAGCGGCCAGTCGCGCAGGTCGCGCGCGGTGCGGACGCCGTGCCGCGCGAGGAGCCGTTCCTTCGACCAGCCGATGCCCCAGACGTCGCCTACGGGGTAGGAGCCGAGCTCCTTCTCGCCGTCCGCGTCGAGCCAAGAAAAGACCCCGCCCCGTTTTTTCGCGAGCTTGTTGCAGAGCTTCGCGAGGGTTCGCGTCGGCGCGACGCCGACGGTGACGGGCATGCCAGTTTCCTTCATGACGGTTTCCCGTATGTGGCACGCGATGTCGGCGTAGTCTGCGTGTTTCCAGTCGGGATAATAGAGAAAGCACTCGTCGATCGAGTAGACCTCGACCTCCGGGCAGAGCCGGTTATAGAGGCACACGAGGCGCGCGCTGATGTCCGCGTAGAGGGTGTAGTTCGAGCTGAAGACTGAAACGCCCGAGCGCTCGCAGGCTTCGACGATCTTGAAATACGCGTCGCCGCGCCGGAATCCCCGTTCCTTCGCCTCGTCGTTGAGGGCGATGACGATGCCGTCGTTGTTCGAGAGCACGACGATGGGCTTGCCCTCGAGGTCCGGCCTGAAAAGCCGCTCGCACGATGCGTAAAAACTGTTCGCGTCGACGTGAAAGATCATAGGTTCCTCACCACCCCGGTTACCGTGCCGAAGATTTCCGTTTCCTCGCTGACGGCGACGCGGTTTCCCGCCCCGTCGGCGAGGGCTAGGCTCGTCCCGTCGCGCACGAGCTCGCGGCAGGCGAACTCTCCCGCCGCCTTGAAGACGACGAGGCAGCCGGGCACGCTCGGCCGCGAGCGGTCGACCACGAGAAGGTCGTCCGCGATGATCCCGCGGTACGCCAGATGCCGTCCCTTCATCCGCATGAAAAAGGTCGCGGGGGGGTTGTGGACGAGAAGCGCGTTCAGGTTGATGGTCGTGGCCTCATACCCTTGCGCGGGTGACGGAAAGCCGGTTTCTCCTGCCATAGTTCCTAGCCTTTAAGCTTAGTCTATAAGCAAAATGCTTATAAGTCAAGACGCAATTCCGCCAAAAAACTGTGGACATTCCTCACATTCCCTGCTATCCTCCATTATTAAGCATTATGCTTATTCGTGCCGGAGGGATGCCATGGATGCGAAATTGGGGGATGAAACGGTCGCGGAGCGGTTTGCCATGATACGCTTTCGATCCGGGCTTTCGAAGAAGGCCTTTGCGGAATCCCTCGGCATCCATCCGGTCGTTTCCGGGGACATCGAGCTCGGGAAGCGCGAACCCTCGCGGGAGGTGCTCGTCAAGCTCGCGCGCGCGTATGGGGTGGATATCACCTGGCTTTTGACCGGGGCAGCGCCTCAGTCGGCCTCCCTTGCGTCGGATCCCGACGGGCCCGGATCGGGGGCTTTCGTCGAGATCGAGTTCGTCCGCCAGGAGGCGGCCGCGGGCCGCGGAGCGGAGATCGACGACTACGCGGAGACCGCGCGGTTTCCGGTGCCCCGCGACTTTATCGCGCCCCGGCGGCCCGAGCGGGTCAGGGCGGTCGAGGTTCGCGGAGACTCGATGACCGGCATCGGGCTTGCCGACCGCGACATCGTCCTTTTCGCCACCGACGAGCGCTCGGGCGACGGCGTCCACGTCATCTCGATCGGCTCGCAGCTCCTCGTCAAGCGCCTGCATTTCGATCCCCTCGGCCCCTCGGTAGAGGTTATCAGCGAAAACCCCCAGTATGCCCCTCGCCGGGTCTCGGGCGTCGATCTCGAGCAGTTTCGCGTCGAGGGCCGCGTGATCGGCTGGATGCACCGGCATCGCGCGTGAGCGCAAGGACTACCCGATGACCCCTCCCGACGATCCCCCCGAGCGCTACGTTCCCCCCTTCGACCCTTCGGGCTATTCCGATCCCGCATGCGGCTCTAATGTCCCGACGGGCGACGCCGAGGAACTCGCCGAGCTCGCGAACGCGCGGATGCCCTTCGGCAAGTATTCAGGCTCGCTTCTTCTCGACCTTCCCGAGACCTATGTCCTGTGGTTTAAGGGAAAGGGCTATCCCTCCGGTAAGCTCGGCGACCAGCTTCGCGCCATCGAGGAGATCAAGGTGAATGGCCTTGAGTTTCTCCTCAGACCCCTCGTGAGACAATAGCGCTCAAACTACCGCCGGCGCGTTTCGCGCGACACCGTTGCAAGCTCTCCTTCCGCACGAGCCGTTGCCGCATGGCTGGCTCGCACGCCCCTTTGCTGCGCGGTCGCGGCGTCCATGACGAGCGCGGTGACCGTCAGGCACGCGACGAGAATCTCCCGTATATCAGAAAGAGGATCGTCGAGGGCGGGCTTGAAGCGCCCATGGAGCTCCTTGAGGATGCGGCCGATCCGCTCGCGCGGGTCTTCCTCGCCGCCTTCGGTTCCGGGGAGACGCCGCGCGCCGGTCCCGAGTATCAGGCGCATCGAGGTTCGCGCGGAGTCGGCGCTCACGAGGCGCGCGAAGGCTTCGTGCAGCGTCGCCTCGGATTCGAGATGGGCCTTCAGGCGGTTCGGCCGCACGTTGTGCGCCGAGGTGAAGAAATCCGCGACGTAGTGGAGCGCGATCCCGAGGTCCTCGCTGAAGCGGCCGTTCTTCGCGCCGGGCGTAAGCCTTCGCCGCGCGAGGCGGGCGATTTTCCGGACGGCGAATTTCCGCGAATGCCGCCAGAAGTGCGGGTGACGGACGAAGAGCGTGCTCGCGTCGGGCTTGACCGACCCTGAGCGAAAGCGTTTCCGGCTGAGCGTGACGCCCCAGGTTTCCTCGATGGCGGGGAGCAGGGCGTCCGCGAGAAGGAGATGCGTGAGATACATCATAGTAAGGAAGCTAACGCTGCCATGTTTTCCCTCCGTGAGCGTTCGGTGAGAAATCCGAGAGTTTTCATATTTACGCCGACGGGAAAAGTACTAAGCTTGGGGTAAGGGAATGCGCCTTTCGCGCGTTTCCGAGGGGGTGGAGCATGGATACTGAAAAGGAAGGTGATGCGCTTAACGCGAAAAGCGGCGCGATGTTCGACCGGATGATACCGGGCTTCGTCCACGCGAAACGCCGGCCCGCGGCCCGCGCGGAATGGACCGAGCTCACGTTTCCGTGCGGGCTTTCGTGCGTGACCAATTCGAGTCCCGTCGAGGCCGAGGTCATCTACAACGAGATTTCCGTTCGGCGCGAGTACCTCAGGAAGGGTCTTCCGCTCGCCGACGGGGCGACGATCGTCGACGTCGGCGCGAACACCGGGATGTTCGCGCTCTATCTGCTGCGCACGCTCAAGAACCCGAGGATCTTCGCGATCGAGCCGGTTCCCGACACCTTCGACGCGCTTGCGGAAAACATGAACCGGTACGGGAAGGGAAAGGTCTCGCTCCATAACGTCGCGCTCGGGAGCTCGGAGGGAACGGACGATATGGTGTATTATTTACACTTAACGGGAAACTCGACCTCCCATCCCGAGATCAAGGTTCCCCAGCGCGCGGTCCTCGCGCGCGACTATACCGAGGACGAGCTCGCGATGATGTACGAATCAAACGCGATAACCGTGCCGAGGACGACGCTCTCGGCGCTCATCCGAAAGAACGGCATCGGGAAGATCGACCTCCTCAAGATCGACACCGAAGGAAGCGAGTTCGAGATTCTCTCGGGTATCGCTGACGACGATTGGCGCCTGATATCGCAGGTATCGCTCGAGGTTCACGTCGCCGAGAAAAATCTCGGGCCCATCGAAACCCTTCTCGAGTCGAAGGGCTTTACCGTCGTCGTCGACGAGGAATCGCGCGATCGATTCGGTTCGGTCGATGCCGTCGCGTATCGGGAAGCGCTTCCGTAAAACGGCCGTGATACTCGCTAGCGCTCCCAGGAAGCGGGGCCGACCTTGTACGTGACCGAGTATGTGCGATTGTCGGAGACGATCGTAAGATCGACGCGGGCGCGGTAACGCGCTCGGACGGAGAGCGCCTCGGTGAGGACGGTCCGATCGCGGCCATCTTTCACTTGCAGCTCCGCGGCGATGGCCTCGGCGAGGACGGTATTTGCGAGTGGGCCGGCGTAACCGAGGATGAGGGCACTCCGGCGCGGGAGCTCGGGGTAACCGGGAAGGGTCGGGGGTAGGATCGAGGCTTCCGCCTCGGGCCCTTTCGCTCCGTCAGTCTGTTCGGGCGATTCCGTTGCGGGCGCGACGATCCATCCTGAGTCAGTCTCCGCGGGGCCAACGGTAAGGCGGGTCCGCGCGTGGGCGGCGCCTTTGCCCGCGCATGCGGCGATGGCTCCACGCACGGGGCAAAAAGGGAGCATAAACGAAAAGGGAATCGTGCTTTCGGGCGCGAGGCGCGTGAAGGCGGCGGCAAGGCGTCGCTGCGCGAGGGAAAGCTGGGCCATTTGCGTGTCGTGCAGGAAAAGGCCGGTGAAGGAGATATCGCCCATTTGTCCGGTTTTTGTTTCCAAAGTCTCCGCCGATATGGTAAAATTACCGGTATGAAGTATAGCATGAAACCGAAAGTTCGCGAACTCGCCGATGCCTTCGTCGAGGCGATATCCGCCTGGGATGCGGTTGAGTGCATCTGCCTCAACGAGGCGGGGGCGGCCGATACCCTCGATCCCTATTTCGCGCTGATCCTGGACGTGTACGTCCGCGGGAACATTCCCGGCGAGGCCGTGCGCGTCTCGGCGTATCCCGACCATTCCGTCTTCGAGACCTCGCCCACCGGCACGAAGGATCGCATGCTCGTCGGCGACCTTCCGGTCAGGATCGAGTATAAGGCGATTCCCCGCATCGAGGAACTCGTTTCGATCGCGCTGCGCGCGGGAAGCGACCTCTGGAAGATCCGCGACTCGGGCACCTACGTCTTCTACCGCCTCGTGCACTGCAAGCCGCTTTTCCAGCGCGGCTCGTGGCTCGTCGCCGAGACGGGAAAGCTTTCCGAGCTCTCGGACGATTTCTGGACCGGGATGCGGCGCTTCTACGAATCGACGATGGAGCACTACCTTTCGGACCTCGGCGCGTCGATCCTCCGGGAAGACCCCTTCCATTACATGATCTCGGCGTCGAACTTCATCAAATACGCGTGCGCGGCGCTCTTCATGGAAAACGGGCAGTTTGAGCCGTCCCATCGCGGGTATCTCGCGCAGGTAGCCGACCTCAAGACCCAGCCGGACGACTTCGCCGGCCGGTTCGAGAGCTTTCTCCGCCCGGACTCGGAGCTTCCCCCGGCGCGGAAATACGAGATCGCGAAACTCATCGCGCGCAGCATCGTGAACCTATGAAACGCTTTCAACAATATTACCTTCACTCGACTGTGCGCCCGCGCGGGGCGCTTCGTCTTTACGTCGCGCTGTGCGTCGCGCTCTGCGCCGCGCTCTCGCTCGCGTCGTGCGGGCTTCCGCGTTCCGCGGTCTCGATGACCGCCCTTGACGGCCGCGCGCTCGCCCTTCGCGCCCTTTCCCCC
>Ga0209098_1002602_pt1 | contig 15724 bp, 11 predicted proteins | sample AD_JPNHW1_MetaG_FD_184429 | JGI IMG/M metagenome (GOLD analysis project Ga0209098, IMG submission 184429) | Active sludge microbial communities of municipal wastewater-treating anaerobic digesters from Japan - AD_JPNHW1_MetaG (SPAdes) (version 2) | ecosystem: Engineered > Bioreactor > Anaerobic... | reverse complement strand
CACGACAACAATGGTCCCCGCCCGGTTCATCTCCAGAAGGTGGTCGGTTGCCCCGTCAAGGTCTGTAAAGACTGCGTCAGGCCGGATCCCGTGCGTGAAAAGGACATCCGCTGCTGCATCGGCGGCAAAGACCACACAGTCTTTGGGGATGCAGCCGAGTTCCTTTACAAGGCAGGGGGCGTTCCCGCAGACAACAACGTCGCAATCCTTTACCAGCCGGGCAAGTGCCGGGAGATCGTCGCGACTGACAAGCGTTGCAAGAAGCCGTGCGGCGTTCTCGTCATCCTCGCGGGAAAACCCGAAGTACTCAAGGATCTCGATGTAGTACGGTTCCCATGAAGAAAATTCCATACGATCACCGGTATAACAAGGGGAAGGTGTTCTTACCTTCTCCCTCATTCTTCATTTTTCTTGTCCTCTTTTTCGAGGCCGACAAGGTTCTTGAATTTCTGGAGGATCGGTTCGATGGCAAGTTCAAGAAGCAGTTCCTTGTTTGTAACGTTCCCGAAATAATGAAGAGGAAGGTTTGCCGCTGCCATGTTCGGGTGACCCCCGGCATCTCCTATGTCACCGAACGCCTCGGAAAGCGCATTGCCCACATGCAGTCGGACATCCCGGTTCCGGGCCGAGATAACGATTGATGTATCAGTAACCCCGTAGACGAGTGCCGTGTTCACGCCTTCAAGCGTGCTGAGCAGGTCGGCAGCCTGAGGGAGGGCGTCACGGTTCATCACATAGCCGACGTTTGAGAAAAGGTACCCGCTCTGGAACTTCCGGTTCTGGATCGCTTTTCCGATCACCTCAAGCGTTTCCTGCGACATGGACGGCGACATGATCTTGTCGAGAAGGTCGGCATCGGTAAGCGGGAGCAAAAAACTTGCATTTCCAAGATCCTGCGGGGTGACATTTCTCTTGAACTCTTTTGTGTCCGTCCGTATGCCGTACAAAAGCGCTGTCGCCACCCGCTTGTCAACCGGGATATCCAGTTCCTGCAGGTACTGGGTCATGATGCTTGCAGCCGCACCGATGCCCGGCCGGATATCGATAAATGTCCCTTGCGAGGGGACGTGGTTACCGTTCTTGTGGTGGTCGACAATAATATGGATCTTTGTCTGGGGCGGGATATCGTTGTTTGAGCCCGGGCCCGGGCAGTCCACGAGCGCAAGATACGTGCATTTCTGGAGTGTCTCGGGTGTCACGTGCTCCATCTTGATATCAAGCAGGTTGACAAACGTCCGGTTCTCCTGGTGCCCGATGTTTCCTTCGTAGAAGATCCGGGTGGTGAGTGTTTTTGAGTTTGCGTGCCGGGCGATCTCGGCTAAGGCCATGGCGCTTGCAATCGCATCCGGGTCCGGGTTCTTGTGGGTGATGATCCCAAGGATGCCGTCCCAGCCGGCAAGGAGCGAGAACAGCCGTTGCGAGATCCGGCTGGCGTGCTGCTTTTTTACCTGGAATACTGCCGATTTTGCAACGACTTCCTGCGGGTAAATAACAAGGTCTGCGCCGGCAGCCGTGAGCCTTCCGCCGGATATCGGGTCAATAGCCCGAACGATTACCTGGACAGTCGGGTACCTTTTTTTGATAGTAAGCACAGCGGCAAGGTTTGCGTCCGCGTTGCCGGTCATCACAAACGCGATCTCAAATGGCGGGAGCCCGACAAGCATTTCGGACGATGTGATGTCCCGCATATACGCATCGCATTTCTGGTCACGGAGATGGTGGACGCGCGACTCGTCAATGTCGACGACAACCGCGCGCTCGTTTTCTTTTGCCAGTTCAAGGATGATATTGTACCCGTTTGTCCCGCACCCGAAGATACAGTATTTTATCGGGGCTGCCGACTCAAATGCGGCTGTTTCAGGCATATTAAAAGAAGTTGTACCATGCCCACGTATAAAGGAATTCTATAAACATCCATGGTGTCCCGTATGGAAAATTCCAAAACATTTATTCGGGAAAACTCACCACACTATTAGGCTACGTGGGTCTGTAGCTTAGTTCGGCATAGCGGCGGACTCTTAATCCGCAGGTCAAGGGTTCAAATCCCTTCAGGCCCGCTTTTCTTACTGTTCCTGACATAAAAGAGGGACTATTTTCATCATCAATTGGTTTAAACTCGTTATTTTGTTTTTCAAATGATTGGATTGTTGCCGATTTTGAGGATTTTGACAGACCAGAACGACTCTGAAAAAAAATAATGGCAAAAACCACATGCGATATTTGGGATAAAACAAAATGATACCACTTAAAAGGGAGTCTTTTGAATAAACTTAAAGGTTGGACTAATCTATAACGAAGGCGATTGTTATTTTTGCTATACTGGTTCCCTCATAGAATGTGGGAAAATAGTTTTCTTGACAAATCGCCAAGATGAATGAGACCTCATTGATAGTTGCAGTGGTTTGCAGCAAGTTGCAGGCTCCATGCAACCAATTTTACCGACGTTAGGATGGGAAAGGTTGTAGAGTGTATATAGTTTGTAAACACTCACACAATGACAAAATTTAAAAATACACCCACTTATATATTTCAACTCCTCTCTAAAAATCAAGTTGTTCTCCTTTTATGAAAATCAAATAAATGAAAAACGATAGGATTATGGCAGTTAATATTAATTTTATTTTTTATGGCGTTATTAGATTTTTTCAATGTTTCAGATATAAAAAAGGAAAAACACTGAATTAAAAGAATTATTACAAAAAATTGGAGGAACCGATGCAATTGAGGTTCAGAAACGTATTGATCAATTAAAAACTGAAGAACGTCAATGTCAGGAAGATCTTAATAAAATTCGAAGTGACATGGCTGATGAGCGACGAGATCATGCTGAGAAATTAAAACAAGCTGAAAATGAATCCTTGGAAAGACGGAGAATCTGTTCCAATGAGATAAGGAATCTAGAAAATGAATTGCAGAAAAAAAAGAACCTGATAATCGCTATTGATGAAGAACTGATGCTTGAAAGTTTTGCATTATATAAACCCCAATTTACTTTCCTAACCAGCGAGGAGTATAAATCAAAGCTAGATGAAATCCGTGACTCCCAAAAAACATTGATCAAATCGGGTCAGGCCACTAATGCAAATATGAATTGGACGGTTAATGGAAGCGCTGCTGAAGGAAAAAAAATGGTTAATGATATGATAAAACTCGCATTGCGATCCTTCAATAATGAATGTGATTATTGCGTTGATAACGTAAAATTCAACACCTCGATCCTTTCAAGAAGAGGATAGAAACATCATTTGAGGCTCTCAATAAATTAGGGCGAGTCAGTCAAGTAACCATTTCATCAGAATTTAAAAAAAATGAAACTAAAAGAACTCCATCTCGCATTTGAATATCAGAAGAAAAAACAAGAAGAAAAGGAGGAACAACGACGACTCAAGGAAGAGATGCGGGAACAGGAAAAACTCGAACGCGAGATCAAGGTTGCACGTGAAAGAATTGCTAAAGAGCGAAAACACTTTTCAAAGGCTATCGAAGAGCTGCAGACTCGTCTTGCAAATACTAAAAATGAGAATGATCTACATGCCATTAATGCAAAATTAGTTGAATTGAAATCACAATATTCCGACCTTGAACAAGAAGAGAAACAGATTGATTACCGCGAACAAAATGCAAAGGCCGGATATGTATATGTCATATCTAATCTCGGATCATTTGGAGAAAATGTCTATAAGATAGGTATGACTCGAAGGATTGAGCCCTTAGACAGAATTAATGAATTGGGTGATGCGTCTGTTCCATTCCCATTCGATATCCATGCTTTAATTTTTTCTGATAATGCTCCCGATTTAGAAAGTAAGATTCAGAATAGGTTCTTTTCAGGACGAGTTAATAAAATTAATAATCGAAAAGAATTCTTCAAGGCTGATATCAATGATATTGAGAAAGTAATAAAAGAAAATTTCAATAACGCTGTGGATTTTACAAAACTTCCATCTGCAGAACAATATCGAGAAAGTCTCTTAATTAAAAACTAATTAAAATTCGTCCCTCTTTTATTTTTATGAGGTAATGCAATTAATAGATCCTTTATGGTATTTATCATTGTAAAAAATCTGTGTTATATGGTTGCAATACCTATGCAACTCAATACAACTTGAAAATTTTCATAAACGGGTTATCGTATGAGTGGATTTACCGGATCCATCCCATTTTTACCCACCGTTCATAATCACCGGGACGGAAGTCCCGGTTCTCTTCGACAATGGTCTTAAAGTACGCCCGGTTGTCTGCAATTACTGCTTCCTGTACCGGATCGGAATACCCGTCACGGATTGCACCTGCAAGTTTTTTCCCAAGCGCCCGGGCGGCAGGTTCCATCGCATCCACCAGTTCCGCTTTTTCACCGGTTGCCACACTGATACCACCCACCGCTACAACGCCAAGGTAGTTGAGCGCATGGTTGAGGTACGCAACCACGTCATCGCCACCGGATTCGGCTGTCGTCGCAACAGAGCACCCGAACTTCCCGGCAATCTGCTGGTAATGGATCGCATCCGCAAGACGGTCCAAAAACACCTTCATCTGGCCGGAGACATTGTCGATGTATACCGGCGAGCCAAATATAATCCCGTCTGCCTCTTTCATCCGGGCAACAAGGGACGGGACATCGTCGTCGTTGACGCAGGTGCCGTTTATGGCGCACGCATCGCACGCAGTGCAGGGGATGATCCGGCAGTCGGCAAGATCGATTATTTCCGTATCGGCACCGGCCTCTTTTGCGCCTTCAAGCACAAAACCGGCAAGTTTTCGCGTATTGCTCCGGATCGTCCGGGGGCTCCCGTGGATGGCAAGGATTTTCATTTTTTGGCTCCTTAATGTAACAGATATCCGGCGGGAAATGATAAGAGAAAATCGGATGCATGATTTCTTTTTGCATCACGAATTGTCTTATCAAAACCCGCCTTTTGCTATATCCTTTTGATATATGTTTGTGCATCGCAAACATTCATAACATTCCGGACTAATTGCCACTCATTATCACATCCTGCCAGCCAGTGCCCAAAAAAGAGTGGTAAAAAATGTATTCACTTCTCTATATTGACGACGAGCCGGCATTGCTCGAAATCGGGAAGCTGTTTCTTGAAAACACGGGGGACTTTACCGTTACGGGCGTGATGAGCGGAGAAGAGGCCCTCGACAAGCTTTCCAAAAACCATTTTGATGCGATAGTTGCCGATTACCAGATGCGGGGCATGGATGGCATCGCGCTTTTAAAAACAGTCCGCGAGTTATACGGAGATATCCCGTATATTCTCTTTACCGGAAAAGGCCGGGAAGAAATTGTAATTGCCGCGATAAACAACGGCGCAGATTTTTATCTCCAGAAAGGTGGCGAGCCAAAGGCACAGTTTGCTGAACTGGCCCATAAGCTCCGTCAGGCTATCACCCGGATCGCGACACAAAAAGCATTGCTTGAATCCGAAAAGCGGCTGACCGATATTATTAATTTTCTCCCGGATGCGACTATCGCTATCGATACACGGGGGAAGGTAATTGCGTGGAACCGGGCGATGGAGGAAATGACCGGCACCAGTGCAGAAACAGTCCTTGATACGCGGAACTACGAGTATGCCGTCATTTTTTATGGGGAGCGGAGACCGATGCTTGTCGATCTGGTCCTTTCTCCGGACAAGGAATTTGAAAAAGACCATTACCTCTTTACCCGGCGCACAACGACAACCCTCACTGCAGAGACCATGCTTGAAAAGAAACGCGGGACGAGAGTCTTTCTCTGGGGGAAAGCAAGCCGGCTTTTTAATGCAGACGGGATAATGACCGGCGCTATTGAGTCCATCCGCGATATCACAGACATAAAAGAAACCGAAATCGAACTACGGGCTGCAAACGAGCAACTGGTGGCTTCTGCTGAAGAACTCCAGGCACAGTGCAATGAACTTACAGCGAACAGGAATACTATCCTTGAGAGCGAGGAGAAATACCGCACGCTCGTGGAACACAGCCAGGACGGGATTTTTATTGCACAGGACGGCCGCCTGGTATTCCATAACCGGGGGTTCCGTGAGATCCTGGGATACGCAGAAGGAGAACTTGACGGTGTTCCCCTTGAGAATTGTCTTGCCACAGAAGATCGTGAAAAGGTTGTGGCCCGGCACTATTCGCGGCTCGCCGGAAAGCCGGAGCCGGAATTTTATGAATGCATGTTTCTCCATAAGGATGGGTCTTTTCGCCGGGTGAAAATGGATGTCGGACTGGCATCTTACCTGGGAAAACCGGCAGCTATTGGCACCATCCATGACGTGACAGACGAGCGGCGGAGGGAAGAAGAACTGCAAAAAAGTGAAGAGAATTACCGAAAGGTCGTTGAAAATATACAGGACGTTATCTACCGCACTGATCGCGATGGCAGGCTTGTGATGGTAAGCCCGAGCGGTGCGACATTACTGGGGTATCATTCTCTGGATGAACTTCTTGGAAAAAGTGTTCGTGATACATATTTCATGTTCCCGGAAAAACGAGAGGAACTCTATGATACCCTGTATCGGGACGGTTCGGTAAAAAATTTTGAAGTTGTACTCCGGAAAAAAGACGGGACACCGGTCACGGTCTCGACAAGCAGCCATCTCTATTACGGCAAAGACGGCACCGTTCTTGGTATTGAAGGGATCTTCCATGACATTACCGGGTTAACACAAAAAGAAAATGCATTAAAAGAAGCGTGTGAACAAATTGCAGTGACTGAAATGGAACTGCGACAGCGTTACGGGGAACTTGCGCAAAGCGGGAAACAGATCCGTGAAAGTGAGACGCGGCTCCGCTATTTGCTTGATTTCTACAAGAACGCCAAAAAATGTGAAGCGGAACTTTTCCAGGAGGCCATTGAGGGTGCGGGAATTATCACTGCAAGCCCGATGGGTTACCTCGCGCTCTTAAATGATGACGAAAGTGAACTTACGATGTATTCCTGGTCAGAGAACGCGATGGCAGAGTGCAGGATGAAGAATAAGCCGCGTGTTTACAAAACGGAAAAAACCGGCTTGTGGGGGGAGGCGGTACGACAGCGGAAAGCGATCATAACAAACGATTATGCAGCGCCAAATCCCAAAAAAAAGGGAATCCCGCAGGGGCACCCGGAGATTGTCCGCCACATGAATGTCCCGCTCATCGATGAGGGACACATTATCTTTGTCATGGGTGTGGCAAACAAGGAAGAAGAATATACAGATGAGGATAACCAGGCGCTCCTGCTCCTCATGGAAGGACTCTGGCAGGTGATAAAGAAGAAACGGGCAGAAGATGCAGTCGCCAAATCCGAGATGAAATATCGTATGCTCGTGGAAAACAGCCACGACATCATCTACACAATCAATCCTCGCGGGATTTTTACGTTTGTTTCCCCGGCCTGGACAACATTCCTCGGGCACCCGGTAGAGGTGGTTACAGGGAAATCATACGAGGACTTTGTCCATCCCGACGATATCCGGCAATTTAATGAGTTTATCGCCGGGATTAGTGAGACTGGAAAGCCCCTGACTGGCCTCACGCACCGGGTAATCCACGCTGACGGCTCGATTCGGTTTTATACGTCGAACATTTCCCCGGTCTTTGATGAGCACAGCGCACTCGTATCCTATATCTGCACTGCCCGGGACATCACCGCGATCCGGCAGTCTGAAAACGCTATACAGGAAGCAAACCGCAAACTCAGCCTTTTAAACAGCGTAACAAGGCATGACATGAAAAACCAGCTTGCGGTCATACTCGGGTACACGCAACTGGCAGCTCTTGAAAAAACCGGGCCGGCCGTTGCGGATTTTCTGGGTAGGATCGAAGATTCGCTAAAGGTGATCCAGCGGCAGATCGAATTCATGCGGATGTACCAGGACCTCGGCGTGAAAACCCCGGTCTGGCACCGGATCGATTCACTTATCGGGCCGGCACGCCCTGCGGATATTTGTGTATCGAGTACATGCGGGGAGTATGAAATCTTTGCAGACCCGATGATTGGCAAGGTCTTTTACAATCTTTTCGATAACTCGCTCCGCCACGGAAAAACGGTGACGCGGATCGCGGTGCGGTGTGATAGCATTCCTGAAAAACTGGTGATCACGGTTGAAGACAACGGGACCGGGATCCCGCCCGAAGAAAAACAGAAAATATTTCTCAAGGGATACGGTAAGAACACAGGCTTCGGGCTCTTTTTGACCCGGGAGATTCTTGCCATTACCGGCATGTCTATAGAGGAAACAGGGACACCGGGTAACGGGGCAAGATTTGAGATAACGGTGCCAAAAGGAACCTTCCGAAAGACAGAAAAGTAACCCCTGTTTTGCCAAATTTTTATAACAACGGATGCCCGGTATCCGCGATGCCGCATCAATCCAGTGGAATATAAATCACAGGCCGACAAACCGCATAAAAAAGAGGAATTATTTCATGGAACTGAAAGGCAGTATGACGGAAAAGAACCTTCTCGCAGCTTTTGCCGGGGAGTCACAGGCACGGAACCGTTACACTTTCTTTGCAAGCGCAGCACGAAAGGAAGGTTACGAACAGATTGCGGCGATATTCCTTGAGATCTCCGAGCAGGAAAAGGAGCATGCAAAACTTTTCTTCAGGCAGTTAAAAGGCGGTGAAGTGGAGATCACGGCGTCCTATCCCGCAGGTGTTATCGGCTGTACAAAGGAGAACCTTGCCGCTGCCGCCGGTGGCGAAAAGGTCGAATGGGGCAAGCTTTACCCGGATTTTGCGGCAACCGCAGAGAAAGAAGGGTTCCGGGATATCGCGGACATGTTCCGGAAAATTGCAACCGTGGAAGCGCACCATGAAGAGCGGTTCCGGGGGATGCTTACAACCGTGGAGAAAAACCAGGTCTTTTCAAAAGGAAAGGCCACAAAATGGGTCTGCCGGAACTGCGGGTATGTCCACGAGGGCAAATCCGCACCGGACGAGTGCCCTGCATGCAAGCACCCGCAGGCGTATTTCGAAGTGCTGGTCCCGGATTTCTAAAACTCTTTTTTTTTATAATTATTTTTTGTATGATTAAACGGGTAGAGACCGTTCTCACGGCCCGGGTTTTACCCGGTATTCTCCTTCCGGGATCCGGATCTCGAACCGCACGCCTTTCCCGAATTCACCGGTTTCCCTGATGGTAAGGCCGGTAATTGCAAGGATCTGCTGGGATAAAAAGAGGCCCAGACCGGTATGCTTGCCAAACCCTTTCTGGAAAAGGTACTGTTTGTCCTCCGGGTGGATCCCGATACCATTGTCCTCGTATACAAAAACTGCCCCCCCATTGGTTTTGAGGAAAGAAAAAGCAATCCGGGTAACATGCACCCCGTGACGGAGAGAGTTCTCGATGAAATTATAGATCACTTTACCGATCAGGGCATCGGCATAGATCTCAACCGGCGGGATATTCGTGATGACCTCGATGTTTGCCAGCGGCAGTTGTGTACAGGCTGACTGGATCAGGGCGCCAATGTCATGCCATGCGGGTTCATTTACGCCGATATCCTCATAGGTTTTTGTAAATTCAATCTGCTTTCCGATGGTTTCAGCGATGGCATCCTCTTTGTTGATCATGTCAAGGATTGCTTTATCGGAAGCCATTTTCCTTGAAAGTTCGAGATACCCCCGCAACGCCAGCAGCTGGTTCTGGATGTCATGGCGCGTGATCGATGAGAGCATGTTCAGCTTGTTCAGGGCGTTTTTCAGCGCAGCCTCTATTTTCTTCCGGGCGGTAATATCCCGAACGATCCCTTCGCCACCCGCATATTCGCCATGCTCGTCCGTGAGCATGTGAGCACTAATCGATACCCAGAATGATGTGCCGTCGGCCTTGACATATTCCGTTTCCCAGTCCTGTACGGTGCCACCCTGCTTTTTCATACTAATAATGAACTCTTTCCTTTTCTCCGGATATTTCCATAACGACTGCACAGGTTTTCCAAGCAGTTCTTCAGTGGATGCGACTCCGAATGTCTGCGCTGCGGACGGGCTTATCATGACAAGCCGGCTCTCCTTATCAACCCGAAAAGAGACATCCCGGATATTTTCTATGATACTCCGGTACCGATCCTCGCTCTCGCGGAGCGTAGCCTCTGCCTGTTTTAATTGCGTGATGTCAATGACCGTCACAATCACTTTGGCGAGCGTCTCTTCGTAGCCCGGAACTACCGTCGCTTTAAAGAGGGTCGCCTTTATCTTTCCGTCCAGGGCCCGGATGGGGCGTTCACCATCGTAAACAAATGTTTTTTTGGCAAAACCGACAAGCTGGTCCCGGAACGAGGGATACGAAGCTTCGATAAAGATAACCGGGAGGCCTGATGTAAACTCCTCTACAGAGGATACTTCATACAACTCCTTCATTGCACGGTTGATATGCACAATTTTTACAAGAGAGGCACACCGGCGGAGATCCTCAGGGTGCTCTTTAAAATAAGCCTCCCAGTCAGTTACGCCTTTTTGGGATTTTGCATCCATCCATAATTTGACCGCGGAAAAATCTTCCTCCCGTATGGCAGTCGGGGACTCTTCAAACAACGCCCGGTACCGTCCCTCGCTCTCGCGAAGGGCCGATTCTGCTTTTTTTAGTCCCGTGATATCAACGACAGTAACAAGAACCTTTGCGAAAGTCTCTTCGTAGCCCGGAACAACGGCCGCCCGGATAAGGGTGGCAATCGGCTTTCCGTCAAGAGCCCGGATGGGACGTTCACTTTCAAACGTGTGTGTTTTTTCTGCAAAACAGGCAAGCTCTTCCTTGAACGATTCGTAGGATTCTTCGGTAAAGATTCCGGATAAGCCGGAGGTTAACTCCTGTACGGATGAAATACCGTACAACACTGTGGTTGCACGATTAATATGTAAAATTCTTACACGAGAGGCACACCGGCGGAGATCCTCAGGGTGTTCTTTAAAATAAGTCCTCCAGTCAGCAATACCCTCCCGGGATTTTGCGTCCATCCATGATTTGACCGCGGAAAAATCTTCTTCCCATATAGGGACCGGGGACTCTTCAAACAACGTCCGGTATCGTTCCTCGCTCTCACGGAGGGCCGATTCTGCCCGTTTCTGGAGGGTGACGTCCCGTACCGTGCCCTGAAAACCGATAATCTCTCCGGAACGGTTTTTAAGGGGAATTGCTGAAACAAGGGTATCGATAAGGGTTCCGTCTTTTTTCTTTACCCTGAAAGGAAAATCCCGGATATATCCCTCCTTTTTTATTGTCCGGGTATACAGGTTACGGCCTTGCGCTTCGGCATACAGGTTCCTGCTGTCGATGTTTTTTAGTTCTTCGCGACTGCCATATCCGAGGATTCGAATAAGGGAATCGTTATAGTCCAGCATTTTTCCCTCGCGGGACGTCATGTATACACCGTAAGGGGACGTTGAGAAAAAAGCCCGGTACCGGGACTCGCTTTCCTGCAGGGCATCCTCGTTTTCTTTGAGCCTGCGGAAGATAATATCTGACGGGCGCCGTATTGCCACGACAACGATTGACCGGTAAAAGAAATAGTACGAGACAAGGGTGAATATATGACCGGCTGCGCTCACAAAACCATACATATTGGGGGCAAATGCAAATGTCAGTTCGCTTGCGACAAGGAAAAACAGGGCGACAGAAAAGGACTGCCAGACCTCATAATCGAATTCCCTGCGTCGTATGAGAAGCAGGGCAATCGCGGCAAACATGATGATTGCGATGATGTAATCATTGGCTATCATGAATGACGTGGGGCCGCTACCGGGGATAAAACACGTGGGAAATACCTGCCAGAGAAAAATCGTTGCGAGCAGGAAGATGGTAACTATGGTACCGAGCGAGATAAGGATGGCAAAATCGTTTTTCGGATCATTTGTAAGGCTTTTCTTAAAGGAAAAAACGGCAAGAACGAGTGTCACGCTCTGGAAATACCGTCCGGCAATCCATACCTGGGCGGCCAGGTTCCCGGCATCTCCAGGAAAGACACCCATGCCGGAAAATGCCAGCATGTGGAGGATCTCAAAACACCCGGAAAAAAGAAACGAGACCGCTATAACAAGGAGGAAAGTATCCACAACATGGGGCCGGGAATTCCAGATGATGACAAAGATTGTGATGGCAATACCAATGCATATGCATTTGATGATCCCGTGGAAAAGGAGGTAATTATAACAGCTGACAAGATAGAGGCCGATAATAATTATAACAGCAATTGCTGTAAGGATAATATTTTCATCAGAAATCCGTCGTTTAAGGGAACTGGCAATACCTGAAGTATTCACCTTAAAAGCCTCCAATCCGGAAGGTTAGTTCCACCATTAGAGTCATTTTATAATAATAATTTGCATGGCTCCGGTTGTGCATCAAAAAAACACGGAAGAGGAAGCGGATTTTTTATTGAGATTTACCCTGACACCGCGGGTGTTCCACCATTTACCTCAGGAACACGCATACAATAATTGTGCCGGTACACTCCGGGTCATGAAGGCTGTACACCGGATTCGACAGGAATTAAATTTTAAAAATCAGCATCTTGCACGAAAACAGGAAGTATCGCTGTCGCTCCGGACTGATGCAGTTGCTGAAAAAAACCCCCTGCCAAATCCCTCATCATCGCATACGACACCGATCTCCTGAAAAAAACGATCTATCTGGTTTAAGACTTCTTCTTCATGATCAAACACGGCATATGGCGGGCAAAAAACTTTTGAAAATACTTCTAGCGAATAAAAATTCTTTTCCGGATATTCCGTTTTTTCTATATGGCTGATCAGGGGATATTTTTTTAAAATTTCGTCATATTCATGAAAGGCATTCTCTGTTCCAAAAGTCTTGTATTGGCAGTCGGATTTGCATTTCGCCGGGTTACACAGCGTTAACCTGCTCTTTGCCACCGACAATTGTTTCCGGCAATTTTTATAAATTATATTTCTATAAAGTTTTGTTATATTTATTCGTCGTCTCCCCAGCCATAATAACGTCATAAACAAAAATAGATGTTATTATTAATAATTTTATCATTTTTAGTTTAATGCATTTTATAAATCATTAATGAAAATAAAGCCGCAACCGGTATTTTTACACGGGTGCGCCGACGCGAATGAAAGATCCTTACAGGAAACCGTATTGTTGGCGATGGAAAAGATTGCCGGAAATTAAATCACAGACAGGAATTACATGGAATAATTCGGGACAATCCATCATACCGGAGCAGGCACTGATTTGAATAATCCCATTATCCTCTTCGCAAGTGCAGCCCCATATAAGTGTAATTTCCCGGGTGCAACGGGTTATTTGTCCGGGTCTGTTCCCTTTTTTCCGGCGGGTTTTTTAAATTAGTATTTTTTTCTGTAGAAAAACACTTTTAAAAAAATGCATCCTCCCTCTTGCGCCACCAGTCCCCGAGGGGGACGGGGCGCTGGTCGTGATGCCGTTGTATTACCTGCCCACCGGTTTGGGAAACTATTATCGCTCGTTTGTGCAGGTAATACAACACTATCGCAACCGGGGGATGCCACAGTGGCGGGGGGGCCCCAAGAGCGTTCGTATAATCAACTGTTGGTTTTTACAGAGCATATTTCCCTTTTACCCGTTACTCTTCCACGTCCGGCATGTTCCGCCGTACATCCATATAATCGGTATACTTTGTGAGCAGGTCGATAACAACAGGAAGCGGATCGCTGAAGATACCGGTGAGATCGCATTCACCCGGTTCTTTTGGGACATGAGCGAGGTGTTCCTCCGGGGGTTTAAACTCCGCATGCACATCCGCCCGGTTGCCCCGGGCATCGACCCGGTACCACCCGAAGGGTGCGATCCAGACTGCATTAAGCCCGTGAAGGTAAAATGCCGGGCCGACATCCCCGTGGTTTCGGAGGCGCTGGTAACAGAGGCCGGCGGGGATTTTATTTGCCCGGAGCAGTGCGGCAAGCAGGTGGCTTTTTGCAAAACAATAGCCGGTTGTATGTTCCAATGTCGAAGAAGCCGAAAGCGTGACCGGGTTTGTTTTGTAGTCCCAGCTGTGCCGTATCTCATCGCGGACGAACACAAAACAGTTCCGTGCAATCTCTTCATCGCCCTTACAGCCTTCGGCAAGAGCGAGGGCTTTCTGTCGTACAGCCGGGTGGTCGTGATCGATTATGGGGGTTGCCCGGAGGAATTCTTTTTGACCAGAATGCATCATGGTACGGGAACATTCGTTACGTGAAGGTAAAATAAACACGGGTGCCTTGCTCTGGAAACGCCGGTGCTAGCAAAAATTCTCGGTGATATACACTTTGTCGTCTGCTGCGATTGCTATGCCGATTCCTTCGCGATCATACGTTTCCGTGAGAATATTTTTCTTATGCCCCTCGCTGTTCATCCAGCCGGTGACCGTTGACTGCACAATATCTTCCGGAGACGTCCAGTCATAGGTATAGACGCCGTTTTCGTATGAGACAGACGTATACAGGTTGTTCTGGAAAATATTTTCCGCGATGCCGTACGTGTAATACGTCCCGTAGTCCTTGCGGCAGGGATACCCGGCAGCATTCCCCCGGTCTGTCGGGGTCTGCCCGGCAGGGTTCGTGTGCGAGAAGTAATTGTATGTTGCCATATCCGTGCTGTGGGAAAGAGCGATTGCGGTAAGCTCCTGGTCCCATGATAACGGTGAAAGACCGTATGCCTTCCGGTGCCGGTTGATAAGTTCGTGAATCCGGCCGGCAAGCGCCGTGGTCGAGATCGTGTACGGGTCGTTGGCGAGTTTGCCCGGCGGCGGGGTGAATTGCGGGGTGGAGGTTGTTGCTGAGGCTGAATGGGAAGCAGTCACGGTTGCGGGTTTTGTTGTCAGAGTTGTAGTGACCGTTGTCCTCCCGGCGGTGGTCAGTGTCGGCCGGACCCGGACTTTTGTCGGGGAGGTTACAGGAGTGTCGACCTGCAAAGGAGTGAGTGTTGGTGTTGCAGATATGGCGGTGGTGACACTGGTGTGCTGCGATTCAGCTGATGGTGACGGCATGGTCGCGGGCACGGACGTTCCCGTTGTTACGCTGGTATTTACCGGAATATTTTCCCCGGGCTGGATGCACCCGCTCAAAAGAATGAACAGGACAACGAGTGTTACGATCACAATCAATACAGCCGCTATCATCAGGTACGGGATACGCCCTTTTCCGACAAGGCCGGGTTTTTCTTTTTTCCGGGCGGCTGCATATCCTCCACCGTATGCCGACACGCCACCCCCGCCATACCGGAGGCCAACTCCCGGTGCCGGTGTCTTTTTCCATTGAGGAAGGCCGGCACACGCATGGTTTGGCGGCAGCCGGTGTTCGTCGCAGAAATTCCGGCCGCAGTACTGGCAGTGAAACGGGAGCGGGACATTTTTCCCGCAGCAATCGCAGCGTGGCATTGATTATGTTCATTCTTGTCCGGGAACTCATAAGGGCTCCGGTGGTTCTTGTACAAAAAAATGTTGCCTGACTAAACCAGGAGACAGGGTTCTCGTTATAAAGGAGGAGTGGTGGCCGGACATCAGGTCCTCTTTGGTCCGGTCTCCGACGGAGAGTTCCCGGGCCGGATCCGGGCCACGGGAAGTTCCAGTGGAAACAATGTCCACGCCCATAGAGATTCCCTTTATAATTTGATATTTTTTGAAAATATTCGTTTTAATTTGAGATTGAACCTGCAAAACTGCGGCCTTCCTGTGAGTGCCGGAATTACAACGATTAACTGGTCATCATACGAATTTTCATACGCTGGAATGACACTGGTGCCGTAAAATAAAAGGGCTCC
>Ga0209098_1002601_pt1 | contig 15727 bp, 12 predicted proteins | sample AD_JPNHW1_MetaG_FD_184429 | JGI IMG/M metagenome (GOLD analysis project Ga0209098, IMG submission 184429) | Active sludge microbial communities of municipal wastewater-treating anaerobic digesters from Japan - AD_JPNHW1_MetaG (SPAdes) (version 2) | ecosystem: Engineered > Bioreactor > Anaerobic... | reverse complement strand
GTTGTCATCGAGTTATTTAGAATAGAAATTCTTAAGGAGATTACACAAAAAGGCTTTTCTTTACTTTTTGGACAGCCTATTTTTTTTCAACTTCAATCAAATGAAACAAATATGATTAAATTTGTATACTCTTGTAACGTTCAAAATTGTGCAACGTCAGTGAGGAAACAGCTAGCATATGAAAATAAATCACCAACCGATTTTTCTTCTTATTCTTCTTATCAGCACCTCGGTTTTCGGGCAACAAACGCCCCGGAAGAAAATCGCTGCAACAAGGATTAGCGAACCATTAAAAATCGATGGGATTCTTGACGAGGCAGTTTATCAACATGCTGAAAAAGCGACCGATTTCATGCAACTGATGCCCCACAATGGAAAACCATCCTTCAAACCAACCGAAGTACAAATCTTATATGACGATAATGCGCTCTATCTTGGAGCAATGCTTTATGACGACCCGGATAGCATCCAAAATTATATTACCACCCGCGACAATCTGGGTTCATCCGACTATTTCGACTTTTTCATTGATCCCAACAACGAAGGAATTACTGGCTATGAATTTGCAGTTACACCAGCCAATAGCCAGAGCGATATTAAAGCAGTAAAGAGCACCAATGGAGATAATGAAGACTCCAACTGGGATGCAGTTTGGCAAAGTGCAACAAATATCAATGATAAGGGATGGAGTATTGAATACCGGATCCCCTATTCGGCCCTTCGTTTTCCCATTAAAGAAGAGCCTGTATGGGGACTCAATTTCTTCAGAAGGATCCGCCGTTATAATTCCAATAACTCATGGAACCTGGTAAACCAGGATGTTTCAGGCTTTATTCAGCAAGCGGGAGAACTGACTGGATTAAAAAACATAAAAGCCCCGGTACGCCTTTCGGTTACACCGTATGTCGCCGGATACGTAGAACAAGCTACAGATCAAAAGGCGAATCTCTACTTCAGGGGAGGGGTCGATCTAAAATACGGCCTCAGCGAAAGCCATACCCTCGACATGATGCTCATCCCCGATTTCGGCCAAATCCAATCGGACGACGAACAGCTCAACCTGACCCCTTATGAAATACAGTATGACGAAAAAAGACAATTCTTTGTCGAAGGTATTGAACTGTTTGACCGGGCAGGAATCTTCTATTCCCGCAGGATTGGCGGAGCTCCAAAGTTCAGTGAAATTGAGGATGAAGAATTAGGCACTAACGAAAAAATAACCTACAATCCCTCTGAAACCCAACTGATCAATGCCACTAAAATTTCGGGACGCGATAAAAATGGATGGGGAATTGGCTTCTTAAATGCCATGTCACTTCCCAGTAAAGCCGAAATCACCGATACCATCACTGGCAAAACCCGCCATCTGGTTACTCAGCCATTCACCAATTACAATGTCTCAGTAGTTGAAAAAGCGATGAAAAACAACTCATACATCAGCCTCATCAACACCAACATGGCGATGGCCGGCAACTCCTATCTGGCCAATGTAACCGGCACCGAGTTTCAGATGAAGAATAAAAGCCAAACGTATCAGCTTACCGGAAAAGCAAGCTTAAGCTATCGCAACCAGGCGGATGACAAAACCGGATATGAGTATTTTCTGGGATTGAAAAAAATAAAAGGAAAATTGAAATACCTGTTCGAGCACCAAACGGTAAGCGATACATTCGATCCAAACGACATGGGCTATATTCAACGGAACAACGAAGTGAGCGACGATGCCCAGGTTAGTTATTACATTCATGAACCATTCGGAATTTTTAAAAGCTGGTACGCCCATATCCGAAACGAAAACACCATGCTTTACCAGCCTAATAAAGAGGTCGAGAACCAGCTCCGTTTCTGGACCGAAGCCTCTTTCAAAAATAACTGGTGGCTAGGGCTGTTTTTCGGTCATAGCTTCGGCACCCACGATTATTATGAAACACGTGTTGATAACCGCTACTACAAAGGGCCATCGTACAACATGTATGAAATCGACTTCATAACCAACAGCGATAAAAAGCTTACATGGTACCTGTGTGCAGGAAATTATACAAGTACCATCAAAACCGATTATGGTTTTTGGGGCAACACCTATCTCTCGTGGAAAGCAACCCCGCGGCTAAACCTCTATTATGAAATATCAACGAACCTGGACTACGGAAATTACGGTCACGTGGAACACCTCAACCGCGACTCGGTGTACTTTGGTGGTTTCGACCGGCATACGTTTGTGAACACATTCACCATAAGTTATGCCTTCAATACCAAAATGAAAATAGACTTCAGGGGAAGACATTACTGGTCGGTTGCCGATTACAACACCTACTACTTCCTGAATACCGACGGTTCGTTAAAACCGGAACCATCGTACAAGAACGAAGATGCCGATGTAAATTTCAATGCATTTAATATTGATATGTCGTTCAAATGGGAATTTGCCCCAGGAAGTGAACTTTCGCTGGTATGGAAAAACGCCATCTCTCGGGAAGACAAAAACATGAAACTGCAATTTGGAAATGATTTAAAAGAAACCCTGAAATCGGATCAAATCAACAGTTTTTCGCTGAAGATCCTGTATTACATCGACTACAACACACTTCGAAAAAAAGGGTAAAGAAATTAAGTCATCGCATGATAGACCAGTAACCATCAATTGCTGACTAAATTGTGTGAAATTAACTTATCATATTGACGGTTGAATGCTCCACCATTGTTCTGTCAGGTAGATTCTTTCCATATTTTACCTAATGGTTTTCAAAAAAAAGATATATTTGCCGTTCAGTAAAAATCTTGAAGAAGAATTAATAAAATTTAAAAAACAAATGCAGAACAAAGGAATAATAAGGCTATTTACCATTTTGTTGGCCTTAGTGTGTGTGTATCAGTTATCATTCACTTTGGTTTCGCGCAACGTTGAGAAAAAAGCGGAAGCGTTTGGCAGAGGAAACCAGGTAAAAACCGATCATTACCTCGACTCCATTTCCGGTGAAACTGTTTACAACTTTTTAGGGATACGAAAATACTCCTATAAAGATGTAAAACAGCGCGAAATCCAATTGGGTCTTGACCTTAAAGGAGGTATGAACGTAACCCTCGAGATTTCTGTGGTCGACCTGGTCAAAGCGATGTCGAACTACAGCAAAGATCCTACATTCAACGCGGCTATCAACAAAGCTGTTGAATATCAGAAAAACAGTCAGGACGACTTTGTAACCCTGTTCGGAAAAGCTTACAAAGAGATTGATCCCAATGCCAAGCTGGCGTCCGTGTTTTTAACCCCTGAATTGAAAGAAAAAATCAATTTCAATTCATCGAACGAAGATGTGTTAAAGGTCATCAGGACTCAAGCCGATGCTGCGATCGATAATTCGTTCAACATCTTAAGTTCCCGTATCGACCGTTTTGGTGTGGTTTCACCCAATATCCAAAAATTAACCCAACGCGGACGTATCCTGGTTGAATTACCGGGTGTAAAAGACAAAGAACGTGTTCGTAAGCTTTTACAAGGAACCGCTGCCCTCGAATTCTGGGAGACTTACGAGAACCAGGAAATGTATCCGTATTTGCTCGAAGCCAATAAGGTGATCAGCGCGATCAAAAAATCTTCGTCGAGAAGCATTGCTCCTGCAGCAACAACGACAAACCCTTCGGCCGATAACACAGCAACAACCAAAAGTGGCGATGAGTCACTTCTCGATCAGCTCGAATCAACAAAAACCGACAGCACCGCTGCTGCTGCAGAAAAAACTTCTGAAGCAGCCGGCGATTACCCATTGTTTTCGGTACTGATTCCGAATGCAAACAAAGAAGGACAATTATTTCCCGGCCCTGCCATTGGGTTTACCCATTCCAAAGACACCTCACTGGTTAACTCCTATTTCAACCTTCCTCAGGTGAAATCGGTATTGCCACGTGACCTGAAACTGGCATGGCAGCAAAAACCATTCGATGAAAAAGGAAACTTCTATCAGCTGGTTGCCTTAAAAATAACAACCCGCGACGGCCGCGCTCCTCTTAATGGAGATGCAGTTACCGATGCCCGTCAGGATTTCGGTCAAAACAAAGCTTCAGCTGAAGTGGACATGACCATGAACAACGAAGGCTCCAAAACATGGGCCCGTATGACCAAAGATAACTTAGGACGTTCGATTGCCATTGTACTCGATGGGTATGTGGTTTCTTATCCGACCGTTCAATCGGAAATCACCGGAGGCCGTTCAAACATTACCGGTCACTTCACTGTTGAAGAAGCAAAGGACTTGGCAAACATGCTTAAATCGGGCGCCATGCCTGCTCCTGCAAAAATCGTAGAAGAGAGTGTAGTGGGTCCTACCTTAGGAAAAGAATCAATCCACGACGGTTTTCTCTCTTTCTTCGTGGCATTCTTGCTGGTACTCGGCTTCATGATGCTGATGTACAGTGGCCAGGCTGGTTCTATCGCCAACGTCGCATTGGTCTGCAACCTGTTCTTCCTGCTGGGTGTACTTGCCTCATTTGGCGCGGTATTGACCTTGCCGGGTATTGCGGGTATTGTGCTTACCATGGGTATGGCGGTCGACGCAAACGTGTTGATTTATGAACGTATCCAGGAGGAAATGCGAGCCGGCAAAGGTATTAAGCTGGCGGTGAAAGAAGGGTTCCAGCATGCGTTGTCTGCTATTGTCGACGGCCAGTTAACGACCATGATTGTAGGTATTGTGTTGTACATTTTCGGTTCAGGACCTATCAAAGGTTTCGCAACAACCCTTGTAATCGGTATTTGTACCTCTTTGTTTACATCCATTTACATTACCCATTTGGTAGCCGACTTCTTCCTCGAGAAAGATAAAAACATCAAGTTCATTACCAATTTCGCGAAGGGAATCCTGCAAGGTACTAATTTTAAATTCATTGGTGCCCGTAAGTATGCTTACTGGATTTCAGGGATCCTGATTACAGCTTCTATCCTGTCCATCGCAATCAAAGGTTTCGATTATGGTATCGACTTTAAGGGAGGCCGTACGTATGTGGTTGAATTCAAACAACCTGTACGGGTAGCTGATGTTGCAGGGGCACTCTCCGGACAATTTGGTTCAGCTCCTGAAGTAAAAACCTACGGCAACGACAATACCGTTCGTATTACAACCGATTATAAAATCGACGATAACAGCACAACCATTGATTCTGAAATTGAAGGGATGCTCTATACCGGGTTGAAATCAATGCTGGGCAGTGATGTCAGCATGGACAGCTTCAATCAGGATTATATCAAGAGCTCGAACAAAGTAGGGCCTACCATTTCGGACGATATTAAGAAAGGTGCTGTCATTGCAATTTTGATTGCTCTGATTGGTATTTTCATCTATATCTTAGTCCGTTTCCGCAACTGGCGTTTCAGTATGGGTGGTGTGGTTGCGTTGGCTCACGATGCTACCCTTGTTATGGGTTTCTTCTCGCTCTTTAGTGGCATTTTGCCCTTCTCGCTCGAAGTAGACCAGGCTTTCGTTGCAGCAATTCTGACGGTGATCGGTTATTCAATCAACGATACGGTGATCATCTTCGACCGGATCCGTGAATATCTGCACCTGCATCCGAAAGCAACCATGGAAGAAAATATGGACAATGCAATTAACCACACGTTACGACGTACGTTGAATACCTCCTCAACCGTATTGGTTGTACTGGTTGCCATCTTACTGTTTGGTGGTGCAACCATCCGGGGATTCTCACTGGCCATGCTTATTGGTGTTGTCGTAGGAACCTATTCTTCGGTATTTGTAGCTTCTCCGTTGGCATTCGATGCTCAACGTGTTGCTGACAACAAGAAGAAACTTAAGAAATAATATTTCTCTTTCGATACGAAGAGGCCGTCTCAAAAGGATGGCCTCTTTTTTTGCTATCTACAAAAGGAAAAGTCTCAGAATTCTATTCAACGTAAATACCAACGTCTCCCAAACGGGGTGAGGGGAAAGGATCGATCAAGCTTTTCGGAAAGCCTCTTTTATTTTATGGAAAGCTGTCATAATCCGGCGGGTCATCTCACCCGGCTCACCGTTGCCAATCACATGGTCTTCAATTTGCGTTACCGGAAGAATAAGTTTGGTGGTGCTGGATAGGAAAACCTCGTCGGCATGAAGAAGCTGATCGACCGGAATATCGGTCTCCTCAAAAGGAATGCCCTGATCGGCAAGAATATCGATCACCACACTACGAGTAATTCCTTTCAGAATAAGTTGCCCGGGCGTACATACTTTCCCTTCCCGAACCATAAAAATATTTCCACGGGAAGTTTCACGAATTATTCCGTTATGATAATAAAGAACATCCACAACCTGCGGATTATCGATCTCGTCGTTCCAATATTGCCCGGCCAGGTAATTGGTCGATTTGGCTTCCGGCATAAAACGTTCGTATTCCTTCAGCAACAACTTGGCGCCGTGCTGATAAAGCAAATCGTTATAAACGGGCATTTGTGTCGGGAATAAATATAAAAACGCATCGTAATGCCCGTCGTGAAACGATTGGTGCGGAAGGGCAAACATTTTGACATAAAAATTGGGCAGAGGGGTCCGTTCAATCAACTCTCCAACCAATTCCGAAAGCCGATCGTCGAAAGGAGTTTTCAATTTCAGGCAATCCAACGAATGTCGGAAACGGGCTAAATGCCTCTCACCATAAAACGGGCGATGGTTTATCACCTCAAAAAACTCGAAAGCACCATAGCCCCGGTTGATCGAAATACTGGTAATGGGAATTCCGATCTGTTCCAAACCCCTGAATGTTCCGTTGTCAAAGCCAACCATATCGTCTAATTATTTTGCAACGAATTTACCTGAACTTTTTATTCCAACGAAGCCTTTTTACTGCTTTTAATCGTACCCACCATCATTAATAATGAGGTTAGAATGATCACCTGAATAATCATCGACCTGTTCACAAGAGGATAAAATTGTTCAACGGGTATCGAAAGAAAAAGCAGAATAGTTATTAAACCCCTGGGGGCAATAAACAGAAAAGGTTGAAGTGGCAATGATATCATTCTCAAAAATATTGCCCGAATAAAAAATATTCCAAAAGTAATGAGAAGAGACCACCCCAGTGTACTCAGATTCAAAAGTTCTGATGTTTCGATCAGATACCCAAAGAGCAAAAAGAAGAGAGCCCTGATTAAAAAGGCCACTTCGGAAGTAAGCTCTTTGAATTTTACTATTTCTCGCTCAAGGACTTCAGGTTGTAACCGGCGGATAAATCTATTTTTCTCAAAATTATTTAGGTTACCCAAAAAAAGACCAAATACTAAAATTAATATCAGCGCCGGCAAATGAATGATCTTTGAAATGGAATAAATCAGAATAATTAGCACGATGATTGGAATAAATTTTACATGATGTTTAATCTTACCCAATAAAAAAATCAAAAGAATAGTAGAAACAATAGAAATTACGATGATGGTTACTAAGTCTATTAAAAAATATCCGAACGAAAGAGTCCCGATATTGTCATTTAGGGTAAGAAAATTGAAAAAAATTACGCCAATAATATCAGACAAACTTGTTTCGTAAGTAACAAATTCACGATCCCGACTGACAAAGCTTTTAACACTTGGGATTGCAATTGCACTGCTAATAATGGTCAACGGTACAGCATTGATTAATCCTCGTCGCAGAGAGATATCCCCGGAAAGATGAAATACAAAGGCCAATGCAAAGGCCAATAAAAACATCGGGACGATGGACATAAAGAAGGATTTGGCAATTAGTTTGGTCTTAGATTTATTAACTTCCAATTCAAGAGAACCTTCCAAAACAATCAGGATTAACCCCACAGTACCTAGAATTGGCAAGATCGGGTTTAAATTGGGAATCGATATCTGGAGAAAAGAGGTTACTTCACGTACACCCCATCCAAGCAAAAGGAGCAAAATAACCGAAGGCACCTTTGTTCTGGACGAAGAGATGTCGAACAAATAGGCTAAAAGCAATAATACACAAAGTGTTATGATAATTGCTGCCGACATAAAATGATTTGTTTAAGCCGAAAAATAAGGCATCAATAATTCCTCAAAGTTATAAAGGCCTTTTGCTTTATTGATCAGATTCTGGGCAACAAAAATAACCCCATTCCCAAACGCCTCCCTCGAAATCGACTCATGCGTAAAACGTACTGTTTGGTAGGGAAAACCAAAAATAATTTCATGCTTTCCAACAATGCCGCCAGCCCTGATGGAATTAATTTCTGTCCGGTTGATATCCAACTCTTCGGCAATCTTTAATGCCGTCCCCGATACTCCCGATTTTTGTTTGAAATGTTCTTCAACAACCTCAATATCAGCAAAAGGTGCAATTTTCTTTAGGTATTTCGATACAATTAATAAATAATTTACCCCTAAAGTAATGTTTGGAGACCAAAATACAGTCGTAATTTTAGAAAGTTCTTTCAAAAGTTGAATTTCTTCTTCTCCATAATGGGATATTGCCGAGATAATTTTGATTTCTCTTTCCCCGGCCTGTTTCCCATACCAATGGATTCCTGCCTCGGAAGAAAAATCGATGATAAAATCGACCGGATGTTTGTCCAAAAGTTCTTCAACCGAAATATGGGAACTTGAAAAAATAATGCCCTGCCCATTGGAATCTATTCCCAAAAATTCAGGCACCGACCGATGCTCAAGTAAATAACTTTGCCTTAATACCCATTCCAAACTAAACTCTTTATTTTGAAGTATTACGGAAGCAACAGCCTTCCCTGCCCTGCCAAAACCTATTAACCCAACTTTCATTTTCGATCTCTTTAAAAAATTTAAAGTATTTTGTACCAAACATTCATACTCTCAATCTTCCCCGAGATTTGGGTATTGTTGATCAGTGAACCCAAATATTTATACCCCATGCGATAAAATGTTTTATTCATTGGCAAAGAGTTGAGGCGAGCAATGGTATATAGTGTAATAAAACCTTCCCTGAACAATTTTTTCTCCATATATGAGAGCAAATGCAATGCAAGTTGCCGTCCACGGTGCTCCGGAACCACTGCAAAATCGGTCATCTCGGCATTTCGATTCACACAACAACATTCCGCTGAACTGATTGCGACCAAATTTCCGCGAAAAAAAGCACCAAAATAATAGGTGCTATTTTTATCCATGGTTTTGATAATAAATTCCGGATCAAAAATCGGGAAAGGATAGGTTTCGAAAACCTCACAGAAAACAGTAACCATTTGTCTTACATCCGGCTCTCCCAACGCCCGGATATCATAATCCGTATCCAAAGGAAAGGTTAACGGCTCAGGTGGTATAAGTAACATCTGCTGAAATTTTTCAAGCGAATCACCTTCAGGTCGTTTTCTTTCCTCACTAAAGTACTTTACTAAAAACACAGCATCTTCTTTCCCATCATAAAAACATGGAACAAAGGCCTCTATGAGATATCCACTGTTTAAGAATGCTGGCAGATATTTTGCCGGCACTTTTGCGAACAATTTGGAATAGCCATTGGCATCGGCTAACTCTTCCATAAACGGAATAATCGCAGGAAAATCGGATGGATCCATCTCAATAAGATAAGCCCTGTCGCTTTCGTGATCATGAGATATGCGAGATCTAAGTTTTCTCATTTTTCTTCTTACAGGTTTTCGTCACGCCTCTTAATGCGCTCATTGTTCGAAGGAACAAGAGCAATGGTGTTGTCATAATCGGCTAAAAGTTGTTCAACACCAATGGCGTTAATTTCCTCCCCATCCTTCAATTCCAACTCCAGTTTACAGTTCTTACAGTCCCGGTCACAGAATGTTGATTCATAACGATCGGGTTCCTGATATGAGGTAATTACCCCTTCGTAGTTTCGCAAAATTACTTTGTTGACACTCCACGAGATTATATAGCTTGGCATAACTGGAATTTTGCCACCACCACCAGGTGCATCGATAACATACGTTGGAACTGCAAAACCGCTGGTATGGCCCACAAGACTCTCCATAATCTCTATTCCCTTTCCAACAGGTGTCCTGAAGTGAGAAAGACCCCTTGAAAGGTCACACTGATACAGATAATATGGCCGCACCCTGTTCATAACCAACTTCTGAACCAGATCTTTCATAATTCTCGGACAATCATTTACTTCCGCCAAAAGAACGGATTGATTTCCCAGCGGGATTCCGGCATCGGCCAGTTTGGCTAAAGCAATTCGGGCCGAAGGAGTTATTTCCTGAGGGTGATTGAAATGAGTATTGATCCAAAGCGGATGATGCTTTTTCAGCACATTTACCAAATCATCTGTTATTCGGTAAGGCAACACCACAGGAGTCCTTGTCCCGATTCGAATGACTTGCACATGCGGTATGGCCTCTATTTCTGTAAGAATCCAATCGAGATACTCATCGGAGAGCATGAAGGGATCACCACCCGAAAGCAAAACATCCCTGATCTGCGGAGTGTTTCGGATGTAATTAATTCCTCCTTCTATTTGGTTTTTGCCAGGAATAGAATCAACATCACCAACCTTTCTTTTGCGCGTACAATGCCGGCAGTACATTGCACAGGTATTGCTTATTAAAAAAAGAACCCTGTCGGGATACCGATGAGTTATACAAGACACCGGGCTATCGTGATCTTCCGACAAAGGATCTCCCATCTCACACGATTTCACTGTCAGCTCCCTCTTATCCAAGAATGACTGCTTAAATACCGGATCGTTTTTATAATTATCTCTTCTAATGAGAGAAAGATAATAAGGTGTAATCGATAAGGGAAACTGCTCCTGCGTTTTTTTCAATTCGTTTCGCTCCTCATCCGTAAACACAATGCCAGTCAGTTCCTCAAATAATTCAATTGATTTGATCGAATGCTTCCGGTGCCATTTCCAATCAAACCATTTTTCAACACTTGAGTTCGAATCCAACTTACTGGCCAGACTTTGACGATATTTTGAGAAAATCAAATCCATTACACAGTTAATTTACTTTATCGATTCCTCTTTGACGTTCAAAGAAAGAATCTTCATTCAAACATTGAAATCATTTCACAACAAACACCTTAATCAAAACCATCACCACAATGAGTACAATCCATAAAATAAGAAAGTTTAACCCTTTCGAAAAATTAATCTTTTTCATAATAAATCGTTTATATTTCAACTGCATATAAAATTACAACCTTTTATTGATCACCCTGATTAGAATAAAATTAGGAGATGATTAGAATCTGATAAGAATAATTGGAGTTTGGCATTCATCTCGTAACTTTAATAAAAAATTGTAGTGGAATGAACCGAAACAGAATACTGGTCATTGAAGATGAGCAACGGGTTGCCAACTTGCTGAGAATGCAATTGGAAAATTCGGGTTTTGAGGTTGAAACAGCCAGTGATGGCTATGTTGGAAAAGAACTCGTCGAAAAAAATCAGTATCAGTTAATCCTTCTGGATATTAATCTGCCATTGATCAATGGGTACGAGCTGTGCAAAGAGATCAGAAAAACAAACAGTAATGTTCCCATTATTATGCTTACCGCTCTGGGATCGCTCGATAACAAAGTCACAGGTTTCGAAGCCGGAGCCGATGATTATGTCACCAAACCATTCGATTACAGAGAATTAGTAGCCAGGATCAACGTATTCATTAAACGATCAGTTCCTGATTCACTCTCTGAAACACTGAAAATTGCTGATCTGGTGATGAACCTTACCACCAAAACCGTCACCCGTAAAAACAAAAAGATTGAACTAACCGCCAAAGAATTCTCCCTGTTGGAGACATTTTTGAAAAACAAAGGAAAACTACTCACTCGCGATTTCATTATCGAACAGGTCTGGGGCATCGATTTCGATCCGAACACTAACATTATTGATGTATATGTCAATTATCTACGAAAGAAAGTCGACAAAGAATTTGAACCAAAACTGATCCATACAAAATTTGGGTTTGGTTTTTATTGCAGCGAAGAAGAACTTTAACGTGCCATTTTCAAAAACGCAGAAAAAAACGATGAATATCAAAACAAAGCTTTCATTACAGTTTACGTTGCTTGTTGGAACAATTTTACTTGTTTTTTCGCTTCTCACCTACTATTTCACCAATACAAACCAACAGTCAAAATTCAATGCCGATCTCTTGCAAGAAGCAAAAAACACGGTAATCCTATTAATCGATGTAGCTGAAGTGGATTCTACCCTTTTGAAAAAAATTCAGCATTCGACTTATTTATTAAAAGAAGAAGAAATCAAAATCACCGATTCATCCTCACGGGTTATTTACAGTAACAATGTTGATATTTTATCAAATCATTTCATCCTGAATAATTTACCCGGCAATAACCCTCAATATTTTTCCATTGAACACAAAAATGGCGTCGCATTCAAACACACTTACAAAGGCACAATTTACTACGTGTACATTTTGGCCTTTGACCAAAAAAGGACTGAAAACCTGGCAGACCTCCGATCTATTCTCATTTGGAGTATTCTTTTCAGCCTTTGGTTATCGGTTTTATTTTCCTATATTTTTTCCCGAAATGCAATGAAGCCTATCTCCAATATTATCCGGAATGTAAAGGAAATCAACTCGTCACAACTTAACAGCAGGCTCGATGAGGGAAATAAAAAGGACGAAATAGGCCAACTTGCCATCACATTCAATGAACTGCTGACTGACTTGGAAATCGTTTTCCGGAATCAGGAAGAGTTTGTATCAAACGCTTCCCATGAGCTGCGAACACCATTAACGGTAATGATAGGCGAAACCGATTATTTACTGAGCCTGCCCAGAACATCGGAAGAGTATCTTGCTCATATAAAAAAGCTATCAACCGATTTAAGAGAGCTTAATGCGCTAATAAATAGCCTACTGGAGCTGGCCCAACTGAATAAGGACAATACGATTCAATTCAATCTGGTACGAATTGATGAAATCGTCTACAGTGCGATCCATCAGATAAAAACCAAATATCCGAATCAAAAAATCGTACTAAAAATTACCTATCCCGACAATGAAGAAGAACTGGTCATCAACGGAAATTCAGGGTTGCTCAACATCGCATTCAAAAACCTGATTGACAATGCCTGCAAGTTTTCCAGCGAGGATGTTCTTGTTGAATTTATTTCGGATGAAACCTCAATCATAATCAGGATAACAGATAAAGGCATTGGTATTCCGGCAAATGAACTGGAAAAAATATTCAAACCTTTTAACCGGGCATCTAATGTAAAATTCAAAAGCGGTTTTGGAATTGGATTAGCTCTGGTATCCAAAATTATTGAACTCCATGGAGGAGAAATATCAATCGAAAGCAACGTGAATGAAGGCACCCTGTTGGAGCTTACCTTTCAGAAACAAACATCTCAAAACCAATAAAAAAAGACCTAAAAAAGGAGAAGCCACCCGTATTTATTCCGGGCAGCCTCTCCAGTATTTAGTTTCCTGATTAAAATTTACAAAAACAGTAACTGCGTTATAATGTATACCGGCAACAAAACCACCAGTGAGAATTTATAAATATAGACAAAGAAACCTGGCATTTTGATGCCATTTTCTTCAGCAATGGCTTTCACCATGAAATTTGGGCCATTTCCAATATAGGTCATCGCGCCAAACAAAACCGAACCTAAACAAATGGCCGATAATAATATTTCGGGAATACCAGCCACCAGTTTTGCTTCACCAACCGAAGGAACCATGCCCAATGCTAAATTGTAAAATGATACGGCCGTTGGAGCATTATCGAGGAAAGAACTTAAAACACCAACCGAATAATAAAATTGAGCCGGCTTATCGAGACCTAACGATTGTGCATTTTCCCTGAGATAGATCAGCGCAGGAACCATGGTGATAAAGATACCCAGGAAGAGGAATGCCACTTCCACAATTGGTCCCCAGGTGAATTTGTTGTCTTCATAACGAACTTTTTTTGAAGTTATTATCAGCGATAATACAGCACACAGAGCAATTGCAGCCTCCCGTATAAATCCGATAGAATGGTTCTTTCCAATCGCCGGGATAAATTGTTCATTTAGAAATGCAACCGAGAGAACAACACCCAAAAGGAATATAAAATTTATTATCCCCTTGAGGCTAATAGGCACTACGTGCGTCTCATCGTCCTGAATATCTGCCCTGGATTCTTTTTTATAATAGTAGCTGTCAACGATAAAATAAATCAAGAGAAGCAAAGCAAGAACAAAAGCCCATTCTTTGGCCATACTCAAAAACCATGTAAACGGGGTTCCCCGGAGGTACATCAGGAATAAAGGAGGATCACCAAGCGGGGTTAACAACCCTCCCGCATTGGCCACAATGGCAATGAAGAACAAGATTGTATGAACATTGTAATGCCTTTCCGAATTGGTCTTAATAACCGGACGGATGAGTAACATAGCAGCACCAGTTGTGCCCATCAGTGAAGCAAGTACTCCGCCAATGGCTAAAAAAAGCGTGTTAATAGAGGGTTTCGCTTTTATATCTCCCTCGAGATGAATTCCTCCCGTGATAATGAAAAGAGATCCCAGCAGGACAATAAAAGGAACATAGTCGAATACAATTTGGTGAAGCAACTCGTGTCCCATGCGATTTGCCAACAAAAGAATGGCAACCGGAACGCCCAAAACAATTGAAACAATAAGTTTATTCTTGTTTTTCTCCCACCAGTGGTTGAAAAGCAAAGGCCCGACAGCTATACACAATAGCATTAATAAAAAAGGGATTGCGAACCAAAGTGGTATTTTGTCAATCATTCCTTGAACCATATAATTTATTCTTTCAGTCATCTCTGAGCCATTTACGAGATGAGCATGTTAAAATAGAGAAATTGAAGATTGTCGTTCTTAAAATTTCATTAGAATTTAAAATCTCTTCCTCAAAAAAATTCTTCATGAAAGTAATTGCCAACCTTATCATAAAACAGTAAATTGCTATCCATTAAAACAAAACCGATGATTATTTCAGGTAATTTGACCAAAATGCGGAGCGAACCCGGGAATCCTGTCCGCTATTTTCTTCCACTGGGAAATTCAGAAATTGAGATGAATTCCCTGCTTGGGAAAGAGATTCAATTGAAACACAACGGGGTTATCAACTGCGTCAATTGTTCGAAACGGACCTCCAAATCGTATGGACAAGGCTTTTGCTACAACTGTTTTCTCACGGCTCCCGAGGCCGACGAAAGTGTGTTTCGTCCCGAATTGTCGAAAGCCCATCTGGGAATTGCCCGCGACATGCAGTGGTCCATCGAAAACGATTTAATCGACCACTATGTTTACCTTTCAATCACCAACGATCTGAAAGTCGGTGTAACCCGTCATCATCAGCTATTTACCCGGTGGATCGATCAGGGTGCTGTAAAAACAATCAAACTGGCCAAAACACCTAACCGCCACATTGCCGGCATTATCGAAGTTTTTCTGAAACAGTATGTCGCCGACAAAACCCAATGGAACAAGATGCTGAGAGGCGAAATAAAAGAGGGTATCGACCTGAAAACCGAAAAAGAACGGCTGATCCAATTGTTACCTGCCGAATTAAAACAATATGCCGAACCCGATCAGACGATCTTTGAATTTACCTATCCCGGAATCTCCGTTCCCGAAAAAATACACTCCATGGGATTCGATGATACTCCGGAAATTTCGGGAGAATTACTTGCCATAAAGGGTCAATACATCCTGTTTAAGGACGGCGGAGCCCTCAATATTCGCAAATACAGTGGATACTTTGTCGAATTGGCAATTAATAGTTAAATAACCCCGGCTTAAGAGTTAATTTTTTGCCAGAA
>Ga0209098_1002600_pt1 | contig 15728 bp, 17 predicted proteins | sample AD_JPNHW1_MetaG_FD_184429 | JGI IMG/M metagenome (GOLD analysis project Ga0209098, IMG submission 184429) | Active sludge microbial communities of municipal wastewater-treating anaerobic digesters from Japan - AD_JPNHW1_MetaG (SPAdes) (version 2) | ecosystem: Engineered > Bioreactor > Anaerobic... | reverse complement strand
GACTGCGAACGGATGCTGATCAGCGTGGATATGGCCGTGCCCGTATCGGGGCAGGCGGATACCTACGCGGCACGGCGTTTTGCCATTGTGGTGGAGGCTACGCCCCCCGCGGGCGACCCCAAGAGCGTGGTGAAGCTCGGCGGCACTTTCCACCAGAACGGCGATCTGACGCCGGGGCTTTTCGACGTGACCCATAGAACCTTTACCGCCGCGTCGTAACCGGGGCTTATCACAGGCGGAGCGCGGGTCGGCGAACGGCCGCCCGCCCCGCCGCTGTCAGGAGGAGGCAACCATGCGGGAAGTAACGCTTCGGGTGGAAGACCCGTCCATTCGGATCAACGGGCAGGTTTTTACCCTGCGGTTGAACGACCTTACTTTGTACACGCGCGTACAGGCGCTGCTGGAAAAATGCGCCGGACTTGCGGCAGGCGCGACAACCACGGAAACGGTGCTTGCCGTTGCCGGCGAGGCGAACGCGATCCTGAACGAAGCGCTGGGCGACGGCGCGGGGAACTCCATAAGCGGGGGTCGGCCCGTCAGCCTGTCCCTGATGCTGGAGTGGCTTAGCCTGCTGGCGCAGGAAGCCGCCGGGCACTACGCGCGGGAGGCGCTCCGCGAGGACGACGCTCCAGAGGAGGAGGGCACGGCCCTTGAAGCCTGACGCTTTTTCGCTGTGCCAGCCCGCGGAGCAGGCGCTGCCCGCTGCGTTAAACGGCGCGGACGGACGCGCTTACCCGATCAACCCGGATTTTCGCACGGTGCTGCGCTGCCTGCGGCGGCTGAGCGACCCTGACCGCGAAGCCCCGGCGAAGCTCCTTTATCTGGCGCATTATTTTTTTCGGGACAACCCGCCGCCGGAAATGGCGGCGCTTTTTTCGGCGTTCGTATCGGGCGGCGAAACGCAGGACGCGGATGAACCGCCGCTGATGGATTTTGAGCAGGACGCGGGCGCGCTGTACGCCTCGTTCCGGCAGCAATACGGTATCGATCTGCTCCGGCAGCCGCTGCACTGGTTTGAGTTTCGGGAACTGGTGGCGGGCCTTACGGAGCAAACGGCGTTCGGCGCGCGGGTACGCCTGCGCATGGCGGATGAGAACGCAGCCCCGCCGGAAGAGCGCGCGCGTTTGCGTCGGCTGAAGGAACAGGTTGCCGTACGCCCGCGCGTGGGGAAAGCGGAACAGGCGCTTCTCCGGGAGCTGGACCGCAGGCTGGCCGCGGGGGAAAGCCCGGACACGGTGCTGCGGCAATTATCAGACAGGGAGGGATAACCCATGGCGGGAAGCGACGGCCAGGTGGTATTTACCGTGGAACTGGACGACACGGCCTTTCAGGCGGAGATGACGCGGTTGCAGGGTTCGCTGGCGGAGCTGTGCCAAAGCGTGCTTGCAGCCTTCAGCCTGAGCCCCGCGCAGCTGGCGGCGGCAAACGCGGCCGGCGCGCAGTGGGCGGCAGGCTTTGCGGCGGGAATCCGGCAAAGCACCGCGGCAACCCTCGCGGCGCAGGGCGCGGTGAACACGGCCACATCCGCCGCCAGAAGCGTCGGCACAGCAGGCGGCACAGGCGTGGGACAAAGCATCGTAGCGGGCATGGCCGCGGGGGCCAACGGACAAAGCGGGCTGTTAAGCGCGGCGTTAAGCCGTATTATCCATGCCGCGCTGGCGGCGGCGCGGCGCGCGGCGGGCATCACCAGCCCCTCCCGGCTTTTCCGGGACGAGGTGGGGCGTTACCTGGCCCTTGGCATACAGGACGGGTTTACCGATACGATGGCGCAGAGCGTACTGCCCGCGATGAACATAAGCCTTACGCAGACCGCCGCTGCGGGCAGGCAGGCGCTGAACGGCACGCTGCTGGCGGCCATCGGGCAGTCCGTGACAGAGAAAATTTCTCTGCCGGTCTTTTCACAGGCGGGAACCGCTGCGCTGAACGCGTCCGCCGCGCAGGGAGCGTACGAAACAGCGAGACCAAGCGATACGGTCTATCACGTTACGCAGAACGTCACCTTTTCGTCGCCCATGCAGGCGCCGGACGAGGTGGCGCGCGCCATGCGCCGGCAGGCCGCCTACGGGCTGGCCGCCGCGCGGGGAAAGGAGGCGCGGGTATGAGCGATTTATCGGTTCGCTGGGTGCGCGGCGACGGCGGCACGTTCACCGCGGACGGGGGACTGTTGGGGCTGACCGCCGCCGAAGGCCTGAACGAGCCGGCACTGGAGGTGTTCAGCCAGAAGGCCGCCCTGGGGGATGGCGATCTGATCACCGGTTCGCGTGTGGGCAGCCGCGAACTCACCTTCACCTGCAAGGCAAGGCGATCCGCCTACAATGACCTGCTGGTGCGCGCTCTGCCCTCGTTCTTTATCGCTTCGCAGTCTTATGATGTGCAGATTCACCGCGGAGGCGACTGCCGCGTCGCAACCGGTTGCCGGTTAAGCGCGCTGGAAATCCCCACCGAGAACCCCGCCAAACCCGTGACGGTTAAATTATCCCTTCTGATGCCGGAAGGGTATTTTTTAAGCGAGGACGGCTTCGGGCAAAACATTGCGGGCATCCGAGGGCGATGCGGGTACCCCTACGCGGCGCTTGGCACCTGTGGCCGTTTATACGGCCTGTACGCCTATGCGCAGACCGTGTATCTGGAGAACGACGGCGACGCGGAGGCATACTGTAAGGCCGTGCTGTACGCGCGCGGAACGGTCGTCAACCCCCGTATCCAGACCGGCGGCGGGTACGTGCGCCTCCTCGCTACCCTCACGGCGGGCGACACGCTGGTGATTGACGGTAAGACGAAAAGCGTGGAAAAAAACGGCGCGAACGCCGCCGCCCTGCTGGATAAAGCGAGTGATTTTTCAAGCCTCGCCTTCGCGACCGGCACCAACACCATCGGCTACACCGCCGACGTGGGCGCCAACGTGCTGGATGTGTACGTATATTACAACAAACGCTTTCTGGGCGCGTAGAAAGGCGGTCCATATGGATATCTGGGGGCTGGATCAGGCCCGCCGCCCCGTGAAAACGCTCCGGTGCCTGAATGTGCAATGGAACCGGCGTTATTACGGACCCGGGGATTTTCAGGTGCAGCTGCGCGCCTGTGACTGGGACACGGGCATCCGTTACCTCGATCTGCGCGAGCGCCCGGAAACCGGCATGGTGCAGAAGGTGGAAACCCAGCGCACCGTGAAGGGGGATTTCGTGCTGGTCGGCGGATATTTTCTGGAAGGAATGCTCAACTGGAAAGCCCTGTACCCCCGGGCACAGGCGAGCGGCAACGTATCCGCCCTGTGCCGGTCGCTTGTCGCCGACAGGCTGACGGATGTGGGCATTACCGTACCCACCGGGGCCAGCCTGGGCGGCATCGCCGCGCTGGATACGCTGGGCGAGCCGCTGGGCGACGTGACTTTCGCCCTGCTCCGCCAGCAGGGGCTGAGCCAGCGTATCCGGATGGACGATACGACAGGCGCTCTTTCCTACGAGGTGTGGCAGGGAATGAACCGTACCCAGCGGCAGCAGAGCCACCCGTACGCGGTATTCAGCCAGGGGTTCGGCACTGTGGACGGCCTCACCCTTACGCAGGACAGCAGCGATTACCGCAATTTTGTTATCGCCGCCTACGCGGATACCACCATGGCGCTGGATTGCCGGACCGACCTGACGGAGCCGGTGCGCTCGCTGTATCTGGACACCGGGCTTACCCTGACCGACGGGCAGGCGGAGGCGGACCTGCTGGCGGCGGTACGCACACGGGCGCTGACCGAGCTTGCCCGTCATCCGTATCAGCAGAGCCTGAACGCCGACACGCTGCAAAACAACCTGTTTTACCGGACGGACTACGATCTGGGCGACCTGTGCGACGTGCGCGACGACCGGTTGAACCTGTCTTTCGAGGCCCGCATTCTGGAAGTGAACGAGGTCTGGAAGGAAAACGCGCATACCGTAACGCTTGAATTTGGCGACGAATCCCCAACGGTTGGTTAATAAGGAGGCTTTATATGGCGGTATCCTGGCCCTTTGATTCCACCCTGACCCAGGATGAAAACGGAAACCCGGTTTATTCAAAGGCGTACAGTTCGGACGTGATCGCGAAAATCCTTGCCAAATACTTTCGCAACGGCGTGTATCTGGACGTTGCCACCAGCTTTCAGGTGGTAACCGCCCAAGGCATGACCGTGAAGGTACATCCCGGCTATGCCAACCTGAACGGACGGCAGGTATACGAGGAGGCGGAGCGGGTGCTGACCGTACAGGCCGCCGACTCCAGCCTGGACCGCATCGACAGCGTGGTGCTCCGCTTAAACCTGCTGCCCGCGGCGCTGAGCATCGACCTGTACGTGGTGCAGGGCACGGCGGCCGCGTCGCCCACAGCCCCGCAGCTCACGCGAAACGCAAGCGTCTGGGAGTTGGGGCTGGCGAACCTGTTTATCGCCAAAGGCACCAGTGGCATCACGCAGGAACGCATTACCGATACCCGACTGGACAGCAACCGCTGCGGCGCGGTTGCCACCATCATCGCGGATACGGACACTTCCGCCTACTACGCGCAGATCGCCGCCGATCTGGCGGCCTTCCGCACCGGCCGGGAAGTCGCATTCGACGCGTGGTTTGCGTCTATCCAGAACACGCTGGGTTCGGACGTCGCCGGAAACCTGCTGGCCCAGCTCCAGCAGATGGACGCGAAGAAGCAAAACCTGCTCACCTCCGCCAGTCCCCTGCCCGTAACGTTAGGCGGCACGGGCGCAAACGCGAAAAGCGCCGCCCTGAAAAACCTTGGCGGATCGCGGCTTGCGGCGGCAGGCAGCGCGACCGGCATCGTCAATATCACCATCCCCGCAGGCAGCAACAGCGCGTCGGTCACCGTATCCGCCGCTGATCTGGCCGCGGCGCGGGATGGGACGGCCACGCAGAACAAAATCGCGTTGTGTTCGCTGATGACCTCCTACCCGCAGGGGCGTTCCTGTTCCGTCGGCAGTCTGGGGGACAGCCTCACCCTGTGCGCGGGCCTGCCCACAAACGCCACGTCGGATACGCTGGTAGTGGTACGCTGGCTGGTGCTGTACCTGTAAGCCCGTAAAAGGAGAAAACAAGAATGGCAACCAAAGTAACCAACGCGGCGCTGATCGCCGCAGGCCGGGAGCTGCTGGCCTACGCAGAAAAGACGACCATTCCCTACACGGCCAATGGAATGGAGCTGAACGGGATGGATTGCCAGGGGCTGGCGGAATACCTGCTGATCCGGTGCGGCGTGCCCAAAGCTGAATGTAACCTGCCGGGCAGCAACGCCCACTGGCGCAGGTGCGTATGGACGGGCACGCCGGAGGAATGCGCTAAAACCTTCGGCTGTGTGCCGGGCGGGGCGTTTGTGTTTATCTGGGAGGAGACCGGCGCGCCGGACAAATACGCGGGCGACGGGCTGGGAAACGCCGAGCACATGGGTGTGTATCTGGGGGATTGCGCGCTGCACGCCAGCAGTTCCCGCGGAAAGGTGGCCGAAAGCAAATTCGCGGGTAAGACCATCCCGGGCGGGGGCTGGAATCGCGTCGGCCTGTCCTGCTGGGTGGATTATGGCTTAAGCGAAGCGCAGCAGGCAAAAATATGCAGCCCGGCGGTGGAAGCAGGCGAGCCTGCCGCTTCGGACGCTGCCGCAGCTGAAGGTGTGTCTACGGAAGCCGGACAGGATACCCAAATTACTTCCGACACGTCGCTCGCCGAGGACACGTCCGGGTTTTACCCAGTCAAACCCGGGTGCAAAGGCGGGGCTGTGCGGCGGCTGCAAACGTGGCTTTCGGATCTGGGCTACGATCTGGGCGCATACGGCGCGGACGGGGTTTTCGGCCCCGCGACCACCGCCGCGGTACGCGCGTTTCAGCAACAGCGCGGCCTGACCGTGGACGGATACGTAAGCAAGCGCACCTGGGCGGCGCTGGCGCAGGCGCGGCTGACCGCGATGCAGGAGGCGAAAGGCTGAAATGAGCGAAGGGATGCTTGCCGCGCTGCTGTCGTTGCTGGGGACCGTAACCGGCACATTCGGCGGAATCCTGGTATCCAACAAGCTGGTTAACTACCGGCTGGAACAGCTGGAGCGCAAAGTGGATCAGCATAATACCCTGATCGACCGGATGTACTGCGCCGAGAAACGGCTGGATGTGTTCGCCGAGCAGATGAAAACCGCCAACCAGCGCATTGACGACATAACGGAAGTATAGGAGGTAAAGCATATGGAACAGAACCGGTTAAAATCCCCCGTGGTGTGGACGTCCATCGCGGCGCAGGTGCTGTCTCTGCTGGTGTTGCTGGGTGTTGTGGATACAGGCCTGAGCAACGCGCTAAACAGCGTGGTGGCCGCCGCGTTGCAGCTGCTGGTGGTGCTGGGGGTGCTCAACAACCCAAAGGACGGGGAAAACTTCTAATCCCACAGGCTGCCGGGGTTCAAAGGCACCATGATCCCCTCCGGGCGGGAACGTGATACACTGCCGTGGCAGGAGCTCTCCCCGGCAGCGGTATCCGCTTCGGGGCTTAACAGCGCGCGCTTCGGCAAAATTCCGGGGCGCGCGCTGTTCTATGAAAAAATTTCCATCCGACGCTTGACAAACGCATCCGCATCGGTTATAGTCTGTCCATAAACCTGTGACGCGGATGAGTAAACGCCTTGCCCGATTCGTAGAGAGCCGCCGGCGGTGGGAGTGCGGTATGAGGGTACGCGTTGAATGGACCGCCGAGGGCGGAGCGAAAGGCAATGGGCACAACCCCCTGCCGTGAGCGACCGACGGGAGCTTCACCCGTTATCCGCGAAGCGCATATGCTGGTATGCGAAAGCGAGCGGCCGATTTTTCGGCAAACTGGGTGGCACCGCAGACATTCAAAGTCTGTCCCAATTCCTTTGGAATTGGGGCAGGCTTTTTTGTTTTTCCGGCAACCCCGCCCTGCATCCGGCGAAAATAAAGCAAGGAGGAACCCCGCCATGAAAAACATCCCCTATCGGTACTATCTTCCCGAAAACAAGGTGCCCAAAGCGTGGTATAACCTTCGCGCCGATATGCCGGAGAAGCCGGAACCGCTGATCAACCCCGGCACCGGCAAGCCCGTAACGCCGGACGATCTGCGCCCCGTGTTCTGCGACAAGCTGATTGCGCAGGAACTGGACAACGACACCCCGGAGTTTGAAATACCCGGGCCGATTCTGGACATGTACCGTATCTACCGCCCCTCGCCGCTCGTGCGCGCCTATCGGCTGGAGCAGGCGCTGCAAACCCCCGCGCATATCTACTACAAATTCGAGGGCAACAACACCTCCGGCAGCCACAAGCTTAACTCCGCGCTGGCGCAGGCGTTTTACGCCAAGGATCAGGGCTTAACATCACTCACAACCGAAACGGGCGCGGGGCAGTGGGGCACGGCGCTGGCCGAGGCGTGCGCCGCGTTCGGGCTGGACCTGACCGTGTTTATGGTGAAAGGCTCCTATATCCAGAAGCCCTACCGCAAAGACGTGATGCGCACTTTCGGCGCGAACGTGATCGCCAGCCCCAGTGACACCACCGAAGCCGGGCGCAAAATCCTCGCCAACGACCCGAACACCACCGGCAGCCTCGGCTGCGCCATCTCCGAAGCGGTGGAAAGGGCCGTAACCACGCCCAACTGCCGCTATGTTCTGGGTTCTGTTCTCAATCAGGTGCTTCTCCACCAGTCCGTGATCGGGCTGGAAAGTTACGAGGCGCTGATGGAATACGGCGAATATCCGGACGTGGTCATCGGCTGCGCGGGCGGCGGCAGCAACCTGGGCGGGTTGATCGCCCCCTTCATGCGGGATACGCTGCAGGGAAAACGCAAGGGCACCCGTTACGTGGCCGTGGAGCCCGCCAGTTGTCCGTCGCTGACACGCGGACGGTACGAGTATGACTTCTGCGATACCGGCAAGATCACGCCCATGGCCAAGATGTACACGCTGGGTTCCGGCTTTATCCCCTCCGCCAACCACGCGGGCGGCCTGCGCTACCACGGCATGAGCCCCATCCTGTCCAAGCTGTACCACGACGGCTACATGGAAGCCGTAAGCTACGAGCAAACCCAGGTGTTTGACGCGGCGGTGCAGTTTGCCCGCATCGAAACCATCCTGCCCGCGCCGGAAAGCGCCCACGCTATCCGCTGCGCCATGGACGAGGCGATCAAATGCCGTGAAACCGGCGAAGCGAAGAACATCCTGTTCGGCCTGACCGGGACGGGTTATTTCGACATGAGTGCCTATTCCAGCTATCTCGACCACACCATGACCGACTACGTGCCCAAAGACAGCGAGATTGCCGCGCGGTAAACCGGCGGGCACACACAACAAAAGGGGCAGCCGCGTATCTCCTCCGCGCGGCCGCCCCGAACTGTATTCCATTTTAATATTCTCAGGAGCGAGTTAAATCTCCCCTAATACAAAGCAGTGCCGTTCGTGGTCGATCACCACGCCCACGGATTCCAGAAAGCTGTAGACCGTCACCGTGCCCACAAACTTCATGCCGCGTTTGCGCAGGTCGGCGGATACCGCGTCGCTCAGCGGGGAGCTTACGGGGAGCTCGGTTACGCTTCCGATGTCGTTCACCACCGGCCCGTTGGGAATAAAGCTTTGCAGATAACGGTCGAAGGAACCGAATTCCTTTTGCAGCGCCAGAAACACCCGCGCGTTGGTAATCGTGGCGTTGATTTTCAGGCGGTTTTTAATGATCCCCTCCGCCGATAACAGACGCTGCACATCGTTTTCGCCGTACGCGGCGATTTTCACCGGGTCAAACCCGTTAAAAGCGCGACGGAACGCCTCCCGCTTGCTTAACACAATATACCAGGACAGCCCCGCCTGGAAGCCCTCCAGAAAGAGCATTTCGTACAGCTTTTGGTCGTCGTGGCAGGGGCGTCCCCACTCGTGATCGTGATAGTCGATCATCAGATCGCCCTGCGGCCAGCTGCAACGTCGGGTTTCAGGCATGTCCCTCTCCTTCCGAAGCGGGCGGCTGTTCTCCGCCGCGTTTCCAGCGAATTTTCATGTATCCGGTCAACAGCCGCAAATCATTCCAGAAGCCGTCAAAGAAGCGCGCGCGAACGGCGCTTACCAGGATCAGCATGGCAATCGGCCCCAGAATCAGCCCGATGACGCCGCCCAGCCGCATGCCCACAAACATGCCCACCAGCGACAGCAGCGGCGACATACCCATGTTGTACCCCAAAAGCTTCGGGTCCAGCAGGCGGCGCAGCAGGCTGTACGCCACGTAAAAGCACAGGATCGCCCAACCGGAATGCAAGTCCTGAATTAGGAAACACACCAGCGCCCACGGCAGGTAAAGCACACCGCAGCCAAACTGGGGAATCAGCTCCAGCAGCGCCGCCACCACACCCAACAGCGCGGCGTAAGGGAAACCCATGAATTGAAAGTAAACCGAGGAAAGGATCATGAGCAGAAAAAACCACAACAGCTGTACCCGCACATACCCGATCGCGCCTTTGACCGCCGAGCGCCGGAGCGTGGACAGGCTGCCTTCTTCCACATGCTCCCGGCTGTGAATCAGGCGGTTTTTAAGCTCCGGGTATTGCTTGGTAATAAAGTAGACGCCCAAAATCAGAAAGTTGGCGTAGATAATCGCGTAAGGCAGGCTGGTCGCCACGTTCACCAGTGTGTTAAGCGACGTGCCCGCAAGCCCCGTCGCCTGTTCGCCCAACCATTTAAACGCGGTGTTCAACCCGTCGCGCAGCGTATCGCTCACGCTGACGGACACGGTTTGCGCCGCGTTCAGCAGCCGGTCGCTGGCCATCCGCAGCACACCAATGACGCCGTTCACCAGATTGGGCGCGTTATTGGCAGCGTTAATCACCTGCCCCACCACAAAGCTGGCAAACCAGTACAGCAGCAAAAACGCCACGGCGCTGACCAGGATCACCCAGAAAGCGACCGCGAAGCCACGGCGAAGATGCAGCTTCTTTTCAAAAAAGCGAATCAGCGGCTGGAGCGTTGCCGCGATGGGCAGCGCAATGATGAACGGAGACATCGTGCTCCACAGCAGGGGCACCGCGTATACCAGAAGCAACACGAACAGCACAAAGAACAGCAGCCGCCAGGCCAGCCGCTCCGTCGCATAGCGTACCGGTTGGTTCATCCCCGCCACTCCTTCATCGCGCGTGCAGGATCAGGCCTGTGCAAAGCGCCGTCTGTGCCCTGCCGGAGGCCGGTTGATCAGAATCCCCGGCCGCCCCCGCCATGGCTGACGCCGCCGCCGCCCATATGCACGCCGCTGCCGCCGCCGCCAAAACCGCCGCCGCCCTGCCCCGGAGGGGGCCCCTTGGGCACGCGGGTGACCGTAGTGCGCAGGTAATCATCCCGGCTTTCCGTAATCTCCACGGTCGCGTTATCCGCATAATCGTAGTGATACGTGCTGCCTTTCAGTTTATAGCGCGCCTGCACCGCCACCGTAAAAACCAGGCCGATCCCCAGGCAGATCAGCGCGCCCACCAGCATTTCCGTACCCGTCAGCGCATGGTGGCGAGCGGTCAGCACCTGCCCGGTCACCACGTCGTAACGGTACTGCCCTTTCGGGATGCCCGCCTTCACGTAGCTTTGCACCTTGGCCAGCGTGTTGAGCACCGCTTCGGCGTAATCCCCCGCATGCAGGCTGGTATAGCCCACGTCCAGCACCGCGTCCAGCCGGCTGTCGGTGATGTAGTCGATCATCGCGCCGGTGGTGGACAGGTACTCCTGCCGATTGTACATATCGATATAGAACAGCGCGCCGCTCTTTTCCGCGCCCGTTCCGAAACCGCCCTTGTCGTAGAAATTGTCGGCGATCTGCTGCTGGGAGTCTTCCTTCTGCTCGTCGCTGTTGGTCAGTACCACAAAATCCATATTCGTGGCTTTCTGAAAATCCGCAATCGCGCTGCGAATCTGCTTTTCTTCCGCTGCGGTGAACAGGTCGGCCCGGTCGTAGACCCGCTCGTCCGAAACGGCCAGCGCCCCGGTCGCCGCCAGCGCCAGACAAAGCGCCAGCACAAGGGCGGAAATTTTCTGAAAACGCTTCATTCTTTCCACCCCTCCTTAAAACAGAAAGTACGCGGCAACGCAGTAAAGCACGTAACACGCCGCGGCGATCCCCAGCCCCCACAGGCGCAGTTTACTTTTTTGAATAGGCAGCTTGCCGCACACTTCACCGGTGCGGCCATTCATCGCATAATAATACGGTTCCTTTTCACCCGGCTTTACATAGGTAAGCACCCATGTGGGCAACATCGTATACCGGCATTCCTTGCTCAGCAATTCCGCCGAGGAGGAACCGTTGTAGCTGTCGAAATGAACGGATTCGGTCAGCATCGGGGCCACATAGTCCGTTAGCTCGTTTTCCACATCCGCCGTCGCCTCGTCCTGCGTCATGTCCCGACGCTCCGCCAGAAAGCCGGACAAGTACGCGCCGGAAAACGGCTTCACCTCTTCCAGCGGGAAGGGATGGATGCCGTCGCTCAGCTTGCGGTTGGTGCTTTTCAGCGCCGGGCGCATCACATTGCGGAAGGAAATCATTCCGCGGCGGTGAATGGCGTAATGCTCGGTCGTGGTCACAATCTCGCGGCCCATATCCATCACGGTGGAACGGCGGCCTTCGCCCTCGTAGGTGCCGTCTACCGTACAGTCGCTGATGAAGTGGGGGTAGTACACTCCCTCCATCTGCTTCACCCGGTCGCGCGCAAAAAAACCTTTGGGGACGAAGCGTTTCTTTGATACCCAGTGCATAAACCCGTCGATCGCTTTTTCTTTACTGATGGAAAAAGGCAGCACCAGATCGGGTTTCATATCCGCGGTCAGCTTGCCCTGCAGCACTACCGGGTTATGGCAGTAATAACACTCCGTCGCCACGGTGGTTTCGTCGGTGATAATTTCGCTTCCGCAAGCCGGGCAATGGTACACCACCTGGCTGCCCGCGTCCGCCGCGTTTGTTTCCATTGTTTCGGGCCGGGCCTGTTCCGCCGCGTGGGCAGGCTCCGCATGCGTATGCTCCGCGTGCGCCTGCTCGTTTTCGGCCTGGCGCTCATATTCCGCCGCCTTCTTCAGCAGCGTTTTTTCATCGAAAACCGACCCGCAGGAGTCGCATTTCCATTTCTGATCATCCGGATTAAAAGCCAGATAGGACCCGCAGTTGGGGCACTGATAGGTTACGCCCGCCATGCTTTCACCTCGCCCGCGATTCAACCTTCGGCACGTCGCCGGGTTTGGTTTATTATAGCATCGCGCTGCCCAAAACACAACCGCGACGGGCGCGGAGAACGTTCGGTTACACGCCTGAAAATCCATGTAACCGGGTGTAACCGATGGCCCCGCGTTCATGTATCTTCCTTGATAAAGCCGTTGTATATCATTTTCAACCGGAGGATTGCGCGGTGGTGCTGGCGCAGGATTAAAAGGCGGCCCTGATCCGGGCCGCCGTCTGGCGCGCATAAAAACGATGCAAACGCGCAGGGTTTTGGTTTTTTACAGCAGTCTATCGCTGAAGCAATCGTTGGGTACATTCTCATCCGCAGGCACCCGATGCTTGCGGGCAGCCTCTATCACAGCCTCGGCCTCGTCGTCGCGCGGGGCCGGTTCCTCCTCCGGGTTCGGGATCTCGTCGTCGTATTCCTTCTGCTCCCACTCTGTTTTTTCAGTATCCATATCCGATCGCTCCTTCCCCGAAAGTCTGTTTTTCAATCACCCGGGCGAATGTGCCGCGGGTCTGTCCGGCGTGGATTCTCCCCGCCTGTACTCGTATTTTACCACAAAAACATAATCGCGTACACTCCGCCTGCTTCTCAACGGGCAGCAACATTTTCCTTGCCAACCGGCGGATTTTCAGATAGTATTTTGAGCAGGCTGTTCACGTGCCAAAACAGACCGCCGAGATGGTAATGGGGGAATCGTATGGGCTTTCGCAAGGACTTTCTATGGGGCGCGGCCACGGCCGCTTATCAGGTGGAAGGCGGCGCGTTCGAAGGCGGCAAGGGCCGTTCCATCTGGGATGATTTCTGTCTCACGCCCGGCGCGGTGTACGGGGGCCACACGGGAGAAACCGCCTGCGACCATTATCACCGTTTCCGGGAAGATATCGCGCTGATGGCAAACCTCGGAATCAGGAACTACCGTTTTTCCCTCTCCTGGCCACGTCTGCTGCCCACCGGTACGGGCACGCCCAACGAAGAGGGGCTGCGTTTTTACGACGAACTGATTGATTGCCTGCTGGCGCACGGCATCCGCCCCTTCATCACGCTGTATCACTGGGACCTGCCCGCCGCGCTGTATCGCCGGGGCGGGTTCCTCAACCCCGCGTTTCCGCAGTGGTTTGAAGCCTACGCGGAGCTGGTTGCAGGCCGTTACGGCGACCGGGTGAAGGACTTCTTCACTTTTAACGAGCCGGAATGCATCGTTGGGTTGGGCTATGTCGAAGGGGCGCACGCCCCGGGCCTGAAGCGTCCCGCGCGCGACGCCATCCCCGCCAGCTATCACATCCATCTGGCGCACGCGTTGGCCACACGGCGCATCAAAGCCCTCGTGCCCGGCGCGAAAGTCGGGTTTGTGGGCTGTGGTTCCGCCTCCCTCCCGGTAGACGATACGCCCCAGGCCATAGAGGCGGCGCGCAAAGCCGCGTTCTCCATGCCCGAGGCCGCCGCCGCGCGCTGGCCCTGGAGCCCCTCCTGGTGGCTGGACCCGGTGATGTTTGGCACCTATCCGGCCGACGGACTGCGCCAGTTCGGCCAGTATTTACCCCACGGGTTTGAAACCACGCTTGCCGACCTGCGTCAGCCGCTGGATTACTGCGCGTTTAACTTTTACGAGGGCCACCGCGTCACCTTTGACGAGCGCACAGGCCCTGTGCAGCAACCGCTGCCACCGGGCCACCCGCGCACCGCCTGCGACTGGCCCGTGATGCCGGAAGCGCTGTACTGGGGTCCGCGTTTCCTGTGGGAACGGTATCATCTGCCTGTGCTGGTTACCGAAAACGGCATGAGCGCGCACGATGCCGTATCGCTGGACGGGCAGGTACACGATCCCAACCGCGTGGATTTTATGCACCGCTACCTGCTGGCGCTCCGCCGTGCCGCAGACGACGGGGTGAACGTGGCGGGCTACTTCGCCTGGTCGCTGCTGGATAATTTCGAGTGGTCCAGCGGCTACCGGGAGCGCTTCGGGCTGATCTATGTGGACTACGCCACACAGACACGTACCCCCAAGGACAGCGCCCTGTGGTATCAGCGGATCGCGGAGACCAACGGCGAAGCCTTATCCTGAAAACAGCGCGGGCGTTCCCCTTGCGGAATGCCCGCGTTTTCGCTATACTGAAAGCAGAAAAAAGTTACGTTTGTTACCATTTATACGGAAAGGACATGCATCATGGAAGAACAGGCCAAATTGGCGGCGCTGGCCAAAGCGGCACGCGCGCTGAACGCGGCGGGCGTAACCTGGGCGGTGGGCGCGTCGGCGATGCTTTATCTGGAAAGCGTCGTAACCACGTTTAACGATATTGACCTGATCATCGCCGAAGATGACCTGCCTGCCGCACAGGCAGCCATGCTTTCTACAGGGGCAGTCTATCTGCCCCCCGCACCGCCCGTATCGGCCTACCGGAGCGTCTTTTTTTCGGAGTATCAGCTGGATGGCGTGGATTTCGATCTGTTAAGCGGTTTTACCGTGCACCGGGGCGATGCCGCTTACCGCTATCCTTTCGGTAAAGAAAGGGTCGCGGGCGTTACGCAAACACCGGGCGCGCCCGTTCCGCTGTGCGCGCTTGCGGACTGGTACGTGCTGTACCTGCTGATGCCGGGGCGCAGCCACAAGGCGCGCCTGATTGCCGATTACCTGACGGCGCACCCGCAGATAGAGCGGAGCGCATGGCTGAACACATGGCTGACGGAACGCCTGCCCGGCGACGTGCGCGAACAGGTGCTGCGGCTAAACGGCAAATGCCTGTTTGACTAGATCAAACCGCATTCCGCACAGCGGTGTTCTTTACATCTCATTCCGAAGCTGTCCGTGATCCGTCTTTCGTCCGCGTGACTCCGCGCGCTTTGTTTTTTAAAAAAAGGGGGGGTTCGATGCCCAGGCTGACCGTATGCCGCGGCGACGTAACCGTCGCTTTTTCCTTTTCCGATACGCCTGTGCTGTCCGACGTGTTATCGGCGGCGGGGTTTCCCCTTGCCCAGCCCTGCGGGGGCCGGGGCACGTGCGGCAAATGCGGTGTAACCTCCCTGACAGGCGCGGCGACCCCGCCGACGGAGGCAGAAACACGCGCGGGCAGGCGGCTGGCCTGCCAGACCCGGCTTCTGGGCGACTGCACCGTAACCCTGCCGCCGGAACCGGCGTGGCGGAATATCGAAACGGACGCGGACGACCCCGTGCCCGGCGTACCCATGCCGGGGCAGGTCGGCGCGGCGGTTGATCTGGGAACCACCACCATCGCCGTTCGGATTTACGACCTTTCCACCGGTCTCGCGTTGGGGCAGGCCGCCGCGTCCAACCCGCAGGCTGCTGTAGCGGCGGATGTGATGGGCCGCGTTTCCGCCGCGCTGGCAGGCGGGGGAGAGCGCCTGCGCGCGCTGGCGCTGCATGCCATACGGGGCGCGGTAACGCAGGCGTGCGAAGCGGCGGGCGTGCCCGGCCCGGACGCGCTGACCGTGGCGGGCAATACGGTAATGCTCTATCTGCTTACGGGGCGAACCCCGCAAGCGCTTGCCACATCCCCATTTCAGGCGGATTGCCTTTTC
>Ga0209098_1002599_pt1 | contig 15737 bp, 7 predicted proteins | sample AD_JPNHW1_MetaG_FD_184429 | JGI IMG/M metagenome (GOLD analysis project Ga0209098, IMG submission 184429) | Active sludge microbial communities of municipal wastewater-treating anaerobic digesters from Japan - AD_JPNHW1_MetaG (SPAdes) (version 2) | ecosystem: Engineered > Bioreactor > Anaerobic >... | reverse complement strand
TTCGAACGCCTGCGCTGGAAAAAAATGTTCCGGTTGATAAAATAACCGATGGGCGTAAGCCACCATTTATCACTCCAAGGGCTAACAAATGACCAGTCGCTTCAGTTCTCTGATTGACTTTTTCACTTCACTGCTGAAAGACGTTTTCAATACGGTGCTGATACTATTCCGTATTATGATCCCGGTTTCCATTATAGTTAAAATATTGCAGATACTGGGTTTCATACAGGTCATCGGCGATGTGCTTTACCCGGTCATGAAATTTGTCGGACTGCCCGGTGAGATGGGACTGGTTTGGGCAACAGGCATGATCACAAATTTATTCGGCGGCATTATCGCTTTCCTCAATATTTCCGGTGGTATGGACCTATCCATTGCACAGGTAACGACGATCAGCATCATGATGCTGGTGGCTCATACATTTCCTATCGAACTGGCGATAGCCCGTAAAACGGGTGTGCGGCTCGCGGCCATGTTTTTTATCCGGTTGTTTTTCGCTTTTATGTTCGGATTTGTAATTTATCAACTTTATCATATTCTTGGCATAAATACCGAAACAGCCCGAATAGTCTGGCAACCTGAAAGGGTTATGGATGAATCACTCGCCTCATGGGCTATCTCCGAATTGAAAAACTACCTGATGATCATTTGCTTCATTTTTTGCCTGATGCTGTTGCTGAGGATTTTAAAAAAAATAGGTTTCATTAACCTCATCACACGTGCACTGAATCCTTTTCTCAAGTTTCTCGGCATCGGCAAAGACGTAAGTACCATAGCACTGGTAGGGCTAACGCTCGGTGTTGTATACGGTGGCGCACTCATTATCAATGAAGTTAAATGCAATCCCAATATTCCCAAAAAAGATGTTTTTTATGCCATGGTGCTGATGGGTCTGTGCCATAGTGTGATCGAAGACACCATCCTGATGATTTCCCTCGGAGCGACATTTACCGGAATCTTCGTCATCCGCCTCCTGCTGAGCATGCTGGTTTTGTTCATACTGGTAAGGCTTACACGAAATGCTCCGCAAAGGTTTATGTATAAAGTGTTTTTAAGGCCTGAAAAAAAACAAATTCAGAAATAAAACAGATCGGGAAAATTATTCACACGAATTGCGGACAAATCAATTGGCAATAATCACCGGAATATGATAATCCCGATTCCCGCCCATAATTCTAAGAAAATATATTCCGCTTTGAAGGCTTGAAACATCAATCTTGTTTTCATTTCCTTGCATACCAGTAACAGATAATATTTGCCGGCCTGTAACATCGTAGATATTCACAGACTTTTTCTGTGAAAAATCATCGGTGGTTTTAATTACAATTGCGCCTTGTGCCGGATTGGGAAAAACATTTACTGCCAACAGTCCAGACGTTTTTTCATCTATAAAAACGGGGGACTCACCGAATACATCCTGCAGAACATACCGCATCACTACTTTAGATTGTATGCTATCCATATAATACAAAGGAAACGACAACAAAACTGCATTATAATTACCACGGTATTCTACCCCTACCGGCAATCCTTTCATAATACCCTGGCTGGTAGTGCTATCATAATCCGTATTGTATGAATAAACCGCGTTCCCCTCCGCTGAAGGATACACAGCTTGTATATTAGCCAAATGATGATTAAATGCCGGATACGTTTTATTCGTATCCACATCCAGCATATGATAACCTGCAATCAGAGGTAACCCGCCAATAAATACAGCGCCGGTCAAATATGCTGTCGAGTCGGTTTTCAGCATATCATGTAAAAAAGACCCTTCCCGCCATGTGTGGTGCAAATCAACAGTATAATCCAACATTTTTGACGGTTGAAAAATGGTAAAAAAAACATTACCTCCCAACTGCATATATTGTCTCAGTTCCGCAAGTGAACTGCGAAGTTCGGGGATGATATTCGCCCTGTTGATATGCCATACCACTGATGAATACGGCCCAAGCCCGGCAAGGGTCAAGGGGCCATTTTGAGTGGCATCATATTCAGTAACATTGAAATCGCTGCACAAATAACGATAATAGCCATCGACTAACGAATCCGGCGGATCAAAAAACCCGCCTTCCGAATCATCGACGATCAGTATTCCCTGATCGAGGTTCACAATAGCAGGCCGGTCATTCAGCTCATTTTTAATCCCTTCCCGCCCTTCAGTATTTACCGCAGAAACTGAAACATAATAAAGGGTATCCGTTGTTAAACCCGAAAGGATAAGTGAGGTGTCGGCAGTAGCATATACGGTGTCGTATGTTAAAGGGGACGTTCCAAAGTACACTTTGTACATGGCAATGTTATTTTCCGGATTTGGCCTCCATCTTGGAACTAAGGAATGTCCGTCGCCAGGATTGAAAATTTCGAAATCCACCCGTGTGGGGACTATGGATGATTCCATAAGCATGCCACAGGCAGCACGGGCTATCTCTCTGCAATAAAGCCCATTAATATTGCTGTCTACATCCGACAACTGGTGATAATAAGGGCTAAAATAATCTTCCTGCAAGAATATGGCAGGTAAGCCTGCTAGAAAGAAAGGATCGCTGTCGGAACCAATCGGTTCATTAAAAAAAAGATTAAAAGTGCCCAACTGTGTATAATCGGCAGCAATTTCTGCCCCCATTCCACATATCCATTCATTACCCAAATAATTGTTAAACTGAAGCAGCCAGGTCGTATCGGCAGGTTCGTGACCGACCATATCCAGATTGAACATGATTTCCGGTTTTTCATTACCCGCCTTAATGTCATCAACAAAATGACGGCTGCCAAATGTTCCCAACTCTTCCGCATCAAAAAAGACAAACCTTATGGTGGCCGGCGAAGAAAAATTCTTTTCTTTCAGCACTCTTGCTATTTCCAACACGGCAGCAGTTCCGGAGGCATTATCGTCAGCCCCGGGACAAACAAGATAGGGATCGTAACCACCAAATTGAAGGATATCATCATAATGAGCCCCGATGACATATTGCACATCAGGGCTGATCACCCCACCGAGTTCCGCAATAACATTATATTGCATGTTTGTGATCATGCTATCGCTTCCAGCCGGCCATTCTACAGTTATTTCAAACGAATCAAGCACAGCATCGGCATAACCGAACGAGATCAATTTGTGCTGCAGCCAAAGAGAAATATCTTTATGGCCCGGAGCAAGTAAAAAACGGGTACCATATGATTGCAGGTACAGGATGTGGCTCATTATAGAATCGGCATTCAGCCCCGTAAGCACATCACTGATCAGGGAATCATGCACTGCTTTTTTTATGACATTTGAATCCATGTCTTTATTGGATTTTGGCAAGAAAAGAGCCGCATTTGTCGTGCTTGCTTGCGGCAAAGCTATATGCTGACTCCCGGTACAAATATGCATACTGAGACATAAAAACAAAATGGTAATTATTTTTTTCATAGATATCAAGCTATTTATTATAAAAATAAAATTTCTGAACACCATATGATAGAATAAACCAGTTTAAGGTATATATTTTTAAGTTAACGGTTAAAAAACGATGATAATTAATAACAAACCTTAAAAATGACCAGAGGCCCAGGATAAAATAAATAAGACAATCAGGGTTTTACAAATCTATATGCTGATTACCATCCAAAGATAACTTTGCAGTTTTTGATATTTCAACCGGAAAATGATTGTTTTACAGTTTTCAGTATTTGGGGTGAACTATCCCTTAACGGCGGTATTGCCAGGTGTTCTATGCGGATTCAATCCTAACGGTCAATTTTTACGTTAAAAGCATTCAGGCCTTTAACTCCTTTTTCTACTTCAAAAATTACTTTATTGTTTTCTTTGACAGGTTCCAGTAATCCCTTCATATGAACAAAAATGCTTTCCTGGGTGTCGGTATCTTTTATAAAGCCAAAACCTTTGGAATCATTAAAAAAAGTGACGATCCCTTTTCGAATTTTTGTTTGTGTTTCCGTTTCACGGTTTCTTTCGGTTTTTATTTCAATATCTTCAGGATTTATCTTTTCTCTTTTTGAAAGATCCTGTGGTTCTGAAGTAATGTTTCCAAATTCATCCACGTAGGCAATCATATCGTCAAGCCTGTTAGAGCTCTTGTTCTCTTTTCTTTCCAGGCGTTTTTTTTCTTTTTCTTTTCTTTTTTTCTCTTTGTTTTGCTGTACTTCTTTTTTGTTGCCTGCCTGGTGCATTCTGCCCATAATTTTATTTTCTATTTAATGATTAAACAAATAAAAAAACCGAAAAATCCGCTAACCCCTTAAAAGGTTCATGAATATCCTGTTTTGTAACTGCGGGGCGATAAGAGAAAACGAAAGTAAATATTTCACACGTGCAATTATCTGATGCAAAGGTAACTTAATAATCCTGAATACTGAAATTAAATTTCATTTTTTGCAAACAATCGCCATCACGTCAGCATTAAAAAGCCTCTCATTCGTTCTTTGCACTTTGATGATTTATCCTAAAAAAGTTTACACATTCACAAACTCAAACTCGTTCTTATTCAGGCGTAGCTCTACTTTGCTGTCTTTTACCACTTCTCCTGAGATAATCTGTTTTGCCAGCTTGTTCATCACTTCCTGCTGTATCACCCTTTTTACCGGTCGTGCGCCGTAGTTCGGGTCATAACCAAGACTTGCGATTTTTTCCAGGGCTACCTCCGTTACATTAAGTTGAATATTGCTCTGTTCAAGCATTATTTGCACATTTTTAAGCTGCAAGCTCACGATCTGCTTGATCTCATCTTTTGTCAAAGGTTGGAACATAATAACTTCATCAATACGGTTCAGAAATTCCGGGCTTATGGTTTGTTTCAGCAAAACGAGCACTTCTGAACGTGTATCGTTGATAATCTTCTCTCTGTTATTATCTGCCAGTTCCGAAAATTTATCCTGAATAATACTTGAGCCAATATTCGAGGTCATGATGATAATAGTGTTCCTGAAGTCGGCGGTTCTTCCCTTGTTGTCGGTAAGTCGTCCGTCGTCGAGCACCTGCAGCAAAAGGTTAAACACATCGGGGTGGGCTTTTTCTATCTCGTCGAGCAACACTACGGAAAATGGTTTGCGGCGCACGGCTTCGGTAAGTTGTCCGCTTTCATCGTAACCGACATATCCCGGAGGCGCTCCAACCAAACGAGAAACCGTATGGCGTTCCTGGTATTCCGACATGTCAATACGCACCATAGCATTTTCGTCACTGAACAGAAATTCGGCCAGAGCTTTTGCCAACTCTGTTTTTCCGACGCCCGTGGTGCCCATAAACAGAAACGACCCGATGGGTTTCCTGGCATCCTGTAGGCCGGCCCGGCTTCGGCGTATGGCATCCGACACGGCGACAATGGCTTCCTCCTGCCCTATGACTCTTTTATGTAATTCATCTTCAAGATGGAGCAGTTTTTCTTTTTCGCTTTTAAGCATTTTACTCACAGGAATTCCCGTCCATTTCGAAACTATTTCTGCTACCTGTTCTGCATCAACTTCTTCATTGATCATGGCCGAGCCTGATTTCTTTTCTTTCAGTTTTTCCAGTGCTGCTTCGGCTTCTTTGATTTTTCCGTACCGCAACTCTGCCACAAGTCCATAATTACCTTCCCGTTCGGCAGCATCCGCTTCAAACTTGTAATTTTCAATTTCTTTTTTGCGCTGCTGTATGCTTTCCACAACCTCTTTCTCCTGCTGCCATTTGGCTTTCATGCCGCTGTGCTCATCTTTCAGCACGGCAATCTCATTATTCAGGGCATCGAGTTTTTCCTTATCATTTTCGCGTTTGATGGCTTCCCGCTCGATCTCGAGCTGGCGTATCCGCCGATCCACCTCATCCAGTTCTTCAGGTACCGAGTTAATCTCAAGCCGCAGCCTTGCTGCCGCCTCATCCATCAGGTCGATGGCCTTGTCGGGCAGAAACCGTTCGCTGATATAACGCTGCGAAAGTTCTACCGCTGCAATGATCGCCTCGTCTTTAATACGTACCTGATGGTAAGTCTCGTACCTCGACTTCAGCCCCCTGAGTATTGAAATCGAATCCGCTGCAGAAGGCTCGTCAACCATGACCATCTGAAAACGTCTTTCAAGCGCTTTATCTTTTTCAAAATATTTCTGATATTCATTAAATGTGGTTGCTCCGATAGCCCTTAATTCTCCGCGCGCAAGCGCCGGCTTCAGAATATTGGCAGCATCCATAGCGCCTTCTCCGCCACCTGCACCTACAAGTGTATGGATTTCATCAATAAATAAAATAATTTGTCCTTCTGACGAGATCACTTCTTTGATAACACTTTTCAGTCTTTCCTCAAATTCTCCTTTGTATTTTGCCCCTGCTATCAAGGCTCCCATATCGAGGGAATACAACTGTTTGCTTTTCAGGTTTTCGGGTATATCGCCACTGATGATACGGTGGGCAATGCCTTCTGCTATTGCAGTTTTACCCACACCTGCCTCACCGACCAGGATAGGATTATTTTTGGTGCGCCGGGATAAGATCTGCAACACCCTTCGTATCTCGTCATCACGTCCTATCACAGGGTCAAGTTTCCCGGAACGTGCAAGGTCGTTAAGGTTGCGTGCAAATTTATTCAGTGCATTATATGTTTCTTCAGCCGACTGGCTGTTCACTTTTGATCCCCTTCGGAGTTCGCTAATCGCGGAACGCAGGTCATTCAGATTGACCCTGTTGTCCTTCAGCAAACGTGCCGCGGTGTCATCACATGACAACATCCCGAGAAGCAAATGTTCAATAGCAACAAATTCATCCCCCATTTCTTTTGCTATATCCCCGGCTTTAATAACCGCCTTGTTCGCATCTCGAGAAAGATATTGATCTCCTCCTGTAACTTTTGGAAACGAAGCGATGATCTGGTCCAGCGCTTTTTTGAAGACAGGCAGGTTAACATTAAGTTTTTGCAACAGGTAAGGCACCACATTTTCATCCACGCTAAGCATACCTTTCAGCAAATGGGCATTTTCAATCTGCTGGTGCTGAAAAGCGGTGGCTATCTCCTGAGCCTTTTGAACAGCTTCCTGCGCTTTTATAGTAAGATTACTTAAATTCATTGGCGTTTCTGTTTATAATTTCCTCAAAGTTACATCAAAAGAAATACCATCAGAAAAAATACTGCTTTCCACTGTCAAAATTGCATTTATAAAGACAAACTTGCAGAAAGTAAAAGAACCGGACTATTGCACGACACTATTATGGCAACAAATCTGATGCTGTGCATATTTTTTGTTAACATACCAACAGAAATAATACCGTATGAAAAAAAATACATCTTAAAATAGAATAATGAAAATACCTAGTTCCATGAATACCCATATTATCTATTGAAACAAGCTGATTTTTTTGAAAATATTTTTATGGATCCCGGATAACCTTGATCGAGAGCCTTAGAACAAAAAAGTTCAAGGCAGTAGAAGTTTGAAAACCGCATTTTACTATACCTACATGCCCATGCTGAGCCTGCCGGAAGCAAGGATTTAAAGAACATAGACGAACGAAGAAATTTGGAATTTTTAGAGGTGCCCTGAATAATTGTTGCTGTTGATTATATATACGCTCATGAGTTTGCCATTTATCCGAGCCTATCCGGCCCTTCTCTATGAATTATTAATATAGGTATATTTACTACTTTTAATATATATAATTATTATTCCGGTTTGTATATGTGCTTTTTATAGATGAATATTAATAAATACCAGATTGACTATGTTTCAACAACATGCAAAATAGTGAATAAATATTTCAAATAAAACTTGCTTTTTGTCAAACTTTATATTATATTTGACACTATTAATTTTAACTATATCTGACAATTTTATATTGTTATATATATATATATATATATATATATATATATATATATATATATATATATATATATAGGAACGACAAAAATATGCAGACATGACAATAAGATACAATGATATGTTTAAAATTTATTCATATGAAAAAATTTCTATACACACTATCGATCATACCTGCTTTACTGATGTCATCGCAGGTATATAGCAGTTATGTTATCTCGCCATTCAATTACACATGGTGTGGGCCTATCCTTCCGATTATGTTACAGCAAATTTTTCAATTACCGAAACCTCTGTCAGCGGGAATACCGGATTTACAAAAAACCAAATCAACAGATCTCTAATCATCACTTTGCCTGCTAATTTTCAATTTAATACTACCAGCACGACAGCCAGTGTTACTATCGGTTCGACTGCGCCATTAATCCCCGAGGTGGTGATTAACTCCTTTGTATTCAACAGCACAAATCAGATCACCGTGTGGATCACGACAGCCCCGACAAATGTCCAATATAATACCATTTACTTTAATGATTTTGAAATAAAGGCAGTAAGTCCGGTTTTAAATGGATTACTCCGGAGAGGCACAACGCCCGGCACTTTTCTGATTGATAATTCTGTTTACACGCCTCCTGCATCCCGCCCGTTCGGGACTTTAAATGCCAGAACCCCCTTTGTTTATAATGCCTGCGCAGTAACCCAACTAGTAACAACAACTATTAACCAATATTCCGTTAATAACGAGATATTGAGAATGAGAATTTTCGGGTCAGGAAATTGCGGGTCGCCTATAACCCGTTTTGATTTCTCAACTTTAGGATCCAATGGAACGGACTCCTTAAGAAACATTGACCGGGTTGAAGTATATTATAGCACCTCCTCCACATTTAATTATGCTACTGCTTCCCTCTTCGGCTATTTGGATACACTTACGTCTACGGAATTTTCTATCAATGGCTATTATGAAATGCAAAATTCGGTTATGTATTTTTACCTGATCTATGATGTGCCCGGTGATGCATATACGGATGATGACGGTAACAGGCTGGATGCTAAACTAAAATCTTTTGTAATTGATGGTATCACCAGAACCAACGCGTCTACTCCTTCTCCCTCCGGGTACCGGAGAGTGATACCCTCTGCTTTTTATTATTCAAAAGGGAACGGAAAGTGGACAGATAACATATGGGCCGTTTATGATAATGGCCCCCTTTGTAATTGCCAGCCTAACGGGGCTGGTGTTGTAATTCTAGACACAGGCCATCATGTAATTTTAAACAAACAACGGAAAGTGGATGCGTGTGACGTATTGCAAGGGGCTTTTTTAGAAGGTCAATCTGCGGCATTCAGGTTTTATGTTACTCAAAACATGAACGTGTTTGAGGGTGCTCATTACGAATTCCTTGCTGACCATATTGTAAGAGGAAATTTAAGTTTTTTCACAGGCGACACTTCGTGGTTTCACAAGATTGATTCGGTAGGAGGCAATCTGCTTATAGCACAAAATTCTGCTTTGGTAAATTTTGCATCGGCGACAAACGATTTACAGGTATGCGGCAATCTGACCGTAAACGGCTATTTACAAAATTCAAACGCCATAATCACCCTGTTCAATAATACTGATGTTGACGGAACAGGAGTGATAAAGACCAATAATCTGGTGATACGTACCGGGGATAAAAAAGTCCTGCCGACAGCAGACCTTTTAATAGATGGTGGTGTACTGATAAAAGGGAAATATATGATCGACAATTTCGGGAAAGTGAATGTCCGGGGAAATATGGACGGAGACAGCACTTTGTCTCGATGGATCAACGAGCAATATTCCGTTCTTTCGTATGGGGGGCCTGAAAACATGTTTAAAACCGAGGGCTATCTGGAGAGCTTTGCCGACAGCAATACTGTTCGTTACTCCGGACTTACAAATCAGGGTATCATCGGGCCAATGAATCTGACATATTACAATCTTGTATTGGAAGGTGCTGGAGCAAAATCATTGGTAACAGATATTCATTTACATGGTAATATGGATTTTTATGCTACATTGCAACACTTGCAAAAAAATATTACCGTTGACGGTTCGCTCATGCAATATTTCAGAGGCACGGTAACCCCCAAGGCATTTAGCCTCACCATGGATAACAATCAGAATGGCCTTACCTTACAGATTCCTGTTTTTTATAATGGCCACCTGAACCTGATTTCCGGAAAGATCTTCACGACAATGACAGACATTCTCGCTGCAACCGACAGTGCTACTGCCAGCACGGGTTCCGACATCAGTTTTGTGCACGGGCCTATGCGGAAGATAGGCGATGATGAGTTTGTGTACCCGGTTGGCAAACTTGATATCTGGGCACGGATAGGAATTTCGAAACCTGCAACAACAGCATCCTCATTCACCGCTGAATACTTCCCTGCCACTTATTTAGATACCTCGGTACTTGTTCCATTGGATCATGTAAGTGAAGTAGAGTATTGGAATCTTTTTCAGGATGCAAAGGCAGGTGATTCCGTCCTGATATCATTGTACTGGGAGAACCCTGTAAGGTCAGGAATCTTAGAGTATTCCTCAGATTTAGTCGTTGGTGGATATTCCGGCCCATGGCTTAACAGAGACCAAAGTGATATCCTGCCAGCTGATCACGGGAATGTCACCTCAAATTTGGTACATGAATTCGGGGCCTTCACTTTCGGCTCAAAATTTAATCTTAACCCTTTAAAAGAGATCAATGATCCATTACCAATTTCATTATTAAGTTTTGATGCCATAGAAGATGGTGGTCATATAAAAATAATGTGGACTACTGCCACTGAAATCAATAACGATTATTTCACCGTACAGCGCAGTGCCAACGCCAAAGAATTCAGCGACGTTGCCATTGTTCAAGGCTCAGGCAACAGCAACGAAATTATTCATTACAACACGTATGACGAAAGCCCTATGCCCGACATATCCTATTACAGGCTTAAACAAACCGATTTTGACGGAAAATTCTCCTTCTCAGAAATTGTGGCGGTTGTTTCCGGGGATTCACACTTAAATGCTATTTATCCCAATCCTTTTACTACCAGCCTTAACATCGAATTAAATGAAGCTCCGTTGCCGGACAAAAACACAGTATTTATAATTTACAACCTTCTTGGAGAACAAATGGTGAATATTCCACTAAAAAATAAGAGTGCCGCTGTAGAGGCTGATGATATCCCTGCAGGTGTTTATTATTACAAGATCGAAGTTAATGGACAGCCTGTCCAATCCGGGAAGCTTGTTTCACAGAATAAATAGTGCATGAGTAAACAGGAGCATAACTTAAAAAATCATGCTCCTGAAATTTTCCCGCTTTCTTATTTAATCTGGCCGTGAATTTTATTTTTTCTGACCAATAACTACTATGCCATATTATTTATAGGTATTAGCGATAATTTCAAATTTGATAACAGTGCTGTCCACTTAAAACAAGTTGATTGACAGCTGGTTATTATATATTTCTTTGACATTCTTGTAATCTATTTTTGTAAACAGCTCTTTTACAGGGCTTTTATCAAATAGAGATATCCCTAAACCGGTAATATTTCGTAGGTTGAACGGTCAATTTTAAGGTCATGTCCAACAATTGCAACCAGACAATATCCAATAATCGCAGTGTAAATTTGGATACGCACAGCATTTTCAGTAGTACCCCAAAAGGATTTTATCTTTAAATGTTGCTTTATCCATTTAAAAAACAATTCTACTTGCCACCGATGTTTATAAAGTAATGCAATTACTACAGCTGAGAGCTCCAAGTTATTTGTGAGATATACAAAAGTACGCTTGGTTTCTTTATCATAAAATTTTATCCTGCGAATTTTATCAGGGTATTGTTTGGATACATAAAAGCCCGTCAATTTTCCAATTGGGTCACATTGAACCCCTGTAGTTTTATCAACTTTTTTATTTGAATACATTCTATCAAATTTCAGATTGGTTTTTGCTCTTATCACAAAATATGCTGTATGATTAGTTATCTTGTAAAGCCGAGTAAAATCAACATACCCCCTGTCAAAAATATAATATGCTTCACTTTCGTAAGGAATTAAATCCATTGCATTCACATCGTTTACCGTTGCTGCTGTAATATGGATAAATGCAGGTATTTGCGTAGTAACATCATAAAGTGTATGGAGTTTTATACCACCTTTTGCTTTACGAAATTTAGCCCACCAAAATATATTTAAGCATAGGTCAATAGTAGTAGAATCAAAAGCATAAACTTTTCCCTTAATTTCGAAATTGTCATTCGCTTGTTTTTTGCGAGCTATGTCAATAAGATGGTACGCATACTCTTCAAATATCTTACTGTTGCGGTTTTCATTCGACTTTGCAAAATTACTTCTGGTTACGCTTTTACCCAATCCAAGATGATATGTTTTTAATTTGTGAGCATCTATGGCAACAATTAAGTCCCTAAGACTATCCCGATTGGTAAGTTGTCCGAAAACCATACAAAGCAACTGGTTCCAACATGTAAAGCGCCTGACGTATATTGCCTGAATACTTTGCTACAAAACCATCAAATACTCGTTGAGGTAAAAAATCAGTTAACTGTGCGAAAACATATTTGCCTTTGTTCATGTGAGAAATATTTTTTATTCCGAACATAAGCATTTCAAATCGTCACGCAACTAAAAAGCTCGTTTTAATTTAGATATACAATGATTTCAAAGAACGTTTTTTATTATTTAATGGACACTAATGATTTCTGATAAAAAAGAACACCAGAAATATTGCAAAAAAATCTGCAAAAAGTAATAATCTACTAAGCATATCACTAATTAAATTTATTAGTACTTCACTGATTGAATTTAGTCAATTACTGATTTTTAAAGATGATTGTTACAATATCTTTAGTAGTTGCGAAGCACAGAAGTATAAAAACAAGAAAATCAGACCATATGTTTGATAATCAAGTTAATCAAAAAAATAAAATATGAAAAAAATATACAAACTAGCGTTAATTTTTATTTTATTATTACCGTTAAAAGGGTTAGGTAATTATGTTATTTCACCATATAATTATGAATGGTGCGTCACATCCTTTCCAACATATTATGTTTCGGCAAATTTTTCAATTACAGAAACGTATATTAATGGAAGTTTTGGATTTACAAAAAACCAGACAAGTGAAACACTTATTATCACCATACCTGCCGGTTTAGAATTTAAAACTTCAGGAACGATGGCAAGTGTTACGGCAAATGTAATAAGCTCGCCCGAAGTTATCATTGATTCTTTTAAATTCAATAGTGCCAATCAATTTACTGTCTGGATTACAACCACTTCTAATAATTTTGATTATAACACGATTTACTTCAACCAATTTGAAATCAGAGCGGTCGCCCCCGTTGAAAATGGATCAATTCGCCGGGGTGCATCTCCGAACAACGGAACTTTCAAAATAGACAATTCGGCGTCTATACCCGGAACACAGGCTTTTGGAACATTGTCGGCCAGGACTCCTTACAGTTATTCATCCAGCTTTGTCACTCAATTGTTGACAACAACAACAATTAATCAATTTTCTATTAATAATCCTATCTTAAGAATAACTATCAGCGGAACCGGAAATTGCGGATCCAAAATAACCCAGTTTAATTTTTCAACTACAGGATCCGATGGCACTGACTCATTACGAAACATTTCCAAAGCGAAAGTATATTATAGCACATCGCCTGAATTTAATTACGCAACGGCTTCTTTATTTGGCTTAGCAGACAGTCCTTTATTAAGTAACTTCATTATTAAGGGTGCTTATCTGACGACCGGGCCAACGATATATTTTTATCTATGCTATGACGTCCCAGGCGATGCATATACAGATGAAGATGGAAACAGGCTTGATGCTTCATTGACTTCATTTGTTATGAATGGCGTAACCATCACAGATATAGCCACACCATCGCCGGCGGGGTACAGGAGAATTGTTCCTTCAGCTTTTTATTATTCCAATAGTTCTGGAAACTGGACTGATAATGTATGGTCTGTAACAGAAGGTGGCCCGTTGTGTAATTGTCAGCCCAACGGGGCTGGGATTGTCACTATTGATTCCGGCACCATCGTTTCAATAAATAAATCCAGAAAGGTAGATGTGGTAAATATTATGAAAGACGGTTCCATGCAAGGAGGAAATTCAAATATGAATTTTTACGTTACGAATGAGATTAACATTTACGATAACGGTTATTTCTCATTTCTTGGAGATCTTATCGTCAGAGGTAATGTTAATATTTTCGGCACAGGAACATCGTGGTACCACAAGGTTGATTCAATAGAAGGTAATCTTTATATTGGACCGGGCGCCACATTAAAGAATTTCGCAGCATCAACCTATGATCTGACAGTATCCGGCAACCTGACCGTGTTCGGTGTTTTGGAGAACACTCATGCCAACATTGCCTTGTTTAACACCTCTGATATTGATGGAACAGGAGTCATAAGCACCGATCTCCTGATGATAAATGATGGCGTTAAAACTTTTAAATCCACGGCAGATTTGAATATTGATGCCGGCATCATGTTAAAAGGATTCTCCAGAATATACAATTATGGGGAAATAAATATTCATGGAAATTTGGATGCGGAGACAAGTACATCCCGTTGGATTAACGAACCTGGTTCCGTGCTCTATTATGGCGGAAGCGCCACCATGTTTGCCACGAACGGTTATCTGGTTGCAAATTCCGAGAATAATTCGGTCCATTATTGCGGATTAACAGACCAGGCCATCATCGGACCTGAAAATCTCACCTATTTTCACCTTGTGCTGGAAGGCTCCGGAACAAAAATCATGTGGACGGATTTGCATTTACTTGGGAATCTCACATTTGATGCAACCTTCGCCCATATGCAGAAGACAATATCCATTGATGGAACGATCATGCAGTATTTTTGGGGATCAGTAGCTCCCACGCTTCATAATCTTGCCATGTATAATTCCGGCGAAGGCCTTACACTTCTTCTGCCGGTTTTCTATGAAGGCAACCTGAAACTGTCCGCTGGGAAGATTTTCACTACCATGACAAATATATTAACAGCAAAAGATGACGCTAAGGCAACTTCCGGGACTACGGTGAGTTTTGTGAATGGTCCCATGCAGAAAATCGGTAACGACGCCTTTGTTTATCCTGTCGGAAAAAATGATATATGGGCACGGATAGGGATTTCGGGACCCCAGTCAACAGCGGCGGCCTTCATTGCTGAATACTTTTACGAGAGCTACAGCAATACAACTTCTGTTACCCTGCCCCTTGACCATGTAAGCACCGTTGAATATTGGAACCTCCTGAGAAATGCTAAGGCTGATGATTCTGTCAGCGTCACATTGTTCTGGGAAAGTGCTTCAAGATCGGTCATCAACAACTATCTCAGTCTCCTTGTTGCCGGCTGGTCCGGTACTTCGTGGCAAACAAAAGGCAAAAGCGCTATCACATACTCTGATCCCGGAAATATTACATCTGACATGGTGAATAATTTCGGGCCATTCACATTTGGATCCCCCGACAAAGAAACCAATCCTCTTCCTATCACTCTATTAAATTATGATGCCAAATTGGTAAATGATATCGTTGTAAACACTTGGTCAACCGCCACCGAAATAAATAACGACTATTTCACCGTAGAAAAAAGCAGGGATGCAATAAATTTTGAAACAGTCGTAATCATCGAAGGCGCAGGCAACAGCAATCAAATACTTCATTATAGTGCTAATGACAATAACCCGTTTCCCGGGACATCATATTATCGCCTGAAACAAACCGATTTTGACGGAAAATTCTCCTACTCAGAAATTGTGGCGGTTGTTTCCGGGGATTCACACTTAAATGCTATTTATCCCAATCCTTTTACTACCAGCCTTAACATCGAATTAAATGAAGCTCCGTTGCCGGACAAAAACACAGTATTTATA
>Ga0209098_1002597_pt1 | contig 15758 bp, 12 predicted proteins | sample AD_JPNHW1_MetaG_FD_184429 | JGI IMG/M metagenome (GOLD analysis project Ga0209098, IMG submission 184429) | Active sludge microbial communities of municipal wastewater-treating anaerobic digesters from Japan - AD_JPNHW1_MetaG (SPAdes) (version 2) | ecosystem: Engineered > Bioreactor > Anaerobic... | reverse complement strand
GTGCCCTCTGGGGCCGCTCTGCCCCACGGGGCAGGGGCGGATGCCGGATCCCCACCGGGCTGGCAAGTAGGCCCCAAATTTCACTTCGATTCGGGGGGATTGTGTGTCGCGATGCACGTCGCGGCCGGGCTAGTCTGGGGCTCTCGTTGGGAGTTGCCATGCGCATCCAGGCCCTTTTCCTGTCCCTTCCGCTCCTGGCCCAGGCGCCGCAATCCCCTGCTCTGCCGAGCGCATCGACCCTCATCCAGAACACCCGCTCCACGCTGGAGGCGCACATCCAGGCCTACCGCGCCCATGTCGCCGCAGGCAAGCCGCGCTCCCAGTTCCACTGGAACTTCGCCAAGGAATTGGCCGCCATCGAAACGGCGCTGCCCAAGGCGGTCGCGCCTGAAATCCGGCATGCGCTGCTGGTGTCGCGCCTGGGCTATCGCGTGGTGGGCCACCAGAAGGTCAGCCCATCGGACTTCGAAGCCGTGCGCGTCGCCGTGCCCGCGACCTCCCCGGCCTGGGGCATCCAGCCCTCGCTGCTGACGGATCTGGCGGAAAACTTGGCGGATACCAAGGCCGCCAGCGCCTATCTGGCCGAAGCTCGCGCGAACAGTCCCGTGGCGGATGTCCGTGCCTACCTGCTTGAACAGCAGTTTGAGGAAGCGCTGGAAGCCAAGGACGAACCCGTCTGGAAGTCTGCGCTCGCCACCCTGGAAAAGGATCATGCGGGCAGCAAGGATCTGGCCTCGGCCCAGCGCAGCTTTGCGGAATGGAAGAAGACCGCTGTGGGCGTTGCCGCTCCCGCCTTCTCCGTGACCTCCCTTGAGGATCCCAAGGTGACGTTCACACTCGACACCTACAAGGGTTCGTACGTCCTCATCGATTTCTGGGCCACCTGGTGCCCGTACTGCGTGATGGAACTGCCCGGCATCCAAAAGGCCTGGGCCAAGTTCAAGGATCGCAAATTCCAGATCCTCAGCCTCTCCTTCGATCAGAAGGCCGAGGACATCGCCCCCTTCCGCAAGAAGCCCGCGACGCCCATGCCCTGGCATCATGCGTTCGTGGCTGGCGCCAAGAAGTCCGCCCTTGCAGAAGCCTATGGCGTCGTGGGCATCCCCAAGACCGTGCTGGTGGGGCCGGATGGCCGGATCGTGGCCACCGATGGTGAGCTCAAGGGCGAGCAGCTTGAAAAAACATTGGAGCGATTTTTGGCCCGTTAGGGTCTTCAGGCGGGCCTCCTCTGGCATCGTAGTTCCAGAGGAGGCCCCTTGAAGCGGATTTGTGCGTGGTGCGGTCAGGAGATGCCCGCCAAAAACGAGGTAGGCGATGGCGTCACCCACGGCATCTGTGACCGATGCGCCGATGGATTGCGAGGGCATATCGGCGTGCCTCTGCAGGATTTCCTGGATCGTTTCCCCTTCCCCGTCCTCGCCACGGATGATGATGTGGTCGTATTGGCCGCGAACCGCCCAGCGCTGGCCATGCTGGGGCGTCCCGCCACAGAGGTCCTGAACCGACGGGGCGGAGAGGTCTTCGACTGCGCCGAGTCCCATCTGCCTGAAGGCTGCGGGCGGGGTATCCACTGTTCGGGATGTGCCATCCGTCGCGCCGTGTTTGAAACCCACGCCACAGGCGAACCCAGGCTGCGGGTCCCTGCCACCCTTCGGAGAGGCGATCTTGATGCGCCGGAATCCATCGCCTTGATCCTGACGACCGCGATGAAAGACGGCTTGGTGATGCTGAAACTGGAAAAGGGCTGATCAAAAAGGGGTGATTCCCGCACCCCCGGCAACCTGTGGAAAGCCTGCCAGAATGAGCGCTGTCGCCATGCACGAGGTCGCTCATGAGCCATGCCCCATTTGACGGCGTCCTTCTGGACGACGCGAGGCCGCCCATTCCGGGGGCGATGGCGATGCTGCTCCATCTGCGCGTGGCCCAGCGGATGGCGCGCGCCCGGGGCTGGGCGGTGCCCGGCTTGGATTTCGTCAAAGGCCGTGCCCAGGCCTGCCGCGAACTGCTCGCCCAAGGCCTGTTCCCCGCTTCATTGCGGGATCTGCGGGCGCACCTGGATCTGGGCCATCCGGGAGCTCCGCACAGCCTCGCCACCCTGATCGAACATCTGGAGGCCTATCTGGCCGAAGTGGATCGCATCGGCTACCTCGAACCCGACGAGGCGCTGTGGCGCGCGGTGGATCGCGAACAGTCCGGCGAACGGGGGCTTTGGATCGAGCGCACGGCTGACGATGGTCCCATTTCCGCGGGGCTTCGGGATCTGCTGCCCGCGCGGTTGCGCGCGCTCGCCTGTGTTCCTGGCCTTGCGGGCGCGACCTTTTCGCTGGCCACCAGCAAGGGCGGTGGATTGTTTGGAAGCGCCCAGCCCCTGGCGGCCTGGCTGCTGGATGGCCTGGAGCAGCACGGAGCCGAACTGCCCAACCCGCTGCAGCTCGAAGAGCCCGAGGGCTGGGGCTCCGCGCCCTGGATCCGCGAACTCGATCGCCTGTTCGAAGGCGCCCTGGATCTTGTGGCCCACCAGGACCACTTCCTACGGCAGTTGGCGGAAGGACCGGTGGATCTGCTCCGGCACGCCGTCGAGCAAGTTTGCACGTGGCTGGACGAAGGCATCGAGCCAAAGGACATCACGATCATCCACCCGGAGCCCCAGCACGTGGCGGCATTCCTCGAACCTATCCTGGCCGCGGAAGGTGTTGCGCTGCATGTGCGGGGTGGCCTGACGCCGCTCATCGATAGCGAAACCTGGAGCCCGATCTGGATGCTGATGACGGGCCTGCAGCGATTGGATCCCTGCGCCCTGTCCGCCGGACTGCGCGCTTCGCAGCGCGGGGATCTGAAGCGGTGGGCGGATCCGCTGGCGCTCTCGGATCAGGATGGAGCCTCCGCCTTCGAAATCGCCCTGGTACATCTGGATGAAAAGACGCGGGAGCGCGTTCGCAGCACATGGACGGAACTCGTTGCTTGGCGCGATCGCAGAGAAACCCCGGCCACGTGGGCGTCGCTTCTTGAATCCATGGTGGGGACGCTGCGCCTGGGGGCGGATTCCGATGATTTCTATGCACCCATGGGCTTGCTGAAAGAGGCGTGGAGTCAGGACGCGGGGCGCCAGGGCTGGACCTTTGACGACATGCTCACCGCCTTGCGCGCCTTTCTGGAAGCGGCGCGCAGCACCCGCACCTTCCGTGCGCCGGATGGCGTTCGGCTGCTGGCCCCCAGCACCCTGATCGATGAATGGAACGGCTCGCGCGCCACCCTGATCCTCGATCTCTCCGAAGGCGGATGGCCGCGTGCCGTCAGTGTGAATCCTGATCTGGACTGGCGGCGCAAGGCCGCCATCAACCAGGCTCTCGTGGCCGCCTCCACCGAACCCAAGCCGTTTCCCCCCGCGCTGCAGCGGTTCTGGTTGCCCAGCAGCGAGCGCAGCGGGCAGATCCCGCGCGCCTTCCAGCTGGATGCCTATGCGTTCAACAAGGCGCTGGCCATGACGAGCGAGCAGCTCGTGGCGCTGAGTGCCGCGCAGGACGAGAACGGCCGCGCCAAGGCCCAGGGCCCCTTCTGGACTGCGCTGGAGGGCGCGGGAACCTGGACGCCTGCACCCTCCCGCGCTGCCAGCCGCCTGCGCTGGGATTGGGAGGGCCATGAAATGGATTCCCCCGCCGGGCGTCGAGCCACCGTCCGAGCGGAATCGGCGCGAGCTAGGGGAGAGGAGGAATCCCTGGCGGCCGAAGCGCCGGATTTTGACCGCGTTCCTGGCTATCGAACTGCATGGTTCGATACAAATGGAAATATCAATCCCACGCCGCTGGAGACGCTGGCCACCTGTCCCTTTCGCGCGCTGGCCACGCGTGTGTGGAAGCTCGAGAGCCTGGATCTCTCCAGTCGTCTTGCCATGGCCAAGGGCACCCTGGTCCATCGGGTGATGGAAGCCGCCCTGCGTCCGTTCCTGGGGGTGAAGGATTGGCCCTCCGCTTTTCTGTCCGATCACGGCATCCAGCCAGACGATGGGCCGGAAGCGCTGACGTCTCACCTTTCTGAACTTTGGGAGACCCACCGGGATGCGTGGCTGGCCGAGCTGCGCGATATCCCCCAGGAAGTCCAGCCGCAGATCGTTTCGGATCTGGAGGAGCTGCTGGCCAACCTCGCCACGGCCCTGCTGCTGGATGCCCGCGCCAAGGGCCCGACCAAGTGGGAACTGGCCTTCCTGTTTCCCGATGAGATGCCCCTGGAAAAAGCGAGAGGCCGCCTTGCCAAGCTGCCACTGCAGGAGGGCTGGACGCGCACCCTGCTGGATCTGGAGAGCTCGCTGGGCCCCTTCACGCTGGATCTGGGCCATCGGGATCTCGGTGACGACCGCAGCCTGGCGCTGGCCGGAAAGCTCGATCGCCTGGAGCGCTGGCAGCATCTCGAAGGCCATCGTTTCCTCCGTGTCATCGACTACAAGACCAGCCGGAATGCGAGCCTGAAGGCCTACGCCGAAGGCGGCGCGCCTTTCTCGTCGCACCTGCAAACGCCGCTCTACATGCTGATCGCCGAGGCGGTCCACGGCGAACCCGTCACCGCGGCCCTGTGGCCCCTGCGGGAGGCCGGGCCCAAGCCCTTCACCGAGCATCTCCAGCCCCTTTTGGAGGTGGAGGATGACGGGGGCTGGAAGCAGCGCCTGCGAACCCATCTCGCGAACTTCGACGCGCGACTGGAGCGCGGCGACTTTCCGCCGACGCCCGGCGATCACTGCCGGTACTGCAAGCTGGCGGCGCTGTGCGGTCGGCCCGTGGATGTGGCGGTCGACGGGGCTTCGGATGAAGCCGCGGGCGATAGTGGCGAGGAGGCGTGATGATGCGCGATCTGAATCTGAACGATCCCGCAAGCCTCGAGGCTCCGTCCATCGTCGTCAGCGCCAGCGCGGGTTCGGGCAAGACCTTTACCCTCACGGCGCTGGTGGCAGCGCGCCTGGGGCGCGGGGATCTTCGACCCTACGAGATCCTGGCGACGACCTTCAGCGAGGCCGCGGCGGCGGATCTGCGCGGGCGTCTGCTGCGGCCGCTCGATCTGCTGGCTTCGCTGGAAAGCGAGGACTGGCGCGCCTGCCTGCCGCTGCTCGAAGCGCCTGATCCCGGCGAAATCGAAGCCTGCCTGAAACGATCCAGCGCCCCGGAAGCCCTGCGCAAATCCGCGCAGGAAGTGGCCCAGGCCGCCGCGTGGTGGGGCGCGGCCGAATGGCGTGGCCATCCCCAGCAGGCCCAGGCCTTCTGGCGTCGCACCCGGCGCGAAGCCGAACTGCTGCGGGTCTCCACCATCCACAGCCTGGCCCTGGGTCTGGTCGCCCAGGGGGATGGCGCGCCTGAGAGCATCCTCGATTCCGCCCATCCCGCGCTGCTTCGCACCCTGCGCCAAGCCCTGCGCGAGGCGCTGAATCTGCCACTGGATCACCCGGATCGCATACCCGGCCAGATCCTGCTCGCTTGGGCTGAAAAGAACTGGGAAGCCATTTCCAGCGGACACGACGGGCATCGCGATGCCATGGGTCATTTGGACACCGAGGATCCGGCTGCGCGAAGCCAGGTGCTGGCCCAGGCGCTTGAGCGGGCGCTATCCGCGGCCGAGGCCAGCCTGGCTCCCTTTGCGGCGGATCCCTCGCTGGCGCTGGATGCGACCAGCCCGTCCAAGCGCCACTTCAAGGCCTCTTGCATCCAGCGGATCCCGGGTCCCGGAGCGGATCTCGCGCACCGCATCCGATGGGCGGAGCGCCAGGCCATTCCTGTAGCGCAGGGCTATTTCACGAGCGCCTTCAAGGAGGCGGTTGGTGGCCTGAAGCCCGTGGCCGATGCCTGGGAGGCGCGGCTGAGTGATCTGCTGGCGCGGGCCCTGGGTCGGTTCGAGGCGCTGAAGGCGGAACGCGGGCAGGCCACCTTCGGGGATTTGGTTCGCAAAGCCCTGGAAGGTCTGCATTCCGGCGCGCTGGAGCCGCCGCGCCCCAAGCTGCTGTTGGTGGACGAATACCAGGACACCTCGCGCGCGCAGGATGCTTTTCTCGAAGCCCTGGGCGCCGAGCGCACCGTGCGCGTGGGCGATCTCAAACAGGCCATCTATGGATTCCGCGGCGGCGATCCCGATCTGCTGCTCGGCCATCTGAAGAAGGCTGAATCGGCTGCAGATGGGGCGGAAACCGGCGCCTTCCGCTTGCCCTCGAACTTCCGCTCGGCTCCGGCCATCGTGTCGTTGGCCAATCACTACGTGGGCAAGGTCTGGCCCGAGCTGGATCCCAACGCTGCGAATCTGGATGGCGATCAGCACGCTGTTCTCACCCATGCCAGTCCCGTGGGACTCGTGCGCACACAGCTCGAAGGCAATTACGCGGATCTGCCGCGCCTGGCGGACTGGATTGCCGCCCTTTCCACCGATGCGGGATGGGACCGTGATTTCGGTGCGCCGGAACGCCCGGCCTCACGTCGGCGCGCCCTGCTGCTGAACAAGCGCACCAAGCTGCCCGCCCTGCTGCGCCGCTTGAAGGCCATGGGGGTTCGCCCCTACGTCGTGGCCAAGGATGGCTTCTGGGATAGTCCCGGCGTGCGGCTGGTCATGGCCGCCCTGGAAGCCGTGGCGCACCCCGAGCGCCCCTTACCCTGTGCGGTTCTGCTGCGCCATTTCGCGGGCCTGAGCGATGCGGAACTTACCGCTGAACTCGCCGCGATGGCGGCTCGGCGAGGCGATCCTGGCTTTTCCGGATGGGATCAGCTGGACGAAAAAGACACCTCCATCCCCGACGCTTGGCGCGAGCTCCAGGCGCTGCGGGGGCTCCCCACGCAGGCCATCGCGGGGCGGATGCTGGTCCAGGGCGCGCTCCTGCGTCTGGTCAGCGCTCTGCGCGTTCACGGGCCGATGGAAGCCATCCGCGCCCGCCGCAATCTCGCCGCCCTGCTGGCCATGCTATTGGATTTGCCCGAAAGCCCCGTGGCCGCCTTCGCGCGCCTGGAAGAAGAGCGCAACGGCCAGGAGCGGGGCGATCTGCCCGCCTCCGCCGAAGGCGCGGATCTCGTGATCCAGACGGCCCACGCCAGCAAGGGGCTGGAATACGACGATGTCATCCTGCCGCTGCTGCACACGGGGCCCTGGGCCTTCACCCGCGGCCAGATCAAGACGGATCCGAAAACGCGGGGCCTCGCGCTGGCCTGGAAGCTGGGCGAGATTCCGGGAGCGCGCTACGAAGATCTCAAGCCCATCGTCGAGGAGCGGCAGCGACGCGATGATTTGAACCTTTTCTACGTGGCGCTGACCCGCGCCCGCGAGCGCATGTGCCTGCTGCTCCAAGAGCCCCGGGAACCCAAGGCATCCGACAAGCCCAAGTCCGCCGTTGAGACGAAGACGTGGGCCCAGTGGGGCCAACATCTGGTGCGGGATTGCGACGAACTGAAGCTCCTGGCGTCCGTGCCGGAAGGCCGCCCCATGCCTGAGCCGGAAGCGTTGGTCATCGCGCCTCCGCAGCGCCGCACCGGGATGGTTCCGCCGGGCGCGGTTCTCGCCGCCGGATTTGGAGACGGCGGGCAAGTTGGCAGCCAGGAGGCGATCGCTGGCCAGGACGCGGCCGCGGGCGCCAAGGCCCGCCAGCAGGGCGAAGCGATGCACGCGTATCTGCGCGATCTTCTGGTGCGATGGGAAGATCCGCAGGCCTTCCAACGGTGTCTGGACGCGCCGCCTGCCGTCGAGCACGCGCGGGAAAACGCCCTGCGCTTCCTGAAGGCATTTGAGGCGAAGGGCTGGCGTCATCTGCGCCGACGCACCGAACTGCCCCTGGCCGGAGCCGCTGCCAGCGGCGCTGAAGGTCGTGCGGATCTGGTCGTGTGGGACGCAGAGGCCATCCATATCCTGGACTTCAAGCATTCGAAAGCCTTCGGGGCAACTGAACTGGAGCACTATCGCGCCCAGTTGCAGCGCTACGTGGAGGCCCTCTGTCTGCGCGGGGGCGCGTCCATGACGGTGCACGCGTGGCTGGTTCCCCTGCGCGGCGACGCGTGGGTTGGGGTTTAACTACACCGTCCGGCTGAAGGCGGTGCTGGGTGCCAGGCGCTTGAGGTAGGCGTCGAAGGGCATCGCGAGGTTGCGAACGAAGCGACGGCCCAAGTCGGTGACAAACACACCCGAATCCCGAAGTTCCACGGTCCCGTAAGGGACTTCCATCGCCAGCTCGCAGAGGGCGTCGGCGAAATGATCAGCCCCGACGCCCCATTGGGCTTGGACATCCTCCCAGCGCAATTCGAAGGTGCCCATGAGGGTGTGGATCACCCAGCGGCGCAGCTCGTCTTCGCGGGTCAGGCGGCAGCCTTTGTGCGGGGCAAAGTGGCCCGAAAGGACCGTGCGCTCCCATTTCGAAAGGATCTTCTCGTTCTGGCTGTAGACCCCGGCCACGTTCGAGATGGCGCTGGGGCCCAATCCCAGGCTGTCGCGGCCCGAACGGACGGCGTAGCCCATGAAGTTGCGCATCAGGCGGCCGTCCTGCGCGGCCTTCGCCAGCTCGTCGTCGGGGCGGGCGAAGTGATCCATGCCGATGGCCGCGTATCCGTGGCGCTCCAGGAGATCCGTGGCGAGGAGCAGCAGATCCAGGCGCGTCTCCGGCGAAGGGAGGCGCTCTGCCGGGATGCGGCGCTGGTGGGGCATCATTCGGGGCAGGTAGGCGAATCCGTAGATGGCGATGCGATCGGGGGATAGCTCCGCCACGGCCTCCACGGTGCTCTGAAAAGTTGACAGTGACTGTCCAGGCAGGCCGTAGACCAGATCCAGGTTCACGCCCGCAAATCCAAGATCCCGCGCCTGTCGCACGGCGGCGAGCGTCATGTCCCAGGTCTGACCGCGCCCGATGAGCGTCTGGACGCCTTCATCGAGATCCTGCACCCCGAAGGAGACGCGATTGAAGCCCAGCTCTCGCAGCGCGGGCAGCTGTTCCGCATCCAGGAACGTCGGATCCACCTCGATGGAGACCTCGGCGTCCTGGAGCAGGGGGAAGCGGCTCGTGATGGCGCGAAAGAGTCGACGCAGATCCGGTGCCTTGAGGTAGGTCGGCGTCCCGCCGCCCCAGTGCAGTTGGATGGTGGATCGCCGCGTCGGCAGGTGCTTCGCCCACAGTTCTGCCTCGGTCTCCATGGCCTCCAGATAGGCTTCCACCGGCGTGTAGTGGGGGCTCGCGACGACGTTGCATCCGCAGTAGGTGCAGCGGCGCGGGCAGAAGGGGATATGGGCGTAGATCGAAAGCGGTCCGGGATCGCCGTTGGCTTGGGCAAGGGCCTCCAGCAGTTCGGATTCCGGAAAACAGTCCTTCCAGGCGGGCGGCATCGGGTAGCCCGTGTAGCGCGGGCCCGGGCGATCGTAATGCTTCACGAGTTCGGGAAGGGAAGGGGACATGGCCTTGGGCACGGCGTTGCGCCGGGTATGCCCGATCTTACCGATAGAACCCCCAACCTGAAGAAAGGCATCGCTCGCGAGGGGCACGATTTCCGCTGGTATCTTGGGGTTGTTTTTGCATTCGCGTCGTATACTTGACGTTTTGAAGGTTCCCCCATGGTCCCCACGTTCATGCTCGCCGCTATGCTCTCCGCGACTCCCGCTGCTTCGGCGGAGATGGGTCCCGTGCTGGTTCCCGCGATCGTGGTGGAAGAGAGCACGGAGCCGCCGATGGATGAGCTCAGCCTGGTGCCCAGCCGTCCCGGGCAAGCGTCCAGCATTGCCTCCCTGGATGGTTCCCAGGTGGAAACCTCGCTGGTGCCCAACCCCAGCCTTCTGCCGGCAGTGATCGTCGAGACCGTCCAGTAGTTCGGTAGGGGCGTTCGCCCCGGGCTTGGGTCCACCCTTCATCGAGATTATGCTGCTGAAAGATCCCTTTCTCCGGCGGCGTAATGGCATGGATGGCGAGACTGTTCCTGGATGAAGCGTCCCGTCTTCGGGGCGCGTGGCGGGGTGTGATCGCACTGCTGCTATGCGGATTTTTTGGAGCGCTACTCCGGTTTCCCGCATCGGTCCTGCAGATGCTGTTCATCCGCGATGCTTCCAGCTTCGATGCGCGCCTGGGGCTCGCTGCCGCCTGCATGGGCACCCTGCTGGCCACCTGGATCTGCTGCTCCATCGAAGGCGTACCCTTCACTTCCGTCGGATTCGTCCTGAATCGCCGCTGGCTGCGCGAATGCGCCCTCGGCACCTTGGGTGGCCTGGCGCTCATCCTTCTGATGGCCCTGGCCCTTCGATTGGTCGGGGGCGTTCACTGGATGCATGTTGCGGGGGCTTCCTTCAAGGGGCTGCTGCTGGGGTTGCCGCTGTTTCTGCTGGTGGCCCTGCACGAGGAGGCGATGTTTCGGGGATACGCATTCCAGCGCATGGTCGGAGATCTGGGTCCCGTGGCCACGCAGGGATTTCTGGCGGTGCTTTTTGCCGTGGCCCACTGGGGAAACCCGGGCATGAGCGGCGCGATGCGCGTTTGGGCGTCGCTGAACATCGGCCTGGCCGCCATCCTGCTGGGACTGGCCTATCTCAAGACCCGGAGCCTGGCCCTGCCCATCGGTATCCACCTGGGCTGGAACTGGGCCCAGGGCCATCTGCTGGGCTTCGGCGTCAGCGGCATCAACACCACCGGATGGTGGACGCCCAGGCTCGGGGCGAAACCGGATTGGATCACGGGCGGAAGCTTTGGCCTCGAAGGCAGTGTCTTCTGTACCCTGGTCTGCGCCCTGGCCATCCTGGGGCTTCTGCTCTGGAAGCCGCGCCCAGCGGCCCAGCCCTAGGCCCTTCAAGGTTTTTGGCCGCAAGCTCGTGTCGCCTCACTGAGGGAGTTCCCATGCGCATCCTCTCGAGCTTTTCAGTCCTTCTCGTGGCCTCGAATTTCGCATCCGCCCAAAGCGCCGGCGCCATGGACGAGGCCTTCTTCAACCGGGAGCGCGCGGTCGTGCTGCGGGAAGTGACAGAACGGGCTCATTCCCTGAAGGATGGCGACGCGGCCCTTTTGGCGGAGTACGGTCGCGCCAGCCTGGCCGCGATGGACGTGGTGAAGGGCCGCCGCTACCTTCAGATGGCCGAGGCCAAGGAGCCTAAGGATGGCGCGGTGTTGCGGCTGATCGCCCTGGCCTGGCTGAAGAACGGTTACAAGAACGAGGCGCTCTCAGCCTACGAGTTGTTGTCGCGCCGCGATCCGGGGAACAAGGAGGCGCTGGCCCAAAGCGCCATCGATCTTGCGGAGGTGGGCCTGGTGAAGGAGGCGGCGGGCTACATGAAGGACTATGCCGCGCGCGAATCCGACGACTGGAAGATGTTCCTGGCCTTCGGCAAGGCTATGCTTGTCAGCGGATACCGCAAGCTGGCCTCGCCGTGGTTCGCGCGCGCCATCGACATCAAGCCGAAGGAGGAACAGGTGCTCATCGAGATCATGCGCGCCTTCAGCGAGACTCAATCGGTGATGTAGGGCCTAGACTGGAGCGATGCGCTACGCTTCGCTCGCCTCGGGCTCCAAGGGCAACTGCCACGCCTTCTCGGATGGGGAACGCATCCTGCTCGTGGACGCGGGCGTGTCCTACCTGCAGATCCGCACGCGGCTGGAGAGCCTCGGCTGGGACCCCGGCCAGGTGGAGGCGGTGGCGATCACCCACGAACATTCTGATCACATCGGGGCCATCCCCGTGCTGCTGCGGCGCACCGAGTGGCGCTTCATGGCGACGGCAGACACTTTCGGCGCTGTGGAGAAAGCTCTGGGCATCGAGATTCCCGATTCACGGCGCCTGACGCTCAAGCCGGGGCACGCCCAGGCTTGGGATGGCTGGAGCATCCTGCCGTTCTCGACGCCGCACGATGCGCTGGATTCCGTGGCCTACCGTTTGGAACAGGGTGGCTGGAGCGCGGCTGTGGTCACGGATCTGGGGCATCCCACGGCCCTGGTGAAGGATCATTGCCAGGACCTGGATCTGCTGGTGCTGGAATCCAATCACGATGTGACGATGCTGCGCGAAGGAGGCTATCCGCCCCCCCTGAAGGCCCGCATTCTCAGTCGCGTCGGGCATCTCTCCAACGAAGCCTCGGCCGAGCTGCTGGGGCATTGCCTGTCGAAGCGCCTGCGCGATGTCGTCCTGGCGCACCTCAGCGAACAGAACAACGATCCGGCCCTGGCGCGCTTCGCGGCCGAGGAGGCGCTGCGGGGTCACGGCGCGGCCCTGCACGTCGCCAGCCAGCGCAGTCCTTTCACCCTCTCGTAAAGATCCGGCACCGCGCGTTCCGTTCATGCTATTGCCAGCCCATCGGGCACCGTTCAGGATGTACCCATGATCCATGCACGCGCACTCACAGCCATGGCGGTCATGGGGCTCGCAAGCGCCCAGGCCCAGACGCCGTTCTTCAACGATGGCCCGGCCCTGGGGGGATCCCAGGTGTTCTCGGAAGGGCTCAATCCGCTGGGGAACGCGGCCCGGCTCGACCAGCCCTCGCCGCAACCGATCATCGGGTTCAGCTACCTGAAGGGGGACGAGCGTTCGCAGGACAACGCTTCGGCCCTGGGGGATCTTGGATCCCATGTCCCGGGCGATGCGGCCTTCAGCGATGCGCTGCGGAAGCTAGCCGATTCGCGCTGGGGCCAGCGCACGCGCGCCTACGGGTTCATCTATCTCGATAAGACCATCGGAACGTCCTACACCCATGAGGAACATTCCAGCCTTGTGGCGAACGTGGATACCGCGAATCTGGACGTTTCGACGATGGATCTGAACACGACCCGCGCGGATATCCGGCGCAGCGTCGTGGATCGCGCCGCCATCGGCGTCGGCAGTGCCTCGCAGGGCCTTGGCACCGGAGTCTCCTTCCGCGTAGAGCGCTGGAAGCTCGGCGCCCAGATGGCCGCGATCAATCCCGGGGGAACATCCCTTCGCGCCCTGGCCTCGGGCCCAGATCCGCTGGCATTCAGCGATACGAGCCTGACGACCACCACGGTGGCGCTGGATTTTGGCTTCACGATGGATCTGGCCGACGGTGTGCGACTGGGCGGCAACATCAATCGCCTGAACGCCAAGCGCCTGTGGGACGTGGAGGAAAAGCCCCAGGGTCGCGTGGGTCTGCAGATGGATATCGGCACGCTCTGCCGCTTCAGCCTGGAGACGGATGTCAACGCGACCATGCGCATGCCCTTTCCCGTGAAACAGCGCACCTCGGCGGCGTCGCTGCGCATCGCCGCGAGCCAGACCATGACGCTGCTGCTGGGGGCCGAACGCAAGAAATTCGCCGATGCCTTCACGACCCGCGGTGGCGCCACGCTTCAGATCCATCTCACAGGCTGGCAGCTGTCCCTGGGGATGCAGTACAGCAAGGACCACCCCCTCACTGGATACACCGCCCTGTTCCAATGACCATGCTCACATCCATCCATCGATTCGCCCTTTTCCTGACCCTGTGTCTTCCGCTCGCGTCGGCGCCGCCCACGATCCAGGAGCTTGTGCAGCGCTTTGATGCCTCGCAGGCCAAGGTCCAGACCCTTCAGGCGCCCTTCACGCTCACCACGCGGCGCGCCCTGATGAAAACCCCCGCCGTCACCCGGGGCACGCTGTACCTGCGGGGCTCCGATTTCGTGCACTTCGCCTTCGCTCCCCCCGAGGACCTCATCCTGCATCTCACGCCCAAGGCCTTGATCTCGTACAGCCCCACGGCGGGACAGGGAGAGCGGCTCAAGATCGGCTTCATCCGGCATACGGACCGGAAGTTCCTGGGTCTGGGGCAGAAGCTGTCCTATCTCTCGGATTACTTCAGCCTCACGTGCGCCGAGTCCCGTGACGCCGGGGGCACGTACCTGGTCACGCTCCATCCCCGGAGCCTGTCCCTGCGCAAGCGGATGCAGCTGATGCAGATCTGGGTGGATCGCGAGAACTTTCTGCCCCGCCAGATCAACTGGGTGGAGCGCGGCGGCGATTCCTGGTTCATCGAGCTGGGGCCGCTTCAGCTCAACCAGGCCTTGCCGGCGTCGGTGACGGGGTTCCGCGTCCCGGACGGAGTCCCCCTGCGCTCAGAGTTCAGTTTTTTTGCCAGCAGAAAGAAGTAAACTGGCTTAGTCCTCGAGGAAATCATGATTGTCGTCTGCCCTTCTTGCCAAGCCCGCTTCCAGTATGACGATGCGCGCTTTCAGGGCGTTCCATCCAAGCGCTTCCGCTGCCCCAAGTGCGAGCATGTGTTCGAGGTGGCCAACCCGCTGCTGGCGGCCCCCGAACTCGAGCCTATGCCCGAGCCGCTGCCTGAGCCGATGCCCGCGCCCGTTCTGCCGCCATCTCCCACTCTGGCCGCAGCGCCCAGCGTCGCGCCTGCCCCCCCTCCTACTGTGGCTTTCGATTCGGCGGCCTTCGCCCGCAAGGTCTCTGGGGCATCCCAGCCCACGCCCGCCGCTCCCGTGCCCGGCCTTCCGCCGGGAATTGCGTCCGGCGGCGCGCTCAGCGGCCAGGAGACCACCGCGCGCCGGGATCGTGAGGCCTTCCTCACTTCCGTGGGCGTAGGCGCTGCGGCCCTGCCGCTGGGCATGCGATTCAGCCTCGCCTATCTGAGCGGTCCCAACGCCTCCACCGTCAAGCAGTTGGAATCGCCGCAGACGTTGATCGGGCGCGATGATGGCGATGTCATCACCAAGGATCCCGAGACCTCACGCCGCCACGCCATGCTGGAAATCCATTCCGATGGCACCGTCTGGCTCACGGATATGGGCTCCACCAACGGCACTTTCGTGGATGGCGTCCAGATCTTCGGGACCCTCCAGATCTCGAATCGCCAGGAATTTACCTGCGGGAAAAGCACGTTCATGCTGCTGATCCGCAAGGAAGATTCCCTCTCCATGGATTGAGGATGAGCATGGCCAAGGATCCCTTCGAGTCCTATCTCAAGCAGGCCAGCGATCTGTTTGATGCAGGCGATATCGTTCAGGCTGGACAGATATGGCAGGCCATCCTGAAGCGGGTTCCCGATCACGAGATCGCGCGAGCCGGGCTGTACAAGGTGAAGCTCTACTTCGATGCCCGCGCCACCCAGGGCGGACTGGATCACGCCAAGAACGGCGGGACGCCGGCGCCCGCGCCGACCGCTCATCCCGAAGTGGTCCGCCTGCTGGAGCAGGGCTGCACGCTGTACGACGCGGGACACGCAGAGGATGCGCTTCAGCGATGGGAGAAGGTGCTGGAGCTGGATCCCGACAACGTGCTGGCCAAGGGCTACATCACCGGCGCCCGCCGCGCACAGGAAACCAGCGCGGCCGATTCGCCCCGGAACACCGGCATCATCGTGATGCGCGAGGCGGATTCCGAACCCGGATCAGGCTCTGCCTGGGTTCCATCGCCGGTTCCAGCGCCGAATCCAGAGCCCGCCCAGGGCGTGTCTCCCGATCCTGCTGCGGATCCGGACGTGGATCTGGACAAGCTGCTGCGGGATGGCTGCACGCTGTATGACATGGGGCAGCCCGAAGACGCGCTGCGGAAGTGGGAACAGCTGCTCGCGATCGATCCTGGCCACGCCCTGGCCCAGGCCTATGCCCAGGATGCGCGAAAAGAGCTGGGGCTCCCTCCCGTGGAAGCGGGGGGCCCGGTGGCGCCCATTGCGGAACCGATGGAAGCGGACGCTCATGGGACGGCTCTCGAAGCGAACGCTGGATGGGGGGCTGAGGCGTCGGCCGACCTGGAACAGCTCGATCGCATCCTCCGCGAGGGCGTGCAGCTCTACGATATGGGCATGGCTCAGGAGGCCACGGACAAGTGGCGCCAGATCCTGGAGACCGTGCC
>Ga0209098_1002596_pt1 | contig 15762 bp, 9 predicted proteins | sample AD_JPNHW1_MetaG_FD_184429 | JGI IMG/M metagenome (GOLD analysis project Ga0209098, IMG submission 184429) | Active sludge microbial communities of municipal wastewater-treating anaerobic digesters from Japan - AD_JPNHW1_MetaG (SPAdes) (version 2) | ecosystem: Engineered > Bioreactor > Anaerobic >... | reverse complement strand
GTGTGGATACTGACGCTGGTTCATACGGCCCGCCTGTGGCCGCCTGTGCGCGATTAAGAGATGATCATGGCAACAATGAAACGGCGCGTTGACAGACTGCTTTCGAGCCAGACCGCGGTCGGCGGCATGCGGCCATTATGCGCAGTTCCCAGTTATGAACAGTCGGCTCACGTCGATGCTGGGGATGGCCCGGCGTAGCGCCTGATCTGTAGCGTCGACGAACCCGGGGCTGGACATAATTCCGGCGCTGGCGCAGGACGGCAACTCCTCTTCCGGATAGGAGTTTGCCATGCCCAAGATCCCTTCCCTGCATGCGGTGCTGCAAGGCTGGTTGCTCGACGGTCCGCTGGCTGCGTATGTGCCGGCCTACGTCGAACGGCTGGAGCGCGGTCGCTACGCATCCAGCACGAGCCGGCGATGGCTGAACGCTGTCGCGCACTTCGCTCACTGGATGTCGCTGTGTCGGTTGCCGGTCGACCGGCTCGACGAGAGCCGCATCGATCAGTTTCTTCAGGATCACCTGCCGCACTGTGGTTGCCGGGGGCCGGTGATGCGCCGTCCGCGCGAAGTACATGCGGCTTTGATGCCCCTGCTGGCCATCCTTCGCCAGCGCGGCGTGATCGCGGACTTGCCGACACCGTCGGGTCCAATCGCCGAAGAGCTGAGCCGCTACGACGCATACATGCTCGATACCCGTGGGTTGGCCAGCGGCACCCGTTCGGTCCGACTGCGGATCATCGAGCGGCTGCTCGTGCACAAATTCGCGGGCCATTCTCTGGATCTGCAAGAACTTCAACCGCAGGACATCCGCCGCTTCGTCGCCGAGCAGTTGGAATTGCGCAACACGATCAGCAACGCGGTGACCATTAACGCCGCCTTGCGTGGCTATCTGCGCTGGCGTGCGACGTGCGGCGATTCCGTACAAGCGCTGCTGGGCGTGATCGCTTCGCCCGCCAATTGGACGCATGCGTCGCTGCCACGCGCGCTGCAGTCGCGTGAGGTCGGCCGTGTCCTCAATTCATTCACCCCGGCGCTGCGCGCGCCCAAGCGCGGCTATGCGATCGTCCGTCTGGCCCTCGATCTGGGCCTTCGCTGTATCGAGATCAACCGGCTACAACTGGACGACATCGATTGGCAGAACGGCACGCTCACGCTGAGGCGGACGAAGTCTCGCCGCCAGGATGTGCTGCCACTGCCAGTCCCCACGGGCAAGGCGCTGGAGGCGTACCTGCGCCACGAGCGACCGCTCACCAGCAACCGATCCGTCTTCGTGCGCTCCTTGGCTCCACACGATGCACCGGTCAGCGTGGATGCCATCCATCGGGTGATCCGCGACGCCTTCAGCCGCGCCGGTATCCCGCATGGCCGGGCGCACGCCCTGCGCCACACCTTGGCCTGTCGGCTGGTCAACAGCGGGGGCTCGATCAAAGAAGTCGCTGATGTGCTGCGGCACCGCTCGCTGAACACTTCGCTCATCTACGCGAAGACCGATCGCGCTGGCTTGGTCGAAGTCGCCTTGCCCTGGCCAGGGAGCCCAGCATGAGCGCCCACATATCCCTTCCCGAGCGGATCGAGACGTATCTGGCCGAGCGCCGTCGCCTCGGGTTCGAACTTCAGCACATGGGTCAGGCGCTCGCCCGGTTCGCACGCTATGTCGAGGCAGTCGGTCACCACGGACCGCTTACCGTCGAGGTGATGGCTGCCTGGGCGCGGCAGGTCAAGGGTGGCCGAGGGGATCGAGGCACGGCGGCTCGCGCCTTACGTCTGTTCAGGCCGTTTACGCGCTGGCTGCAGCAGTTCGAGCCGGCTACCGAGGTCCCCGACGAGGCGACCTTCGGGCCGGTCCCGGGTCGGGTCACCCCGCACATCTTCCTCGACGAGGAGATCGAGGCCTTGCTCGACGCCGCTGGGCGGCTCGGGCCGCCGCTGCGCAGTACCGTCATGCGGACCTTGTTCGGACTGATCGCCTGTACGGGTCTGCGCATCTCCGAAGCCCTGGCGTTGGTCGACGCGGACGTCGACCTCAGTGTCGGCGTGCTGACCGTCCGCTGCAGCAAGTTCGGCAAATCGCGCCTGGTGCCGCTGCACCCGAGTGCCGTGACGGCCCTGCGCGCCTACCGCATTGAGCGCACGAAGTACGTGCCTGCCGATCCTGAGGGGCAGTTCTTCATCGCCACCCGTGGCCGCCGGCTCGGTCGCGCGCTCAGTGATCGGCAGGCCCACCGTATCTTCGATCAGCTGCGCCGGGAACTGGGCTGGATCGCTCGCGGCGGCCACGGTGCGGCCCGTATCCACGATCTGCGCCACAGCTTTGCGGTGCGTCGCCTGCTGCGCTGGCATGAGCAGGGCGAGAACGTGCACGAGCACATGCTTGCGCTGTCGACCTACATGGGCCACGCCAAGGTCTCGAACACGTACTGGTACCTCACGGGCACGCCCGAACTCCTGCAAGTGGTGGGCAAGCGTTTCGAGCATTTCGTCGATCCATACGAAGCCGAGGAGGACGACGATGGTTAAGCCCGAATCAGTCCAGGCGCCCAGCTTCGCGGCCCTGGTGCAGGCGTTCTTCGCCGAGCACCTGCAGCAGCAGCGCGCGATGAGCCCGCGCACCGTTGCCGCGTATCGCGACGCCTTCGTGCTGTTCCTCGACTTCGCGCAGGCGCGGCTACACAAGCAACCCACGGCGATCCGGCTCGAGGAGATCACGCCGGCGCTGATCCTGGCCTTCCTCGATCATCTCGAGCGCGAGCGCGGCAATACGGTGAGGAGCCGCAACGCTCGACTCGCGGCGTTGCGGGCGTTCCTGAAATTTGCCGGTCGGCGCGACGTGAGCGCCCTGCATGCCGTCGAGAAGTCGCTGGGCGTGCCGATGAAGCGCTTCGAGCGGCCGATGCTGGGCTTCCTGTCGCGTGAGGAAATGCTGGCGATCATCAGCGAGCCGGACGACTCCTGGACGAGCCAGCGCGACCATCTGCTGCTCAGGATGCTCTACAACACCGGCGCCCGGGTCTCCGAGATCATCGGCGTGACGCTGGCCGACGTGGTGCTCGATGGTGCCGCCTGTGTGCACCTGCACGGCAAGGGTCGCAAGCAACGCACGGTGCCGCTGTGGCGCTCGACGGTGCGGCAGATCAGGGCGTGGCTGCGCATCAATCCGCAGTTGCAACCCACATCGCCACTGTTGCCCAACCGCGATGGCCAGGCGATGACGCGTGGGAACGTCACACAGCGCCTCGCTCTCGCCGTCAAGGCCGCGACCACAGCGCAGCCGCAGCTTGCGACGCGCCGCATCTCCCCGCACATCATCCGCCACACGACGGCCATGCACCTCCTGCAGGCCGGCGTGGACATCAGCGTCATCGCGCTGTGGCTGGGACACGAGAGCCCGACGACAACTCATCAATACGTCGAGGCTGACCTGGCGATGAAGGAACAGGCACTGGGGAGACTGCAGGAGCCAGACGCCGCGATCCGGCGATACAAGGCGCCTGACACGCTGGTCGAGTTCCTCAAGACCCTGTAGTTATGTGCAGGCCGCAGGCATCGCGCACCAACGCTGCGCTCGCGCGATGACGCGGCCCGCACCGAAACTGTTCATAACTGGGAGCTGGGCATAATGTCCGTTATGGATAGCTGTTCATAACGGCCAGGACCTGCCGGTGGCGATTTTTCCCAAAAGCCGCCCCTGATCTGGACTATGCACCAGTGAGCAGCCATTCGCCTACCGATGCCGGTTTTCGCGGACGAGGGGCAGCCTTTCCTGGTGCCTCCGGCCATTGCAGAGGTGTTTGGCGAGGTAAGTACTCGGTCAGTTTCGGTCGCTGGGTGGCTGAAAACCAACTGACGACGAACGACAGAAAACGCTTTGCGAAGCTGTCGATCCCGACGGAAGGTACTAAGACAGCACCTCGATCAAGGACGAAAGTGTCGCAACCGACCTCCAGACGCCATCGCCAAGCGGATCTAAACGAAATCGCGCGCCTTTTTGAGACAAGTCACCGGGGTGTAAGAAATGCGGGGTAACTAAACGATGCTGTTCGGATTCTCGATGATCTGCTGGTAGACGAGGCTCTTGATAATCATGCGGTCGCTTGCCTTGAGGTTTCGAAACTCCATTCCGTGTCGAAACATCTCTTCGGTTCCCTCCCGGTTCAGATCGTCACTTCGCACCACATTCAACAACAGGGCTTCGACGCTCAGGGGCGTGTCCACATCGTGGAGCGTCGCCTCGAAGTCCAGACGAAGTGCATCGCCCGTCGCGCCCAACGCTTTGCTGGCTACGAGCAGCGCCCCCGTAGAGCTCATGTTCTCGATAAGGGCAGATTCACCTTCTCCTTGGCCTTCCGCGGGTACAAAGGCCGTGACGGCAAGCTCGATGCGCACCCGAGTGGATTTGCGAATCATGCGCCCATGCACGACTTCGGGAAACGACAGGTGCAGGTAATCAAGGGGCACCTGGCATGCTCTGAGAACGGAGCTCCGGAATGCAAACGCGCTTTGCCGCGAAAAAACGCGGATTGTAAGGATCTCGTTCTCCAGGATGTTAAGCCGCTTGCCGTTCTTGGAGGACGCAGTGACGATCAGGCTGATGCCCTCCACATACCCCACTACACGAACGAAGACGCGTCCGATTCCCGAGGGCGCAGGACACTCGACCTGCAACCAGTCTCCAACGACCAAATGCATGTCGTCGAAGCCGAAGATGGCCGGTTCGGTGCTCGGTGGTTTTCCGATCGGAATGCCGGCTTGCGGCGACGAACTCACCAAGGAATCAGCATCCACGTCGTCATTCGAGTTGCTTCCACGCACGTTTTGGCTCATCGCCTTACATCTCCCTCTACCAATCGCAATTACAGCTTTTTGCAAACCCTGAAGGATCGCCGGCCGGGCGACAACGGCCGCAACGTTCCTTGCCGAGATCCGCGCGAGGGCACCCGAGGCACCGGTGATCGTCGTGTCGGGTGACGTCGGCGAGGAGGAACTGACGTACTTGTTCGCGCTGGGCACGCCAGAGCCGAAGTGGTGTCCTGATGCAAGCGCACTACACTCTTGCCGCCGGGAAGGAGGCCTCGATCGGCGCCAGCGTGAAAAGCCACGGTTTTCACATTTTTATCATTTCTTGGGCCGCGCCGCGCCACTTCCTCGTGTGAGATCCTCGCCGGACACCGGGGCGCCGCCATGATGTAGCTTGCCATGAGCCATCACGCAGATGCGGTTGCGCCCGGCGTGCTTGGCCGCGTACAGGGCTTTGTCGGCGTTTCCGAGCAGCACATCCGTGCTGCTGGTGCCCGCTTCCTTTTGCGCGATGCCGACGCTGAAGCTGAGCTCGACCTGCTCGCCCTCACCGGCAACGAGACCCAGCGTTGCGATCGCACGCCGCAGCCGTTCGGCTGCCGTCATCGTCGAGCGCAGGTCGGAGCCTGAGCATACGACCAGGAATTCTTCACCGCCTATGCGGCACAGCGTGTCACTGCTGCGCGCCTCGCTACGCAGGCCGGCGCCCACCTGCTCAAGCACGCGGTCGCCGAAGGCATGCCCGTATCGGTCATTGATGCGTTTGAACCAGTCGATGTCAAGCATCATTACGCACAACGCCTCCCCCGAGCGGTTCGATGCACTCCAGGCCCGGGCCAGCGCCTCCATGCCGCCACGGCGATTCAGCAATCCGGTGAGCAGATCGGTTCGCGCGACCTGCTCGAGTTTGCGATTGCTGACCGCCAGCTCGGAGGCAATCTGCTTGAGCTGGACGCGATCGGTTTGCCACGCGTCGAGCAGGCCAAGGTAGCGGTGCGCCGCACGCATGGCCGCGCGCAGTCTGGCGTCACCGAGAGATTTGCACAGGCAGGTGTCGGCACCACTTTCGAACGCGGCGACGAAATTGCGTTCGTCCACGGTGGCGGTCATCACGATCAGATATACCGACTTACCCCAGTCGGTCGCACGCAATCGGCGGCAGAAGTCGTGGGCGCTCGCGCTCAGTGTGTCAGCGTCAACGACGACGACATGGGGCAGCATGGCGACCGCCATGCTCAAGCCCTCGTCGCCATCCCCGGCCAGATAGGTACGATAGCCGAAGGCCGATTGCAGCAAGGTGCTTATCGGGGTCACGCTGGTCGGGCATGCGGTGACCATCAGGACGCGCACCGAAGATGCGGCGCCGTCGGGCTCCGCGGCGACCGGTGGCGTCTCCGACATCCGTTCGAACGAGGGCAGCGAGGTCGCCGGGATCTCCAGCAATCTGGCCCACTGGTCCCACTCGGCAACGATACGGTCGAACATCGTCGCGGTACCGTCGGCGTCGATTTCGAAGCGCCCGCCGAGTCGTATCAGGGAACCTGCAAGCTGGCTTCGTGTCGCCTCCGCGGCGACGCCGAGATCAGCGAGGTGGTGCGCGGTGTGGAACAGCCAGGTCAGTCTGCTCGGTCTCGAAGCGTCAGAAAACTGGGACTCGTCGGGCGCGAGGTGGTAAAAGACCGGCTCGGCGAGCGCCTTGGGAATGCCGAAGTCCTCGAGCATCGCGAGGGTGCATTCGCGCCGATCGATACCGAAGGTCTCGCGCTCTGCCGCGAGCGGATCATGCGAGCCGGACTCGAGCAGCGCCGAGTACTCGACCGGAAAGGCGGTCGCCAATGCCAGCGAACCGATATTCGCCATCAGACCGCACGCGAACAAATCTTCTGGTGCGGCGACACGGGTCAGGCGGCCGAGTTCGCGCGCGGCCAGCGCCATGAGCAGGGAGTGCGACCAAAAGCTGCGATAGTCGAACGCCTTGCACGGCCCTTCCTTGAACTGGTCGACAAGCGAGAACCCCATTGCAAGCTGACCGACTGCCTTCATGCCGATGCGCAGCAGCGCCTCATTGACGGCCGCGATTGGCCGATGCCCGCCACCGCTTGTGTTGGCCAGCCTCAGCAAGCGCCCCGACAAGGCGGGGTCGGTCTGGACCAGGCGGGCAATGTCGTCGATGGTGGTATCGTCGCGGCCGCACAGGTTCATGATAGCCAGCGCGACCCCCTTGGGGCTGGGCAACTGCCCGGCAAGCTTGATCTCGTCGAATTTAGGCATGGCGGTCGTCCAACAACCTCAGGCGGCGGTCACGACGCGGTTGCGGCCGCCGTGCTTGGCCTCGTACAAGGCCTTGTCGGCGCGATCGAAGAGTGCCGCGACCGGCTCCTCGTGCGCTCGTGCGGCGACGCCGACCGAGATCGTGAAGGGCGCGATCGCAAGCTTGTCGTGACGCCGGACGAGACGCAACCGCGCGATGGTGGTGCGAACCTTCTCGGCCAGTGCGCGAGCCGCATCGCACGAAGCACCGGGAAGCAGGATGACAAATTCCTCACCGCCGAAGCGGGCAGTCACCGCTTCGCCCGGCGCTATTTCGGCCATCGTCTCGGCGACCTTGCGAATCACGACGTCACCAACGGCGTGACCGTAGGTGTCGTTGATCTTCTTGAAGTGGTCGATGTCCATGACCAGCATCGCCGCATCGGATCCGGGCGCGAAGTCGATCACGCGTGCGGTCTCAATCTCCATGCCGCGGCGGTTGAGCAGGCCCGTGAGCGGGTCGGTCATCGCCTCGCGGCGGTGCTTGTCAAGTTCGCTGCGCAGCTGTTGTGCCTCCTGTTCGGTGGCCTCGAGGTCCTTCTGAAGTGCTGCATTGCTCGCGTTGGCTGCCACGGTCGCCTGTAGCAGGTTTTGCGCTACAGCTCGCAGGTCTGCCGGGTCCTGTGCCTTGTCGAGCCGGGTGATATTTTCGGTGAGCGACGCCTGGAAGCCGGAAGTGCTGCGGTCGGCGCTGCGCACATTGTCGAGTAGCCCGCCGAGCAACTTGTCGATATCCTCGCCCATGCCGCGAAAGCGGCGAAAAGACTCACCCGCCACATGCTGCTCGTAAAGCTCGTGCATGACGAAATCATCAAGTCCGACGGCTGACGCGAGCGCCTCGTCGATGGCGCTACCGAGCCCGGTGTTGTCGCCCCCGAGGTAGTCGTGCGCGACCCAGTAGTTGACCGGCGTGGACGCGAGCCGGTGATCAGACAGGAACCCGAGGGCGCGTACTCCGGGAGCCGCGGCTGCGGTTTCGTTGGTTTGTGATAGGTTCATGCTAATTTCGGAGCTCGGGTCGGGCCCGTTGCGAGGGCAGATTGATTCGCAGGCGCCCTTGCACAACGCGGCTGGCGCGCGATTATAGACCCGTAATTCGACGCGGTCCATCCGGATGCCCGGCACTACATCGGGGACGATTTACCGCCCAGCGCCGTTTGCCCCGGCCGGCAGGCACCAAGCACCAACCGGTGGTCCGCGGGAAGATAATGTGCGCAATAATGCAGCGGCGTCGGACTCTGCATCCAGGTGGGCGATCGGCTCCAATGTCGGCGCCTCAAAATCGCCGATGTCCCGCAGGTTCAGCACCAGGACGACTGCCGGCGCCACAGTCGCACTCGCTGCCCAAGCGCGCCAGAAGCCGGCTCGCGTTCAAATCGAGGGGCGATATTCGTCCAGGTGCAGTTCGCTCGATAGACGCTTCCACGACTAAGCTTGTGCAAATGCTGCTCGAAAGGCTGTATGCGCGTGGTTCGTGACGATGATCACCTTGATTAGCGCGGCTCGTGGCGTTGAAGAAGCCCCAGCCGGTGTGACGCACGAGAGCGGGTATCATTAGCTACTAAGACGTGCCCTCGTAAACGAACATTGCTAGGCAATGACGTAGTGATGGATTGACCGCCACGATGGCACGTCCATGCCCGATCCACAATATTGACTTCAGTTGCTGCTGGCCACCCTGATTGCCTCCAAGAGACAGGCCGCCGAAGTGGTCGAGATCGTGACCGCAGTCAAGCTACTTGGCCGGTCGGAAAGAAGCTGGTACATTTGTTACCTTTCTCAGAGTGACGCTCATGCGGCCGATCCGATGCCTTCCCTTCCTGGTCCTGTCTTTCGTCCTTGCTGGGTGTGGTGAGCGTGTCGATCGAGAACCCGAGGTAGCAATCCCCACATCCCCGCCCCCCGTTGTAAAGCCGCGAGTGGCGTTGGTCATGAAAACGCTGACCAATCCGTTCTTCGTTGAGATGGAGAAGGGTGCGCGCAAGGCGGAGATTGAGCTCGGCATTGAACTGATCGTCAAGACGGCAGCGCAGGAAACCTCATTCGAACAGCAGGTTTCGATCGTCGAAGATCTAGTTCAGAACAAGCGGGCCGATGCGCTCGTGATCGCCCCTGCGAATGCACACCATCTGATTCCTGCGGTGCGAAAGGCGCGTGATGCGGGTATTCCGGTGGTGATTATCGATGCCCGCCTGGATGCCACCCAACTCGCAGTGGCGGATCTCGCCGGCCTGCCCTTTATCAGCGTGGACAACGAGAAGGGGGCCTATCTCGCGGTCAAGGCGCTGAGCGCAGGGATTGAAGTGCCGACCACGGCAGCCATTCTCGAAGGCATTCGTAGTGCCGAGAATGCGCAGGCGCGCAAGCAAGGTGCGGAGCGTGCGTTTTCAGAGAACACGGCGATCCGAGTGGTTGCCAGTGAAACCGCCAACTGGAAGATCGATGAGGCCTATGAGGTAACCAGGAAAATGTTCGAGCTGCATCCGGGCATCGGCCTGCTGTTCGCCGCCAACGACATGATGGCACTGGGGGCCTTGCGATACTTGAGCGACAATGGGCTGAGCTCGGTCAAGGTGGCCGGTTTCGACGCCTTGCCCGAAATCCGGACCATGGTCGATCAGGGCAAGCTAGCGGTTACCGTCGACCAGCGCTCGGCGGAGCAAGGTTATCAAGGTGTTCTGTATGCGATTCGCCTGCTCAAGGGCGAAAAAGTGCCATCAGAAACGCTGATCGATGTGGAGCTGGTCAGCGCGCCGAAGTAGGCCCGGGATTGCGTTTGAACATCATGACGATCAAATTCGCCGCTCCCTTGGCGGAGTCGGCCCGTTGCTCATGGGTGGGGGGCGGATGCGGCTGAACCTCACCCAGCGCTTCATTGTCTACCTGATTGTGCTTAGCATCCTGCCACTGTTGGTGGTGGGCTTATCGGCGATACACCTGTCGAACCAGGCTCTGGAACATGAGACGCGCAGCAGTGCGATTCAACAGGCTCACGACAAGGCTGCCCTGCTCAACGGGCAGATGGCGCAGATCGAAGCATTGATCGCTAACATCAGCGGGGTTGAGCAGATTGTCGAGGCGGTCTCGGCTGAGCCGCCCGATGGCGATGTGTTCACGCGCCTGGCCACCCAGGCGCAGATCGGCTACGTGCTCAACAATTACATCAACCTGGACGGCCTTGTCTCCATCGACATTTTTACCTTGGGGGGTAGTCACTACCACGTCGGCGACACCCTGGTTTCAAATAACCTGGATGTAACGGCGCGCGAACAGTTGATCGCAGAGACCCTGGCCGCTCCCAGCCGGATACATTGGGCAGGTGTGCAGGCCAACCTCAATCGTGACTCCGCCCACCGCCAGGTGGTAACGGTAGCCCGAGTGATTCGCCGTTTCGATCTGGCGACTTCGCGCGAGGTCCCGGTCGCCTTGCTGCTGATCAACTACGACCCACACCAGATTCGCCGCGAGTTCAGCAAAGCAGGCGTTAGCGAAGATCGCCTGCTGATCGTGTTGGACGGGCGTGATCGCCTCGTATATCACCCCGATCCAGCACGCCTCGGCTCGCACGCAGAACCAGCGTTGATTGCCCAGCTGGCCGAAGCACACAGCGCGACGGTAACGATCAATGCTGCAAGTGGAGTACTCATTAGTCAAGTCGCCCTGCACGCTCCCGGCTGGCGACTTGCGATCTTGGTTCCGGAAGAAACGCGGTATCGCTCAGCGCAGGCCATTGGACGGACCACCACCGTGGCGATGCTGGTGTCGCTCCTTATCGTGGGCGTGGGGGCGGTCTTGTTCGCGCGCCGGGTGGTGCAACCGATTCGTGATGTTGCCGGACGCTTCGGGCAACTACGCGACCTGCCCGATGCCGAATTGCTGCCGCTGGCGCCGCGCGGCGATGACGAGATCGGCAATCTCTCGCGCGGGTTCAATGCCTTTCTGGATGGTTTGAATGTCCGGCGTCAATCCGACGCAAAGCTCCAACTCGCAGCAAGCGTATTCAGCCACGCCCGTGAAGGTATCGTTATCACCGATGCCGATGGCCACATTATCGAGGTCAACGACGCCTTCACCCGTATCACCGGCTATCCCCGAAACGAGGTACTCGGCCGCAACCCCCGCATCCTCAGCTCCGGGCGCCATGATCGAGCTTTCTATGACGAGATGTGGCGTGATCTGCGCACCCGAGGGTACTGGGAGGGGGAGGTCTGGAATATGCGCAAGTCCGGACAGGAGTACGCCCAGTCACTCGCAATCGCGGCCGTGCGCGGGAGCGATCAGCAGACCTCCCACTATGTGGCGCTGTTCTCGGACATCACGCGGCAAAAGGACAATGAGCAGCAGCTCAGGCATATCGCGCACTTCGATCCGCTCACCGGCCTTCCCAACCGGGTGCTGCTGGCCGATCGCCTCGAGCAGGCCATCGTACGGGTAAGGCGCAGCGGCCTGCCGCTGGCACTGGCTTATATCGATCTGGATGGGTTCAAGTCAGTAAATGATGTACATGGCCATGACGTCGGCGATCAACTGTTGGTGACCCTTGCCGCGCGCATGAAGGATTGCCTGCGCGAGGGCGATACCGTCGCCCGCCTGGGTGGCGACGAGTTCGTCGCCGTACTTGCCGATCTGAGCAATCAGAGTGCAGCGAAGGATCTGATCGATCGATTGCTGTCCGTCATCGCCCAACCGGTAAAGGTGGATGGCGTGGTCGTTCAGGTTTCCGGCAGCATCGGGATTTCCCACTACCCGCAAAGTGATGATGTCGATCCCGATCAGTTGCTGCGCCAGGCGGACCAAGCGATGTACCAGGCCAAGGTCGCGGGCAAGAACCGTTACCATATTTTTGACACCGCACGGGATGCAAGTCTGCGCGGTCAGCACGAGCACCTGGAGCGCATCCGGGAGGGATTAATCAAGAACGAGTTCGTGCTTCACTACCAGCCCAAGGTCAACATGCGCAGCGGCGAGGTGATCGGAGCCGAGGCCCTGATCCGGTGGCAACACCCGGATCAGGGCCTGCTTGCACCCGTGGAGTTTCTGCCGCCGATCGCACAACATCCGCTGGAAGTGGAACTGGGACGCTGGGTGATCGACACTGCGCTGACCCAGATCGCGGCATGGCAGGACGCGGGAGTCGATTTACCGGTTAGCGTGAACATCTCCGGCTTTCATCTGCAGCAGGCCGGTTTTCTGGATGAACTGCGAGCCCTGCTGGCAGCGCACCCGAACGTGCCGCGCGGCTATCTTGAGCTAGAAGTGCTGGAGAGTAGCGCTCTCGAAGACATCGCCCTGGTCTCCGCGGTTATCGATGCATCCGCGACGCTCGGAGTCAGTTTTGCGCTCGATGATTTTGGCACCGGTTATTCGTCGCTCACCTATCTCAAGCGCCTGCCGGCGCAAGTGCTCAAGATCGATCAGAGCTTCGTTCGCGACATGCTGCAGGACTCGGACGACCTCGCTATTCTAGAAGGAATACTGGGGCTGGCCACCGCCTTTCGGCGCAGGGCGATTGCCGAGGGGGTGGAGACGGTGGCGCACGGCGAAACCCTGCTGCGGCTCGGCTGCGATCTGGGCCAGGGCTATGGCATCGCCCGACCGATGGCGGCGGCCGATCTGCCTGCGTGGCGCCAGCGTTGGCGCCCCGACCCACGATGGGCGCATGCACACTGCCTCGACCGCGAGCTGATGCCGGTGCTGATTGCCGGTGTCGAGCATCGAGGCTGGATTGTTGCCCTGGGGGAACACCTCGATGGCAGGCGCGACGCGCCGCCGCCACTCGATCATCATCAATGCCGATTCGGCCAGTGGCTCGACAAGACCATCCATCAGCCGCGCCACGCCGCAACCTTCGCCACCATTGAAACCTTACATCTCCGGGTACACGCGCTGGCCGCCGACTTGCTCAAGCGGCGTTCGCAGGGTCACGATGTCGAAGCTTTGGCCGGTATGGCGGAACTTCACGCACTCTGGGACGCGCTGCTGGTCCACCTCGAATACCTGTTGAAGGACGATCCGCGCAGCCTGGCGCCGTCGTCTGGAGGCGGATCAAACTGTCGATAGAGAATCCCCCCTGAATCGCCCCGGGTTTGGTGGAGTCGGCACCGGTCGTAGCTTCCGGACACTTAAAGACCGTCAATCTCCGTGCGGTTCCGCCCCCGCTGCTTGGCTTGATACAGCGCCGCATCGGCTGCGGCCAGTAACAACTGGAGACAACTCGTGCTTCCCGGTCGCAGCTCAGCCACGCCAATGCTGACCGTGACGTGCGCGCCAATGGGAGACGATAAATGGGGAACGCCAAGTTCGGCCAGCTGCGCATGAATCCGCTTCGCCACGATTGCGGCGCCTGCGCTTGCCGTATCCGGCAGCAGCAACACGAACTCCTCGCCGCCAAAACGGGCCACGAGGTCGGCAGGGCGATGAACGGCTCCACGCAACACAGTTGCAATGGCTTTCAGGCACTCGTCGCCGGCGACATGGCCGTAGTGGTCGTTGTAAGGTTTGAAATGATCGACATCGATCATCAAGACGCCGAGCGGAGCGTGATCTCGCGCGTGGCGCTGACATTCCACCAACAGCATTTCATCAAAGTAACGTCGGTTTGCGATTCCCAGCAGACCATCTTGCCGACTGAGCGTGAGCAGGCGGCGGTTCGTGTCTTCGAGTTCCAGCTGGAGCCGCTTTGTGGCGGTGATGTCCTGGGTGAGCGCCAGCCCCCCATAAACGCTCCCATCCGCGCTTTGCAAAGGGATAGCGTGGACCAGGAAACATGCCTCGTTGAACAACACCTCGACCTTGCCCGCCGTGCCGTCGAGCGCGTTACGGTACAGAGCGGCGAGTGGCGTCGAAATGTTCTCAGGGAAGAGTTCCCATAGGAGTTTGCCTTCGAGATCCTCCTTTCTGAGCTGGTGGTCGCGAAGCCCCAAGCCATCGGCGAAGGTATAGCGCAACTCCTTATCAAAAAGGATCACCGCACCATTGGGAAGGTGGCTCGCGATCGTCCGATAGATTGCTTCACTGCGCCGTAAGGCCTCCTCGCGCTCCAGGATGACTTGTTCATTCAGCTTCACGTTCGTGATGTTCTCATGACTTAGCACGGCTCGCAGGGGACCGTCACAGCTCATACGCGTTGCACGGAGATTGAACCAACGGCGCTCGTCACGGGAGTGGCACGGGTAGTCAATCACGAACTCGGTGAACTGGCCCGCGAGTACGGCCTTCACGCCCGCGGCTGCTGACCTTGCCACCTCCCGATCGTCGCCTTCGGCGCGATCACAGATCTCGAAATAGTTCACGCCAACGCCGCTCGGTGGCCCCTGCAATCCGTTGTTGCACGCGAAGTCTTGCCATGCACGATTGCTTGTGAGAATCGTCCCTTCAGCGTCAATAATGGCGATGTGCGCCGAAACCGAATCGAGCACTGCCCGCGTGACGGAGGTACTGTTACGTAACGCCAGTTCAGTGCGCTTCAGGTCGGTGATGTCGAAGCTGAGCACCGCGATCTTGGTGACAGCCCCCTCGGAATCACGCACTGGCTGAAGCGAGTTGTGAAGGTGAAGATCGCCCCGCCCGTCTTCGAAACTCAGGGATTCGCCGGTGCGGCGTACGTGGTCGACGGTGTTGCGATACTCCCGGGCCAGGTCAGGCGGGAAAAAATCAAAAATGCATCGGCCCGGCAGTTGCTCCAACGACACCCCAAGGCGTTTGGCGAGCGCTTCATTCGCCGTGATAACGCGGCCCTCGCAATCGATGAGAAACTCCGCTTCCGCGGATGCATCGAGGAGCGCACGTAGCACGACCTCGTTCTCCTGCAAAGTCGATTCCGCCTCGCGCCTTGCGCTGACGTCGCTCTCGCTGATCACGATCATGTTTGCGCCGTTCACCGGATCGCGACTGCACCGCGCATCGAGCTGATGCCAACGCCGCCCGTTGCCGGTGACCACCTCGAACTCCCGAGTTCGACAGTTACGCTCGCAAGTGCTTGTTTTTGCTAGAGCGCGCTTTCAAAAATGCCACTACAACAGCGCCAGCTGCTCCGGCGCCGCTGGCTTTTCGATTCCTAATGCATGAAGCACCTCGTTCTGCTCCGTGCTGAGCGTCGACACCCCGATCACTGGCTCGCCGCCGTTCAGCCGCACCCGGTGATGCTGGATGCGCTGCAACTGCTCGAGTGCCCGCTCGGGCGTGTAGCCCGCATCGGCTGCCTTCAGGCGACTACGCATCACCCGGTGAAGGATCAGCGCCATGAAGCAGATCGACGCGTGCGCGCGGATCCGCTCGGGCAGGCGGTGATACACCGGGCCGATCTCGATCTCGGACTTGAGCACCTTGAAACCGCGCTCGATGTCGGCGAGCGACTTGTAGCGCTGAATCACGTTCGGTGCGGCGAGCCCCTCGGCGTTGGTCACCAACAGCAGCTTGCCGTCCATCATTTCGGCAAGACGCTTCGCCTTGTCGTCGATGTGGTAGCTGAAGAGCTCCTCGCCCAGATCCACCTTGATGATGCGCGACAGGTGCGCTTCGCTGACCGCATGGTAGAAGCGCGCCTTCGCGCCGCTGTCCGAGAGCTTGCGCCCCCTGTGCTTCACGCCTTCGTCCTGCTCGGTGAGCTTGCCCGTCCATTGGTCCGCCTGGCGGATCAGCGCGTCGATACGCTCATTG
>Ga0209098_1002593_pt1 | contig 15772 bp, 19 predicted proteins | sample AD_JPNHW1_MetaG_FD_184429 | JGI IMG/M metagenome (GOLD analysis project Ga0209098, IMG submission 184429) | Active sludge microbial communities of municipal wastewater-treating anaerobic digesters from Japan - AD_JPNHW1_MetaG (SPAdes) (version 2) | ecosystem: Engineered > Bioreactor > Anaerobic... | reverse complement strand
TTAGTCATGTGTTCATTTCCTCCAAAGTTACATCATACATTTCAAGCCGCGAACCGCTTCCGGCAAACGCCGGAAAATGGTTCTGGAAATCACATACCCCGTCGAGACGGAATATGACCCAGTATTTGTACAAAGATATATTAAGCGCTTCGATCTTTTCGCGTCGTGGCATGGGGTGCACTCCCCGCGTTTCACCCCGGACTTTATGGTTATCGTCTGCAACGGGATACCGGGCTTAAGGACAAACCAAATCCCATACCAAAAATGTTGTTTAAGGTAACGGTTGATGATGGAGATTCATCGGAATTCGGCAACCGACCAACCGACCCCCGCGTCTTTTACCGGACGCATCGTATTATTCCCGGATCAAGGGAGTCCCTCCTTGGACTTTGTCCTTTTTTAAAAAGTTGAACAAAAACCGGGATTATTAAAAATGCGGATGTTCAGGTTCTTTTTTCCAGTACCTCGCGGACTGCCTGTTCGCGGTCCCCGGCACTCATCTTCCGTCCGGCCACATTTCCCCCGAATACGGGAGCTGTCTTCCGGTAAAACGTCCCGAGCGCAATGGGTGCATCGCCATTGTAGTCCCATTCCCGTGCCTTTGCACAGGCTGCCTCAAAATCCGCAGGGTCGTGCCCTTCCAGATCGTAGACTCGCGGCGAATAATAATCGGCTGCAGGGAAAAAAGTTGCACAGATCTGGAGTACGTCGATAAACGCAAATCCCTTATGGCCGACACCCTCCCGGATCAGCCTCCGCAGGAGATCCATTTTCTTCGAATACCCCCGTGCAACGTACGTTGCACCGCTCGCAAGCATCAGTTCAAGGGGATTGAAGGGATCCTCCCGGGTCCCCAGCGGGGTGGACTTTCCCTTAAAACCGCGGGGGGACGTCGGGGTATACTGCCCCGTTGTCAGCCCGTACACCCGGTTGTTATGGACAATGACCGTGAGATCGATATTCCGTTTGGCAGCAAAGATAAGGTGGTCAAGCCCTTCGGCATAGCAGTCACCGTCGCCGGCACAACAGATCACAGTCAGGCCGGGGTTGGCAAGCTTGAGACCGGTTGCTACCGGTATTGTCCTGCCATGGAGGGAGTAGAATGAGTTGATATTGAGGTAATCGGCGATCTTTGCATGGCAGCCGATACCGGAGACCAGCACGACATTGTCAAGGGACTGCCCTTCCCGCTCCCGGTCGGCCAGCACGTTCTTCAGTGTGTGCTGGATGGAGAAGTTCCCGCAGCCCGGGCACCAGGTATTCTGGGTATCAGTTATCAGCTGGCGGCCGTTCATGAAAGCGCCTCCCGGATCTTTTCCCTGAGTAATTCCGGTGTGAACGGGCGGCCGTCATACCGGAGTATTTTTTTCTGGCAAAAAATCCCGTGCCGCGCGGCAAGCGTGGCGAGCTGGGCCGTTGCATTCTCCTCGACCGCTATCACCATGCCAGCACCCTCCAGCACCTTTTTAAGGGGTTCTATCGGGAACGGAGAGAGCACAACGGGACGTACGACCCGGAGACCCAGCGGGCCGGCAACTTCATCACATACACCTGCCGTCGATCCCCAGCAGAGCAGTGCCACCGTTCCTGCCGCATTTCCGGAAAGGTTCACCTGCGGGTAAAGATCCATGGCCCGCGCGAGCCTTCCTTCCTTGCGCATCCGTTTCGCCGCCATCAGGTTCACCGTTTCTGCTTCCTCGGTGGTGATCCCGGCCTCGTCATGCGCATAGCTGTTCACCTTGACAACGGCACCTGCCGTTCCGGGAAATGCGAGCGGGGATATACCGGATGGCGTGTCAGCATAACGATGGTAAGGGACAGTTTTGTCCCATAAGGAGAGATCGCTCTTTAAGATTTTCGGGGAGAGGGAAAGGTCGGTACTGTACGTGCCCTCAGACAGGGTCTTATCGGAAAGGATGAAGGCTGGTACCTGGAATTCCCATGCAATATGCATCGCAGCCTCCGACCAGTACACGGCTTCCCCCGTTGTTCCCGGCGCAACAATAAACCGGGGGAACTCCCCCTGCCCGGCATGCTGCACGAACAGCAGGTCAGCCTGGCCGGTATACGTCGGGAGACCGGTGGACGGGCCGGTTCTCTGGGAGACGAGGATAACAATCGGGAGCTCTGCCATACCGGCAAGGGAGAGCCCCTCGGCCATGAGGCAGAAACCCCCGCCCGACGTGCCGACCGCTGCCCGTTTTCCGGCACCGGCAAAGCCCAGTGCCATCAGGATAACGGCGATCTCGTTCTCCGGGTGAACAACGGTAATACCCAGTCTCTCCTGCTCTTCTGCCAGGAAATGGAGAAGCCCCGAAGACGGGGTCATGGGGTAGGAGACATAGGCCTCAAGCCCGCCATTGATCATGCCAAGGCCGATGGCCTCGTTCCCGGTCAGGAGAGGGACCGGGGGATTGTCGCAGGGCAAAACCGTATGCACGGTCGCAAGCATATCATATGCCCGGCGGGCAACCCGGAGGTTCTGGCCGGTGCCTTTCGGAATATGGGAGGTGAACACTGCCTCTACGGTCGTCCACGGGATCCCCGCCGCCTTTGCAAACCCGCCGATGACCGCTGAATTTCCCATAATCTCCGGGGCCTGTTCCGCAGAAAGGATCTCCTTTACGGGAATGCCCTGCCCGGGTGCTTTGACCTGATCTTTGTTGAAAACGACAGCGGTATCCGCCTTCCAGGCCCCCCGGTGCCGCTCCACGGTCTCCTGGTCCAGCGCCAGGACAAAATCCACCTGCATTCCGCAGGTACCGGTGACAGTTTCCCTGCCCCGGACCATCGCGAAGTTATGCCCCCCGCGGATAAGGGAGGGGTAATCGAAATACAGATAAATCCGGTATCCAGAGTGGTTGAGCAGCTGGGCCACCATTGCCCCCGCACTGTTGATACCGTCTCCCGCTTTTCCGCCAATCAGTACCGTGACTTCCTTCATACCGGAACCCCGCATGTTCTGGTGCTGCAGGCAGGGGTATATAGATTGGCATGATGCCGGACATGAGCAGTTCATTCCCGGAACCAAAGGTGAAGAGCTCGGCCGGCAGGTACAGGGGGGTTATATTAATAAAGGGGGAGCGTCTTTTACTTTTTCATCCTGAGTCGGGTATCGTTTCCGGCTGCACTATCCGTTTCGCACGGACGGGAATACTGCGGTACCGGAATGCGCCAGAGAACATACCAGAGGGAACCGGAGGGGGCAATCCTGAACCTGAACGACCTGATGTCCTATAAACGGGCATATTCGATCCATACGACAAGCGGGATGGATATGGATGGCCTGATCAAGGCCATACGTCATACCAATCTCGGGATCCGCTGGAGGGCCGCGCTTGCACTCGGGGAGATAGGCGAGCCTGCCGTAAAACCCCTTATCCGGGCCCTCAAGGAGAAGGACCAGGACGTGCGATGGATCGCCGGGCTGGCACTCGGGAGGATCGGCAAGGCAGCGATCCCCCAGCTGATCCGGGCAATGTCCGAAGATGACTATGATGTGCGGTGGCATGCCACGCGGGTACTGGCAGATATCGGGGAACCGGCAATCAAACCGCTCATCGCCACGCTGCAGGATGAGGACAGCGATGTCCAGTGGAGATGTGCGTTTGCCCTCTCCCTGATCGGGGAACCGGCAGTTGATCCCCTGATCCTTGCCCTGAAGAACCGGAAGTGGTGGGTGAGGGTCCGTGCGATCTGGGCACTCGGGGAGATCCGCGACCGCCGGGCCGTAGAACCGCTGATCCAGTCAGTAGACGACCAGGACTGGTATGTCCGGTGGAGTGCAGCAGACGCCCTTGGCAAGATCGGGGACAAAAGGGCGGCCCCCTGCCTCGGGAAGGCGCTCAAGGAGGCCGACTCGTTCGTCCAGGTCCCGTCCATCTGGGCACTTGGCAAACTCGGGAGCAAGGCACCGGTGGACTCCCTTATCCGGTCGCTGAAAAATGCAGACTGGTACGTCCGCTGGGGGGCTGTGGAGGCGCTGGGAAACATCGGCGATCCGCGGGCGCTCGGTCCCATCGGGGGGATGGTCCACGACAAGGACGAGTACGTGCGCCGGGCAGCAGAAGATGCAATCCGGAAGATAGAGAAGAAAAAGGGATAGGTCCGGCCGGCTGCAGATACCGGACCCCCGCGTCAAGGTTTTTTTATCAGCTGTTCCAGAACCTCTTTCACATCGCTGATTTTGCAGGGTTTTGAAAGCCGGGCGGAAAAACCGTACTGCATAAAATCCACTACCACCGGGTCATCGGAATACCCGCTCGAAACGATCGCTTTCACCGCGGGATCGTAGGCTTTCAACAGGGCGATGGTTTCCTTTCCGCCAAGACCTTTGGGGACCGAGAGGTCAAGAATAACGAGATCGAACGGTACGCCGGCCTCTTTTTCCTGTTTGTACAGCCCGACTGCTGCCGCCCCGTCCCGTGCAGCCATCATGTCATATTCAAGATACCTGAACACTTCCCGCATCACATCGAGAATGATCTGCTCGTCGTCCATCAGGAGAACTTTCCCCTTCCCGGCCATACACACCCCGCGAGAATATCAACTAAATCTTGCTGCACAATGATATATAACAGAGAGCATATGGGGAGACCCGGGATATCCCGATGGCAGGACCGGTTGTCAGGTGCGCCCGCCCATAAAAAAAGTACAGAGGGCTATTTTTTTCCGGCACGAAGCCGTGCCGCTTCTTCCTTGTCCTCTATCCGCAAAAGGAATGTCCCGTGGCAGGGCTTGGTGAAGGGAAAGACAACGGCATCGCCATCAAGCCCGATGGCGATTGGGGGAAGGCCGATCACGTGGATATCGAAGACCTTGAACCCGGGCTGGACATCAACGGACTCCTTAAAATGCGCCTTTATGTAATCGCGGGACTCCTTGAACGTCGCATCCCGCATCACGATCTCGTAATTCATCGATTCTACGCATCCCATGGTTTCACCTCATCGAGCGCTTTTTTGAGGGGGAGCGGGTTATGGACTGCCTTTGCCGCGATGGTGGTACAGGGAAAGTCAATCTTTTTGAGCTGGTCTTCATAGTGTTCGCCATAGACCAGCGCAGAGAGTTTCGCCTTCGAGATGGCCCCCATGGTGGCCGCATAGCTGACCCCGGCATCGTTGTGGATGAAGACAAAGCAGAGGTCAAAGTCCCGCTTCTTATCCGAAATCATCGCAACAGCCCGGTCGAGGTCCATGACCTCCCCGAGGTAGTGCCGGTCCGTGTCGGCCACCACGAGGAGGGTATTGGCTGCCTTGTTCCCCGCAACAACGGGAGTAATTCCTGCTTTTTTCAGCCGGTTTATCAGGTAGAGCGCGATGCTGGTCTGCACCGGTACCTGCGGGCACCCGAGCACGAGGAGCGCCGTTTTCTGATCGGTTGCTGGTTCGCCGGTCACCCTGGATCAGTCCCTGCCTTGCTGCATGTACAGCTTCATTATCCGGTTTTTGGGAAATAACCTTGCGTATCGTACCCGGTTACAAGCCTCAGGCAGTGCGGATCCCGGTTACCCGTTCCGGGTGGGTATAGATGGTGAACCGGTCGCCCCGCGAGAAGCCGATAAGGGTAATTCCCGCGGCCTCGGCCGCCGCAATCCCCTTGTCTGTCGTAGCGGCCCGGGAGATGATCACGGGGATCCCGGCATGGGCGGACTTCCGGACCATGCCGGCCGGCTGCCGACCCGTGCAGCCGATAACGCAGCGGGAGAGGTCGATCCCGTTCAGGACGGCATGCCCTACCAGTTTGTCGACCGTATTGTGCCGGCCGACATCGCTGCTTTTTGCAAGCAGCCTGCCATCCCGGAAGAGTACCGAGCAGTGGACTCCGCCGGTCCTTTTCCAGAGTTCGGTCTCGATTTCGCGGGTGACCGCGATCACGTCATCGGGAGTGAGCCGGATATCCGACGCGGTCCGGCGCGGGGTCGAGATGAAACTGATGCCGCCGGAGGATCCGACTTCGCGTTTCGCCCGCCGCAGGTCACAGCCGGTATCGGACCAGACGAGGATACGGTCCCCCTCGACCTCCACCTTGTCCACGCTGCAAAGAATCCCTTCGCTCACGAGATAGCCGGCGCCCAGTTCCTTCAGCTGGTCGCGGCTTGCAACCATCTCCGTGACCGGCCGGTCATTGAGCAGGAGCTCGAACCGGTCCTCGATGACAACGGCATCGTCCGTTTCCCGGGCAGTACCGCCAGCGACCTGGATCCCGTGGTGCATATGGATCATGGCCCCTCCGTCTCCTGAAAGACCCAGTCAAGGAAGGGGGGATAGCCGGCAGCGACCGGCAGGACGATAATCTCCGGCACCTCTGCAGGGTGCTCCGATCTGAGTGCGCGGATCACCGCTTCTGCCAGCACGCGCCGGGTCTTGATGATGAGCAGGTGCTCATTTTCATCGCAGAACTCCCCCTTCCACCGGTACAGGGAGCGTACCGGCGCGATGTTCACGCAGGCGGCAAGGTTCTTTTCAAGCAGGCTTTTCGCAAGCGCTGCCGACTGCGCGGGTGGTGCCGTGGACCAGATCACGCAGATCTCCGGCCCGTCTCCTGCTCTTTTCTTCTCCATATGACAGGTGTTGCTTTTGCCGGCTCATAAGCATATACAACCGGATCGTTCCTGCCCCCGGCCTGAGGTAAATTCTATAGACGCCAGCGCCAATGATAAGTAATTATGTACGCGAGCCGCATGAGCAATCTCCCGCCGTATCTTTTTGCACGGATCGACGAGATGAAAGCCGAACAGCGAAAGAAAGGCGCAGACCTCATCGATCTCGGTGTCGGAGACCCCGACCTTGCGACACCGGCCCATATCGTAGAAGCCCTCTGCACGGCAGCAAAGGACGCAAAAAACCATCACTACCCGGACTATGCCGGCATGCCGGCCTACCGGAGTGCAGTCGCCGGCTGGTACAAGAAACGGTTCGGCGTCACCCTTGATGCCGGAAAAGAGGTGCTCGCCCTGATGGGCTCAAAGGACGGTATTGCCCACATTGCCGAGGCATTCGTGAACCCCGGCGACTATGTCCTCGCCCCGAGCCCCGGCTATCCCGTATACCGGACCGGTACGCTCTTTGCCGACGGGATCGTCCACGAGATGCCGCTCCTGCGGGAGAATAATTTCGTTCCCGTGCTCTCGGATATCCCGAAGAAGGTTATAAAGAAAGCGAAGATCCTGTACATCAACTACCCGAACAACCCGACTGCGGCAACAGCCCCGGACGGGTTCTATGGGGAGGTTGTTGACTTTGCACGCGAGCATGGGATCGTCGTAGTCTCGGACAATGCCTACTCCGAGATCGCGTACGACGGTTACCACGCCCCCTCGTTCCTTGAGACGAAAGGCGCCATGGAGGTGGGTATCGAGATGCACTCGCTCTCCAAGACCTACAACATGACCGGCTGGCGGATCGGGATGGCTGTCGGCAACGCGGAGATCATTGCCGGGCTCGGCAGGGTCAAGACGAACGTCGACTCCGGGGTCTTCGATGCGGTGCAGCATGCTGCCATCGCGGCCCTCTCCGGCCCGCAGGACTGCGTGAAGGACGCTTGTAAAATCTACCAGGAGCGCCGCAACGTACTGGTCAAAGGCCTGCAGGGCCTCGGGTTCGATGTGCCGTTACCAAAGGCCACGTTCTATGTCTGGATGCCGGTGAAGGACTGCATGTCCTTTGCCGGCCGGCTCCTTACCGAAGCAGGTATCGTGGCAACCCCGGGCGTCGGGTTCGGCTCAAGCGGCGAAGGCTACGTGCGGTTCGCGATCACCCGCCCGGTTGCCCGGATACAGGAAGCGATCGAACGGATGCGGAAGATGAAACTATGAAACTCGCCCACCACCTTACCATCGGGAACAGCCACCTTTTCATCAACGGGCATGACTGCGTTGCACTTGCAGAGAAGTACGGGACGCCGCTCTATGTGACAAGCGAGGACCGGGTCGTGGAACAGTTCGGGAGCTACCAAAAAGCGCTTGGTGCACGCTACCCCCGGGTGCAGGTGCTCTTCGCTGCCAAGGCGAACGGCAACCTTGCCCTGATGCGGGCGCTGGCAGAGAGAGGCGCCGGCGCCGATGTCTTCTCTTCAGGAGAACTTGAATTAGCGCTCAAAGCAGGCATGGCTCCGGAGAAACTCCTCTTCAACGGGAGCTCCAAGACGCCCGCTGACCTGGAACTTGCCGTGGCAAAAGGCGTGAAGGTCTCGCTCGACTCCCTTGACGAACTCCACCAGCTCGATGCAGTTGCAAAGGCTGCCAAAAAAACCGTTAAAGTTTCATTCCGCGTGAACCCTGCGCTCAAAGTACCGACTCACCCGAAGATCGCCACCGGGCTTGCCACGAGCAAGTTTGGCATCCCCCATGAGGAGATCCCCGCCGCGTATCGCGAAGCCCTTGCCTGCAAAAACATCCGGCCGGTAGGTATCCACTGCCATATCGGTTCCCAGATTCTCGACATCGAACCCTTTGCACGGGCCGCAGAAGTGATGGTCCGCATTGCAAAGGAACTGACGGAGATGGGCGTGAAACTCGAGTTTGTCGACCTTGGCGGCGGCCTTGGCATCCCGTACCACCACGATACCGACCCGGCACCGACAGCAGAGGACTATGCGGCAAAAGTCGTGCCGATCTTCAGGGCCGGCGTGGAAGCCTGCGGCATCACTCCCGAACTCTGGGTAGAGCCCGGCCGGTCGCTCGTCGCGGATTCGACCGTGCTCCTGACACGGGTCAACTCCACGAAAAAAGCGCACAAGCGGTTCGCCAACGTGGACGCGGGGTTCAACCTCCTGATACGGCCTGCGATGTACGACGCGTACCACGAGGTCATCGTTGCAAACAGGGCCGATGCACCGCCCGATACGGAATATACCGTGACCGGCCCTATCTGCGAGAGCGGAGACATCCTTGCGCCGGACCGGAAGCTGCCGGAACTCTCGGCAGGAGACATTATCGCGGTGCTCGATGCCGGGGCGTACGGGTACGCCATGTCGTCGCAGTACAACGGCCGTCCGCGGTGTCCCGAGGTGCTGATTAAGGGATCGCAGGCGGGTCTCATGCGGAGGGGAGAGACAATGAGCGATATCACCGCCGCCATGGAACGCCCTCCCTGGCAGAAATAAGCGGGAGCCCGTGCAGTGCACTTCCACTATGCGCTGGTCGATGACCTGATAACCAGGGAAGAGTTTGAACGGCGCGTAGAGAAGAAGATCGACGAATGCGGGGACCTTGTCGACGAACCGACTGCTGCCATGATGGTCGTCGGCGAACTCGGCCGGGAACACGTGAAGATCAAAGGGCTCGCGGCAAAATCCAGCCTTTTTTCTTTTTTCGGGAAAGTGATCGACAAGACCGAACCCCGGGAGTTCGACCGGGCGGACGGCGAGAAAGGCTGGGTGGCTACCATCCTGCTGGGTGACGAGACCGGGACTACCCGTCTCGTACTCTGGGACCAGAAAGCCGGTGCTGTGCTCGATACCGCGATCGGTGACGTACTCGAGGTCATCGGCCGTCACCCGGGGAAAAGCACCCACGAGATCTATGCCCTCGCACTCAGGAAAGCAGGGTGCGAGATCAGCTGCAGGATGCCTGCAGCGGCCGGGAGCCTCTCGACGGAACCGGTAGAACTGACTGCGGTCCTGCTGGCGGTGGAACCGGTACGGACATTCACGAAACGCGACGGGAGCACCGGCGAGATGGCCGAGGCGGTCATCGGGGATCGCGATGGGACTGCCCGGCTCGTGTCATGGGCACCGGGACTGCTTGCCGGGCTGCCGGCCGGCACAACCGTCCATATCACCAGTGCAAAGCCCAATAACCGGGCTGAGGGCCGGAATTACAGTATCGATGAGAACAGTGCAGTTACCGCTGCTGAAACACCGGTTGTCGTCCCGTTCACCCCTCTCCATTCCGTTGCCGACCAGGGAATTTACTCGGTCAAAGGGTGCGTGAAACAGGTTCAGCAGCCACGTTCCTTTACTGCGCGGAACGGCTCGGTATCGTGGGTCAGGAATGTCCTTATCCACGATACCGATGACGAGCTGAAGATCGTGCTCTGGGGGGAGACGGCTCTCGTTCCCCTCTCGCCGGGCGATCCGGTTGAGGTGTACCATGCCACGGCAAAGCCCGGGCGGTTCGGCGGGATCGAGCTGGGGGTGGGCAGGGGAAGCGTATTCCGGGTGCCCGGCGAGGCGGTCCGCCCGGTTGCTTTTTCCGGAACGATTATTGCCGGCCCGGGCTGCCTCTTCATCGACAACGGCTCTGAACGGTACCTCGTCGAGGGCACCTTCACGCACGGGAGCGAGGTCCGGGTAACGGGACTCCTCTCCGGGAGCAGGATCATCCCGGAACACGCAGAGCCGGTTGTTCCGGATGCCGAGTCTGTTCTCCGGAATGTCCGGCAGTTCCAGGAAGAACTGAAGTCCTGAGGGTTACTTTCACCCTGCGCAGTACGGGGGTTTATATCACAGCCATTAACATGTTGTTGTGCCATAGGAGTGTATAAGAAATGGCTGAAGGACCATTGGAAATCGAGGATTTGCCGGGCGTTGGCCCGAGTACCGCAGACAAGCTCCGGGAAGCCGGTTACCTCTCCGTTGAGAGCATTGCAACCGCATCGCCGGCTGAACTATCCGAGGTCTCAGAGATCTCCGAGTCAACGGCCAAGAAGATCATCAAGGCTGCCCGGGAAGTGGCAGATGTCGGCGGTTTCAAGACCGGCAAGGACATCTTCGAGGCACGCAAGGATATCAGGAAACTGTCGTTCCGCGTTCCCGAGCTGGATGCCCTGCTTGGTGGAGGACTGGAGACGCAGGCAATAACCGAGATGTACGGTGAATTCGGTTCCGGTAAGAGCCAGATCGTCCACCAGATGGCAGTCAATGTCCAGCTGCCGGAAGAACAGGGAGGACTGGACGGGAGTGCCATCTATATCGATACGGAGAATACCTTCCGCCCCGAGCGTATCGAGCAGATGGTCAACGGCCTCGGGCTTGACAATCTCCCGGATCCCCAGGAGTTCTTGAACAATATCCATATCGCCCGTGCACATACGTCCGATCACCAGATGCTCCTCATCGATAACTCGCGGGAGCTGGCCAATGAACTGAGGACCAGCGACAAGCCGGTCAAGCTCTTCATCATCGATTCCTTGACCGCCCACTTCCGTGCCGAATACGCGGGTCGGGGAACCCTTGCTGCGCGGCAGCAGAAACTGAACCGGCACATGCACGAGCTCTTCAAGCTCATCGACGAGCACAATGCCGTCGGGCTCGTCACCAACCAGGTCATGTCCAACCCGGCGGTCTTCTTCGGCGACCCAACAAAGCCGATCGGCGGCAATATTGTCGGCCATACCGCCACGTTCCGTCTCTACCTCAGGAAGAGCAAGGGAGGCAAGCGCATTGCACGTCTCGTGGACAGCCCCAACCTGCCCGAGGGCGAAGCACCGTTCATGGTTGAAGAGGCTGGTCTCAAATCGTGCTGAAGGCACTCCTCACGGACATTGACGGGACGATCACCCGTCCCGACCGCAGGATAAGTACCGGATCGATTGAAACGATCCGGTCACTTGTCGACAGCGGGATCGTTGTCGTACTGGCAAGCGGGAATACGTCCTGTTTCATGGACGCCCTCTGCAAGATGATCGGAACCCATGGGACGTTCATTGCCGAGAACGGCGGAGTGTTCCGCATCGGGTTTACGGGTCCGCTGGTCATCCGCGGGGATCAGGCCGTTGTCAAAACTGCTTTAACGGCAGTACAGGACCATTTTCAGAACCAGGGGATCACCCTGGATCTCTACAGCCCCACGTACCGCTTCTCAGACCTGGCATTTGCACGGACCGTGCCGGCCGACGAAGTCCGCAGGGTGCTCCGGGACTCTCCGGTACAGGTCATCGATACCGGCTATGCAATCCACCTGCAGGCGCCCGGGATCAACAAGGGAACGGCACTGACCGAGCTGGCACGGGAGATGGGCCTTTCTCCCGCCGATTTTCTTGCCATCGGCGACTCGCTCAACGACATCCAGATGCTGAAGACTGCAGGCATCGGTATCACCGTGGCAAATGCACACCCGGATATAAAGGCAGTATCGCAGTATATTGCCGGAAAAGAGTATGGGGACGGGTTTGTGGAGGCAGTTGAAAAATATTATCCTTATTTCCGCGCAAGGTAGCGGTCAACAACGATATAATCCTTGATATCCTTGACCGCTTCGAAGGGGATGATCAGGAGCTTGTCATCCTCAAGGACGTACCCGTCCGTGGAAAATGCCTGGTCCGGGTGGATGATCATGTCGAGGACCTGGCCGGAATCGAAATCAACCCGGATGTTTTTTAAGGTTCCAATGAGCTTTCCGTCATTGCTCATGATCTTTTTTCTTGAAAGGCTGCGGGCAAATACACGTGTCATAAAAAAATTAGCGACGTATAAATATATAAACTGTTCTGAATTGGCGGGAAAAAAGAGTTTTTTTCCCAATAGGAAAGTGTTAGAGCGTTATTTGAACATTTCAGCAGCCATACGGATATCCGCCCCGCGGAGGGTCTTCCTGCCGGCATGGTCGGACATTTTCTTGGCTTCCCTGGCAAGGAAGGTCCCGTATTCCTCCATGAGCCCGGCAAGGGTTTCCGTGGCATCGGTACTGACCCGTTCGGCACCGGCTTTTTTGATGATCCGTTCTACAGCAGCCTGAGATAACTCTGTCATAATCCTGATTCCTCCCATACCATTTGACTTAAAATATCTAAAGATATTGTATCTACAACGAGGGGAAGACCCGGATGACATCCGACTGGGTGAGGATCCCCACCGGCTTCTTGTTCTCCACAACGATGAGCCGGCCGATCTCCCGTTCCTTGAACCTGCGGATAACCTCGAAGAGTTTGACGTCTGACGAGATCTCCTCCACCTCAGCGGTCATCACTTCCGAGACGGGCGTCGTTAAGGGGAGGTTGTTCTCAATGGCACTCGCAATATCGCTCATGGTGACGATCCCGGATAGAACGCCGTCCTCGATGACGGGAGCGCCGTGGATACGCTCGTGGTTGAAGAAGACCAGGGCGTCCTGCAGGGAGTCGAGGCTTCTTAGGGTCTTGAGGGGGCTCGACATGTAATTCCGGATGGGCTGTTTGGGCAGGGAGATCATCTCGGACGTTGCAATGAGGAGCGATTGTTTTACCTCGTCCTTGCCGAAAACCTCGCCACGGATCAGGAGCTTGTTGACCGGGGTCGGCCCGATCGTGATCCGGTCGCCGATCTCGAAGAGTTTTGCACTGCCCCTGAGCCTGATGACCGCATGGCAGATGTCCGGATGGCAGAGCGTGGTAAAATCGATCTCCAGGGCGCTGGCTCCCTGCACGACCTCCCCGTTCCTGCTGATGGGGACATCGTAATCCTCGCCGGAAACATTCAGGTTGAGTTCCTGGTAGGCAAGGGCCGTGGGGATATACCCCCCCTTGGGGCCGGGGACGCCGTCAACGAGGCCGATTGCCTTCAACGCCTGCATCTGGTTGCGCACGGTCCCGGGGTTGCGCTGGATCCTGTCGGCGATCTCCTCGCCTTTTATGGAGTGCGAGTGCTGGTGGTAGAGGGTGATTAAGGTGATGAGGATATCGCGCTGGATAAGGGACAGGTCCATAACGATAAACCGTATGGCTGTCCATAAATATATAGGTAGACGATTATGGAATTTGAGAAGATCCCGACGGTGCCAACTGCCGACGAAATCCTGGACCGGAGTTTCCGCCGTGCGGCAAAGAAGATGCAGGAGAAGACCAACAAGGAACGCGCCAATACCGAGTTCGTCAGGGCTGTTGGTGCGGCAATCCATGATCGGCTTGTCTATATCATCCGGGGCTTTCCCGAGTTTGACAAAATCCCGCCGTTTTACCGGGAGATGGCAGATATCCTCTACGGGCTCGACCGGATAAAGCAGTCCCTGGGGGCCGTAGGCTGGGCGGCCAAGCATACCAAGATGGTGGGCAACCAGCTTGTCCTGCAGTCCCGCAAAGCCGACAATACGCAGGTAGTGCGCAAGCGGGCGGTTGCCCGGCTCGCGTCCATGGTCCACCAGATCGACAAGGACCTCCATTTCCTCAATGAGGTCAGGAACACGCTGCGCCAGCTCCCCCATGTCGATGACACGTTCACGGTTGTCATTGCCGGCTACCCGAATGTCGGGAAGTCCTCGTTCATCCGGCGGGTATCGTCAGCTGAGCCGGAGGTTGCATCCTACCCGTTCACGACCAAGGGGATAATTGTCGGGCACCGCATCATGGGCCGGGAGAAGATCCAGTTCGTGGACACGCCCGGCATCCTGGACCGGCCTGCGGAGGAACGGAACGCTATCGAGAAGCAGGCACTCTCGGCCATGATGAACATATCAAGCGTTGTCCTCTTCATCCTCGACCCCTCCGAGCACTGCGGGTACCCGATGGAACTCCAGCTCAACCTGCTCGAAGAAGTGAGGGGGATGGTCAAATCCCCGGTGATTGTTGTTGCCAACAAGTCCGACCTTGTTGTACCGGAGGGTTACCGGGCCATGTCGACCGCGGACGGGACGGGCGTGGAGGAAGTGCTTGCCGCGATCCTGGCGCACAAGCCGGAACGGACCGAGGAGGAGCGGATCATCGAGATCCGGACGCCCATTGTCCACGAGCAGGCAGCGGATGTGCCGGAGATCGATCTCATGACCGGCCTGCCCAAGAAGAAGCGGATCCGGAGGCCCCGGAAACCGCGGACACATACGACTCCGGGTCCGGTAGAGTAATTTTGATTTTTTCCTTTTTTAAAAACGCTACTATCCTGCTGGAAACACCGGTGGAAATATACCTATGTGACCCGGGTGCATGTGCATTACCAAAGTACACCTCCCGACCAACCTCACCCATTCCACAATCCATATCAACATCCCTATCCATTTTTTCGTTATAAAAACCAAAGACTCCGCAGGGAAAAGCGGGGATAAACCAGAAACAGATGGAAGGGGTCGGACGGTGTACTTTGGAGAAGACCAACTCCCGGTACGCCGTACTGAGGCACTAAAAGGAGCGGTTATCGCACGATACAACGTCCTAAAAAACCCTCGATGAAAAACTGGAACATTAAGACACCGGATCGTGCAGGAAACCAAAGTACACTGCCCGACCCCTCCTCATCGCCATCAGACCGACCACCAAGGATTTATCGGCCCTCCCGAAACGTTCTGATCAGGGCAACCTCACATGGCTCACTTCAACCAGAGACCCGGAACAAAGAGTGCCTGCCACAACATGAAAAAGCCGTTTTCAGACATCACCGCGTTTGATGCTGTGATCCGGTCGCTTGTACTGAACAACCCGCTTGGCTGTACATCCTACCGGACACGGAGAAAGGTGCACAAGCCCGTCGAGAAAGTGCGGGAAATGTACACCGCGAAATTCATCTACGAAGACACGGACGGGAAGCGGGTCGGGACCGGGCAGGAAATGTACAATTCCATTGAGGGGTACCAGTACGGCATCTCGGCAGTCATCACCAATATGGCAAACATCACCGCTCATCGCGGGAAAGTCCGGCACATCCCCGACGCCGACCTTTTCTCCGTGATCCTCAAATGCCACGATCAGGACGGGGAACTGTATTTCCTGAGCCTGTCCCGTGACCGGGTCACTGTATCGTCTTATACGGATGATGAGATCCGCAGGCGGGTCGAACGGTGGACGGACGGGGTGCCGGCGCTGGCGTGAAAATGGTGAGGGGAAAGGTTATCTTTTTTTTTATTGCCAGTCATCCGGTGAGTTTTTTT
>Ga0209098_1002586_pt1 | contig 15806 bp, 7 predicted proteins | sample AD_JPNHW1_MetaG_FD_184429 | JGI IMG/M metagenome (GOLD analysis project Ga0209098, IMG submission 184429) | Active sludge microbial communities of municipal wastewater-treating anaerobic digesters from Japan - AD_JPNHW1_MetaG (SPAdes) (version 2) | ecosystem: Engineered > Bioreactor > Anaerobic >... | reverse complement strand
AGGTCCTGATCCTGCTGGTGCACCAAGGGCTTTCGGCGGCGGACGACGCCGCCAACCAGCTCAACGGCATCGGCCGCCGCTTCGGCGAATTCGACCTGGTGCTGGGCGGCCATCTCCACGCCGCGGTGCCCGGCGTGCGGCTCGGCAAGACCGACTACGGCCAGGCCGGCTCCGGCGCGACCGGCGTGCTGCGCGTCGACCTGACCTTCGACACCGTGAAAAACGCCGTGACCGACAAGAAATTCGCGTTTCTGCCCGTCGCGCCCGACGTGCCCGAGGACGAAACCATCGCGGCGCAGGTCGCGCCCGACCTCCGGCGCGCGGACGAATGGCTGGGCCGGAAGGTGGGGCGGACCAAGACCGACCTCGTCGCGTCGGTGGCTCTGCCCGGCCTGTGCTCCGTCCAGCAGCTCCTCTGCGCCGCCATCGCCGAAAAAACGCAGGCCCAGGTCGTGCTCCACGACCTCCTGTCCGGCCACGGCCTGCCCGCCGGCGACGTCCGCGTGGCCGACGTCTGGAAGATCGTGCCCTACGAGAACACCGTCGGCGTGCTCTGGCTCACCCCCGGCGAACTGCGGGACGTCATGGAAGAAGCCACCGAATACCTGGGGACGGAGCGCTACGTCGGCGCCTGGGGCATCCGCTACGAACTGCATCCCAAGGCGCCCACCGGGCGGCGCATCCGCAAGCTGCGCGCGCTCGACGGCACCGCCATCAACGCCCACCGGCGGATTCCGGTCGCTTTCAACAGCTACCATCTCGCCGGCGGCGGCGGCCGGTTCCCGGCCATCGCGAGAGCCGCCGCCGCGCCGCGCTGCCGCCTGCAGACGTTCGACGAACCCGTGCGCGACATGGTCCTCGATTACTTCAAGCGCCATCGTTCCGTGGCCATCGCCGACGGCACCAACGCCGTCGTGGTGCTCCAGGAACCTCGCGCCTGGCGCCGCCGGAAATAGCTGCGGCCCCCTGCGGGCGGCATCTTGGGCTTTCCAAGGCCGGGGATTTTTCGTAAGGTGTTCCATCAAATCTTTCGGCGGCGAGCGCCGGCGAACGAAGAACAGGAAGACGGACGATGTGCGGCATTTGCGGATTCAATTGGCGCGACCCCGAGCTGGCGAAGCGGATGACGGACGTCATCGCGCACCGCGGCCCGGACCAGGACGGCATCTGGTGCGACGAGCACGTCACGCTGGGCCACCGGCGGCTGAGCATCATCGATTTGTCCGAGGCCGGCCGGCAGCCGATGCCCAACGAGGACGACGGCGTCCAGGTGGCGTTCAACGGCGAAATCTACAACTTCGCTGAAATCCGCAAGGAGCTCGAGGCGAAGGGCCACGTCTTCAAGAGCCACTCCGACACCGAAGTGATCATCCACGGCTACGAGGAGTGGGGCTTCGACGTCGTCCACAAGTTCATCGGGATGTTCGGCATCGCGCTGTGGGATTCCAAGAAGAAGCGCCTGTGGTTGGTGCGCGATCGCATCGGCATCAAGCCGCTGTACTACTATTTCAAGAACGGCCGGCTGATCTTCGGCTCGGAGATCAAGTGCATCCTGGAAGACCCGCAGGTGCCGCGGCGCGTGCACCATGCGGCGCTTTACGCCTACCTGGGCTTCGAATTCGTGCCGGCGCCGGAGACGGCGTTCGAGGACATCCACAAGATTCCGGCCGGCCACTGGGCCGTGCTGGAAAACGGGCAGTTGCGCGTCGAGGAATACTGGGACCTGAAGATGCCCGAACGGGGCGTGGTGCGCTCCGAGGGCGAAATGGTCGAGCGCATCCGCGACCTGATCGACGACGCGGTGCGGCTGCGGTTGATATCCGACGTGCCCCTGGGCGCGTTCCTGTCGGGCGGGCTCGATTCGAGCACGATCGTGGCGATGATGCGCAAACACAACCCCGGCAAGCTGCAGACCTTCACGATCGGTTATGAAGACGCGACGTTCAGCGAGACCGAATACGCCAAGGTCGTGGCGGACCACTTCGGCACCGAGCACCGCGTGCTGATCATCGACAAGATGGACGAGGCCTCCATCGAGAAATCCATCTGGCACCTCGACGAGCCGATGACGGACCTGTCGTCGATCCCGCTGATGTTCATCTGCCAGAAGGCCAAGCAGTACGTCACCGTGTGCCTGAGCGGCGAGGGCGGCGACGAGGTGTTCATCGGTTACGACCGCTTCAAGGCGGCGAAGATCGCGGGGTTCTTCAATTTCCTGCCCAAGTGGGTGCGGCACGACCTGGTGGGCAAGTGGGCCAAGGGGCTCGAGGACCGGCCCGAGAAAAAAGGCCCGATCAACATGTTCAAGCGGTTTGTCGAGGGCTCGCTGCTGCCGGAAGAAGCCATGCACCTGCGCTGGCAGTACTTCATGGACCCGCGCCTGGAACAGCACCTGTTCACGGATGCCTACAAGGCGCAGGTGCCGTTCGATCCGTTCGCGCGCGTCCGCGAGTACAACGCGAAATGCACCTCGAAGGACAAGGTGAATCAACAGGCCTATCTGGACACGCGCTTCATGATGACCGACAGCGTGCTGATGAAGGCCGACAAGATGAGCATGGCTTCCGCGCTGGAAATCCGCGTGCCGCTGCTGGACCACCGGCTGGTGGAATACGTCGGCACGATCCCCGGCAACCAGAAGCTGCGCGGCATGACCACCAAGTACATCTTCCGCAAGGCGCTGGAAGGCATTTTGCCCAAGGAAATCGTCTGGCGCGGCAAGCAGGGCTACAGCCTGCCGGTGAAGAACCTCCTGCGCACGCAGCTCAAGGACTTCATGGTCGCGCTGCTGCACGAATCGCCGTTGATCCGCGAGGACTTCGACGTGGCGTTCGTGGACCGGCTGATCGAGGAACACCTTTCGATGAAGCAGAACCACAACCACGTGCTGTGGGGACTGATGAACATCGCCATCTGGCATCGGCGGTTCTTCAGGAACGGATAAAGGAGGCAATCCATGGCCGAATCCGCGGAGTTTAAGGTCAAGGAAGTCACGAAGGGATCCGCGTTCGGTGCCTACCGCACCTTGATGTACGGGAACATGGGGCTCGGGAAGATCGTTTGGGCGGAGATCCTTTACGTGCTGATCGGCGGGCTGGGCGGGGCGCTGGGGCTGTTCCTGCGGATGAAGCTGTATCCGACGCTGTTCAAGTCCTGCGGTCGCAAGGTGGTGTTCGGCAAGAACGTGATGCTGCGCCATCCGCACAAGATCGTGCTGGGCGACGGCGTGGTGCTGGACGACAACTGCGTGGTGGACGCCAAGGGCGCGGACAACGCGGGCATCGTTCTGCGCGATCGGGTCTACGTGGGCCGCAACACGATCGTCTATTGCAAGAACGGCGACGTCGAAATCGGCGAAAACGTCAGCTTTTCGGCCAATTGCATCGTGTTTTCCTCGAACAAGCTCGTCATGAAGAAAAACAGCGTCGTCGCGGCGTTCGCGTATCTGCTGAGCGGCGGGGAATACGACCTGGACGATCCCACGCCGTTGGCGTTGCAGAAGGGTACCTGCACGAAGGGCCCGCTGGAGATCGGCGAGGACTGTTGGATCGGCGCCGGGGCCAAGGTGCTCGACGGCGCGAGCCTGGGCGACCACGTCGCGCTGGGCGCGGGCGCGGTGGCGACCAAGCCGATTCTCGCGAACTCCATCGCCGTGGGCGTGCCGGCGCGCGTGGTCAAGGCGCGGAAAACGGCGGAATGAAAAAGCAACTGGTCCTGTTGGCCAAGCTGCTGGTGATGACCGGCCTGTTGGCCGTGCTCTATCGCCATGTGGATTTCGCCGCGTTTCGCGCGGCGCTGGCGGGGCTGAAATGGGGCTGGCTGCCGTTGATCTACGCCTTGTTCTTCCTGAACACCACCTTGAGCTCCTGGAAGTGGCAGATGCTGTTGCGGGCCGACGGCGTGCGAGTGCCGCTGGGCTCGTTGCTGGCCAGCTATCTGATCGGCTCGTTCTTCAACCTGTTCCTGCCGTCGAGCATCGGCGGCGATTCGTACCGCGTGGTGGACGCCAGCCGCCACGGCGGCGCCGCCAAGAGCTTCGCGTCGGTTTTCGCCGACCGCCTGACGGGTTTTCTGGCGCTGGCGCTGTGGGGCCTGCTGTTTTCGGCCATCGGCTGGTCGCGGCTGCCGGACAAGCGCATCCTGTTTTTGCCCGTCCTGGTGTTCGGCCTGATGGCCGGGCTGGTCTTCGCGCTGGTGCAGCGGACGTGGCTGGTGGCGGTCTGGCGGTTCCTGCGCCTGGACCGGCTGCAGAAGCTCGACGCCTTCCTGCACCACTTCCTCGATTCGCTGGCGGGCTACCACGCCAACCGCGCGCTGCTGGCGCGGGTGTTCGGCATCTCGCTGCTCTTCCAGATGCTGGCCATCGCGATCATCTTCTGCATCTCGCAGGCGCTGACCTGGACGGTGCCGTTCATCTACTTTTGCATCTTCGTGCCGCTGATCACGCTGGGCGAGGCGTTGCCGATTTCGATCTTCGGCATCGGCGTGCGCGACAGCCTCTACGTCTTCTTCTTCGCGCAGGCCGGCGCCAGCCGCGAACAGGCGCTGGCGCTGGCGCTGGTCTACGTCCTCATCACCATCGTCTATTCCCTGGTTGGCGGCGCGCTCTTCCTGCTGCGCCGACCGGCCGCGCCGGCGCCGGCGCGCAGCGCTTGATTCGTTCGCGCGTGCCGCGAACCCATTTTTTCTGATTTATTTTCGAGTGCCGCAACCCTCTTCCGGCCACCGAGATCGGGCCGCGCAGGCTTTTTATTGTCAAAAACATATGAACAAAACGTTTGCTTCGCGCGTGCTCCTAGGGTAACCAAGCTCATCGGGCGAAATAGGTTCGCCCCAACGAAACGAGGAGACATGGCAAGAGAAAGAAACGAAGCGTATGGAATGATGTTGGGTTTGGCATGGCTGGTCGTGGCCGCCATGTTGACCGGTTGTGAATCGACGTCGGACGGCGCGGAGAACTCCGCCGGCGACACGCAGGGGGAGGCCACGACGAGCGCTATCATGGAAGCCGGCTACGAAGCGGAAGCGATTCCTTCGGAAATCACGGGGCCCATCAAATGGCTGAATCCGGTCGGGGACATTTCGGGTTGGGCCCAGACCGCCACGCTTCAGGCGCACGTCGGGGGCGGCAGCATCAACATGCACTACGACAAAAGCCGGGTCTGGCCCGCGCGGGACGGCGTGAATGCGACGCCTTGGGCGATCGTGAACGTCAACGGCCAATGGTACGCCGCGACCTTCGAGTACCTGCGAGTGGGACAGATGGCGAAGCCGATGGCGGTGCTGTCGCAGACCGGCGGCATGGGAGATCATTTCAAGGTGCCTCCGCTGTCGTCCTGGCGCCCTCGCAGCGGGGAGCGGTTTGGCCTGATGGTCAGCGGCCTGGCGCGCGGCACCAGCCTGCGGAACGTGCAAGAACGCAGCAACATTTGCATGGTCACTTGGCCATAAGGTCCAAGAACGCGCGGTGCAGACGTCCGGATGGATCCTCCGGCGCGGCACCTTGATCCGGCGCAGGCTCGAACCTGCGCTGGATCCTTGATATGGCGCCGGAAGCTTTTAAGGTTACCCTGTGCGGGACATGGCCAGAGGATAGCTGGAGATGATGGAGACTCGGTCGTTAGGCGGTTCGCCAGCCTGTTCTGACGGCTTGTAGCGCGATCGATGGCGATGATTACCAAGGGGCCACAACCCGATAGTAGCGCTTGATGTCAGCGGGTTCGGCGTTGGTCCAGACGTTGATCCCTTGGACGCGGGCGCTAGACCCGATTGGACTCCAGGGGCCTTGATCGAGATTGGTCGTGGTCTGGATGACGTACGGGGCCGAAGGACCGTTGGTTCCGCCCCACCACTCGATTCGGGCTGGCTGGCCGGCCGCTTGCTGGACCGTCAGGATCTCGAAGCGGTCCGCAGGATTGGTCGGATCGAGACCCGCGACATATTGGAACCAGTTGGGCGAGCCGGCGGCGGAGGGCAGGGGATCCAGCTCGTCCCATGTGCCGCCGGAGCCGGGGGCGAGGCCGAAGCGCTGATACCATTCCACGGGGACGCCCATGGCGGTGTTGCCGGGAACCCATGTAACTTGATCCACGTAAGCTCCGCCGCTCAAGGCATTGGTGCCGGAACTGTTTTTGTAGAAACGCCAGCGGATGACATGGTTTCCCGCTCCCAGGACGTTGGATAGTTGCTGCCACTGCGCAGTAGTGCCGGATAGATTGACTTGTCGTGTGCCGTCGATCCATATTTCAAACCAATCGCGCATGACCACGGAACTGATCTTCCACCAGCAGGAAAGAGTGCCAGAGCCGTTGATGGTCATTTGCATCCAGCTTTCCTGGCCGTTGGTGATGGATCCGCAGGCCGCCGCATCGATGCCGTCGTGCGTGACGTTGGTTTGGTAGAGCCAGGGGGCATTGCCGCCGCAGGTCCAATTCAGATCGCAACCTTCCATGGCTTCGCAGAGGTTGCTTCCGACGTACAGATATACCGTGAACGATGCGGATGTCCGTCCGGTCTGGTTGGAGAAAACTACGGGGGCGGAATAGATGCCGGCCGGCAAAGCCGCTGCATTGGAATTCGCCGAGGCGGAAACCTGCAAGCCGGAATATGGGCCCAGCACGCCGGAGGCCGGACTCAGCGTCAGCCAGTTCGAGGGGGAGAGGGCCGTCCAGGTTTGGGCAAGCTGGCTCCGGTTGGTGATGGAAAAACGGGCGGCAGGGGCGAATGGACCGCCCACGGGCCCGCCGAAGGTTCCGTTGAGCAGGGAGACCGCCAAGGCATCTTGCAGGTTCAGATAGATCCAGTGCGCCTGGAAGGCATGGGTTGCGGTGTTGCTGAAGGTGACGGAGAGGTTGTAGTTCCCGGCCTTCAGGGTGTTGGCGTTGGTATTGAAATAGGCCAGGACGTTGCTGGCGGCGGAGGGTGCGACGATGCCGTTGGACGTGGCCAGCGACAGCCAGGTGTTGGTTGTCATGGCCCTCGCCTTGGCTTCCCAGCTGGAGGCCGTTGAACTGTGGTTGGACACAGCGAAGTTCAGCGATTCCGGCGAGAATGGCCCGCCGACGTAGCCGGTACACGAGACGGCCCCGGTCGGGCTGATGACCAGATCGTCCAGGATGTTCAGCGAGGCCCCGCGGTTGAACGAGCTTCCCGTGGTGAGATTGGAAAAGATCAGGGCGGCATTATAGGTTTTGGGACCCAGAACCTCGGCTTGCTCGTTGAATCCGCATTCGACGATGGCGGTGTTGCCGGGGGCCAATACGCCGCTGTCCGGCGTGATGGAGATCCAGTTGGAATCGGAGTTGGCGGTCCATTGAATGGAGGAGAGGCCGGCGTTGGTGAGCACGTATTCCCGCGCGGCCGGGCTGAAGGGGCCGCCGAAATAGCCTTTGGAATTCCAGTTGTCCACCTCCGTGGCCATCAAGTAGTCGAAAGAGACTTGATCCACCCATGCGGCATTGGAGCCCATCGGGAACGTTGCGGTATTCGTGAATACCCAGCGAACCGTATGGACTCCTGCCGGCACCGAAAATGTTTGCCTGGACCAATCGACTTCACTGGAGATCTGCCCCTGCGTTTTGGAATCAATCAGGAAGCTCAGATAGTGCAGGTAGCGCGACGAGACCCGCCACCAGAAGCTGACCTGGACCGGCCCGGTTACGGTCGTTTCCATCCAGGTCTGCTGGTTGGTGGAGATCCGACCGCTTTGGGCGGCATCGAATCCGTCGTGGTTCACGGCCGTTTGTGAATACCAGTTGCTGGTGCCTCCCGTGGTCCAGGTGAGATTGCAGCGGTCCACGGCGTCGCAGAGCGGTCCGGTGGCGGAGAGCAGGACGGGGCGCTGCAGGGTGAGGCCCGATGTCTGGTTGGAGAAGACGAGTGAACTTGAATAGGTGCCGGAAGAGAGGGCGTAGGCGTTGGCGTTCAGGGCACAGGTGATATTGGTGCCGCTGTGCGGGGCCAGCGTTCCGCTTGCGGGGTTGGCCGTGATCCAATTTGGACTCCCTGCGACCGACCACGGGATGGCAACCGAACCGGCATTCGTGACGGTGTAGATGCGCGATGTCGGCGTGAACGGCCCTCCGGCCCAACCGGAAACCACCCAATCGTCAGCCGGGGACACGGCGAAACGATCGATGGAAATCTGGTCCACCCATCCGGCGTTGGTGCCTTGCGGGGTCGTGGATGCGGTCGCAAAGGCCCAGCGGAGCGTGTGGACGCCGGTGGCGATTTCAAGGGTCCGTCGCGCCCAGTCGGTTTCGCCGGAAATCTGGTCCCGGGCCAAGCCGTTGTCCATGAAGCGCAACAGATGCGTGTTGGTCTGCGAGGACACCCGCCAGGAATAGGTGACCTGCCCCGGCCCCGAGATCGCGGTTTCCATCCACGACTGCTGGCTTGCGGCGATGCTTCCGCTTTGGGCGGCATCGGTTCCGTCAAGGGTGACGTCCGTTTGGTAGGACCATGAGGCGTTGCCCCCCGTGGTCCAAGTGAGGTCGCAGCTGTCCACCGCGTCGCACAGGGCGCCCGCCGCCCTCAACACGACAGGACGGTCTTGAACATAACCGCTGGTCTGGTTGGAGAAGGCCACGTTAGCGAAGTGCGTGCCGATCGGTTGGCTGTTCGCCTGGGCATTGAGCGCCACCGTCACCTGGACGGAACCTCCGGCTTGCAGGAGCCAGCTCGACGGCGAGATGCTGAGCCAGGCGGCGTTGGCGCTGGCGGTGAAGGTCACGGGTTGGCTGCTCTTGTTGGTCACCGCATAGACCTTGGACGTAGGGCTGAACGGTCCCCCGGCATAGCCGGAAGAGGACAATCCTTCCGCGGGCGTGATGGCCAAGGTGTCGTGGATGGTCAGGGTCACCGGCCGGATCCTGACCTCATCCGTGGTTTCGTTCCAGAAGGTGACGGTGGCCGTGTAGACGCCCGGCTCCATGGATTCGGCCAAGGAGTTCAGGAACACCTCGACCTCTTGGGTGGCATTGGGCGCCAGGGGGAAGGAGCCCGGCACGACGGTGAGCCAATCCGCATCGGTGGATACCGACCAGGTGCAGATGATTTGGTTGGTTTCGGCGACGGTGTAGAACATGGAGACGGGACTGAACGGACCCGTGACGTCGCCGGTGATCTCGAAGGTGGAGGTCGGCAGCACGGAGCTGTAGTCCGCCATCTGGATGTCCACGAAGGTCGGCAGATGGTCGGAGGCCGCGACACTGGTTTCGGCCAGAAGCGGGTCTCCCCATTTGGGCAGGCCGTCTCCCAGGTCCATGGCGGAGTAATATAGTTCGCTCTGGGGCGCCCCAAGGGGACTGTTGGCAAGGGCCGGGCTCAGAAATACGTAATCGAGTTCCCGTCCGGAGGCCACGCGGGTGATCGGCGTGGTCGTGGCCTCCCAGTAGGCGGGCAGATGCTCGAAGCCGAGTCCGGCATCCGCGTAGCGGTCGGTCGGGAACTTGGAGTAGAGGACGGGAAACGCGATGTCGGAGCCGAGGACGTATTCGTCGGGCGCTCCGGAAGGCTGGTTGGTGTACTGGGCGGTTTGGTTGTCCCGGATGTCGTCGTTCAAGTCGCCCACGAGCATGTATTCGATGTCGTTCGGATGGGCCGCCAGATAGGCGTCTACGTTCTGTGAGATGCGGTAGGCTTCGATGGCCCGGCGGAACTTGTCGATGGAGGCGGCCCCGGACTTGTGATGTTCGTTCCATATCACAAGAGGATGTTCCGCTTCCGGCACCTCGATGACCGCCCGGAACGGATAGCGGCTCATCTCCTTCGCCCCAGGCGGGGATTCGACGTTGTATGTGCTCAGGATGGGAAAGCGGCTGAAGTACCCCATGTAGAGGGATCCGGCCATGGAACCGCCGTCCCAGCCGATCGCGTTGTAGGAATAGCCCAAGGTGGCGGCCATGTTCGACCAGGCGGCGAAGGAGGTCGTCTGCAGTTCCTGGAAACAGACCACATCGGCGTCCATTCTCGCCAGGATGGCCTGAACTGCGTTGTATTCGGCGCTGCCGATGGCCCCGACGCCGTTCTCGATATTGTAGGTGGCCACGCGGACGGGGCGGGCCTCAACGCGTATGGGAATAGCCAGCAGTATAAAAATGGTCGCCAAACGCATGAAATGATGTGCCTCGGGGCAGAAACGACAACGATCAAGGACTCTATTCATGGCCAGCAATCGAAGCGACACGATGAGATCGAAGATTTTTCGGCCCGAACCATGTTTCGTCTGGAAAAATATTGACACTATATCGTCATGCGATATAGCGTGAATCATGGTTCCAATGCAAGATCTATCTTGGATTGCCCAAATGCGCAAAGGCTGTGCGGAATACTGCATTCTGATGACGCTGAGCGGAGGGGAAGCCTACGGATATGAAATTCTGCAGCGCTTATCTGGGTGCGAGCCGCTCAAATTGGGGGAAAGCACCGTGTATCCCTTGCTGAGCCGTCTGACACGGGATGGATTTCTCACGGTGCAGGTGCGCCAGTCTACCAGTGGACCTCCACGTCGTTATTACCGTCTGACCGCATCCGGGCGCGATCGTTTGCACAGCATGCACGCATATTGGGGAGATTTAGTTGCAACCATGTCGTTATTGAAAAGGGAGGCCCACCATGAATCGTGACCCCAACCGCCATCTGTCCCGCGAAGTCGAAGACGCGCTGCGAGAGTATATCCTGAAGGTGGAGAGCCGGCTGAAAACTGCAGGCTCGGACCTTTCCGAATCGCGGGCCATCTTGGATGACCTGGAAACGCAAATCCGGGCACAGCTGATGGAGAAGGGGTCGGAACCCACGTGGAATGATCTGACGGCCATTCTGTCGAAGATGGATTCCCCGGATAAATTCGGGGCAAGTATTACGGTTCGTCCAGTCCGAAACGGACTCAAATGGACCGTAATATGCTTGGTGGCCGTGGCGGTGTTGGGCGGATTGGCCGTAGTCATGAAATCCAAAAACGATTCAGCGGCATCCATCTCTGGCAAGTCCGAAATGATTGAACAACCGCAGGGCAGCTCGATATCAACGGAATCGGCCGAAGTGGTTCACTCTTCGCCGGTAAATCCCGCGTCCGATACACCGGTTGTGGCGACGTCCGTTCCAATGTCACCGCCCGCACCAGTGCTGTCGCCTGAGCCGGAAATGGATGAAATTCCCGTTGCCGTCGCCTCCTTCAGTTCAGCCGCCAATGTGCGCGAGGCCGATACCGTTCGCCGGGCGGTTGTGGATGGGTTGATCAGCTACCTGTCGCAATTCAACGGCGTTCGCGTGGTGGAGCGCGAGCGGATCAGCGAAGCCCTGCAGGATCTGCGGATGAGTTCCGAGGGCATGATCGATCAGGCCACCGCGCTTCAACTGGGAAAGATGACCGGTGCGCGGGTGATTGTAACCGGCAATATCCTCCAGATTGACGATGAACTGGCGATCACGGCCCGGCTCATCAACACGGAGACCAGCGAACTGGTTGCCACCCGGGCGACGGGTTCGCGCGGCGAACTCTTGGCGGTTACGGATGACCTGGCGGCCAAGGTGGCCGACCGCCTGATCGAGGAGGAGGGGGGCGTGCTGGGGCGGACCAGCGATCGTTCCGAGCAGCGAGCGGCGCGGCAGAGGCAAGAACTGCAGCAGAAATTGCAGGGGATGAACCTGCCGCGCTTGCTGGTTTTACTGCCGGAAACCCATCTGAACCGGATCGTGCCCGATCCGGCCGGCGAAACCGAATTGGTCGAGTGGCTGCTGGCTTGCGGTTTTCCCGTGGCTTCGGCCGAATACGAGGGGGTCGAGGCCCCGACGCCGGCGGCGCAGTGGGATTCGGAAACGGACGTCCGGATCCGCCGTCCGAACCTGCGGGACGGGGTGCAATGGTTGATTTCCGCGCGGAGCATCTTTAGCTTCGCGACCGGCGGGATGTCCAAGGATGCCGACAAGCTGCTGGAGATCGCCGACGTGCTGGTGCTGGGGCAGGGGATCAGCGAGCGCGCCAGCACCCGCTCCGGCATCCAGTCGTGCAAGGCGCGGCTAGAACTGAAAGCGATCGACATCAAAACCGGCGAAATCCTGCTGAGCAAGTCCACCTATGGCGCGGGATTGGACGTGGCCGAACACATCGCCGGCAAGCGGGCCTTGCAAGCCGCCGGCCGCCAGATGGCCATCGATCTCATTCCCGGGCTGGCCCAACGCTGGGCGGAAATCCGGCCGCCCGTTCCCGCGAAAGAAAAGCCATGAAAATCCTGCGCGCAGGAGGGCTGTCTCTGGCGGTTTGGGGTCTCGGATTGTGTTGGACATCGGCCGGGGCCGATGCGCCGCTGTACGAAAAAGGACTCCAGCACGAGGCCGCCGGAAACTGGGAAGCGGCCTACGACGCGTTCGTCGCCTCCGTCGAGAACGGGGAACGAGTCGACGTGGACGAGAAAAAGCGGCCCATCGACCGCGCGTTTCTGGTCGCCACGGAACAGCTGGGGCGTTTCGACGAGGCCATCGCGTTGGTGGGCCGGTATCTGGAGGGGCGGAAAGACGGCTACGTGCGCCGGCTGATGGGCTATTTCTACAAAGAAAGGCTGCACGACTTCGACAAGGCCCGCGAACAGTTCCAGCTGTCGTACGAGGATTTCCTGGCCGTCGATGGCCGCTTGTTCGCGGCCTTGTACAGCCTGGAGCAGGAGGCCGGCTGCTACCGCACGGAACTGTACGAGATGGAATATTACGCCAACCGGAAACATCGCGAAGCCTACACGCGCCGGGCCCACAACATCCTGCTGGAGGGGTTCGCGCGCGTGGAGGACGTCCGGGCCGATGGCGAGTTCCAGTACAACAAGATCCGCCGGATCTATCTCGGTTCTCTCGCCTACGTCTATGGCCTGTCGTGGTATTCGGGGCGCAATCCGGAATTGGCCAAGGAGTATGAGCAGGGCGTTCAGGAGTATCGAGACCGCGAGTGGAACCCCCACCGCGATTTCAACGCGGAGATGGATCGCCTGACCGCCGAAGGAAATTGGGCGGAAGCCGCCCGGATGTGGGAAAACTACCGGGTGGAGAATCCGGCCGTTTCCAACGACCTGGGCATTCTCGAGCATTTGGTCTATTGCTATTACGTCACGAAGGACTGGGAAAACACTCTGCGGACAGCCTGCCAGGCCATGGACGAGATGGAGAAAAAGATCAACGCCATGAAAACGGACATCGAAAAGTCGGTGGCCATCGACGGCGGCTGGCTGGCCACGTATGACCGGGCCGTCGCGGCGGCGGAAGCCTTGAAGCGCGACGGTATGGTTTTCGACGTCATGGAACGCTCCCGCGCCCGCGCGATGCTGGACTTGCTAGGGGGGCGGGATTACACGAAGCGGCAGGAACGGCTCTCGGCGGACGAGCGGGAAATCCTCCTGCTGAAATCCCGCATCGACGAAATCCAGGACGCCATCGAAAACGAGCGGAACATCGGCCGGTCCGAGGAAATGGCCTCCCTGCAGCGTTCCCTGGTTCTGGTCGAGGACGCGAGCGCGAAAATCCAGCGCCGGGCGGACATCGCCCGGCGGGAAATCCTGTCCTCGACCCGGGTGGAACCCCTCACGGCGCAGGAGGCGCAGGCCTTGATCGGGGACGACACGCTGATCTCCATCTGGACCGGCATCCATATCAGCGTGGTCACGAAGGACAAGGTCACCTCGCGCTACATCCGCGGAAGTTCCTACTTCGACAAGTTGATCCGCGATTTCCGGAAGGCCATCGAGAACCGGGGCCGAGCGGCCCGCGCGTTGACGCTCGAGGCCGACGGGAGCGCCCCGCCCGCCGCGACGGCGGAAGCGGACGCCCAGATCTTGGCCATCGGGCGCAAGCTGTACGACCTGATCATCAAGCCCGTGGAGAAGGATTTCAGTCCGACCTCAGATCGGATCTACATCGTCTACGACCGGATGCACCCGTTGATTCCCTACGAATTGCTGCACGACGGCGAACGATACCTGGCGGAGAAATACACCCTGGTCTATGCGCCCAGCGCGAGCGTGCTTAAAAAATGCATGGAGCGGCGCCATCCTTTGGGCGGCAAGCTGCTGGCCTTGGGCAATCCGGACCTCGGCAATCCGGACTACAATCTCGCCTATGCCGAGGACGAAGTGAAGAAGCTGGCCGAGATCTATCTCGACTCCCGCGTATTGACCGGCCGCGAGGCGTCCGAGGCCGCGGTGCAGCTGCTGTCAACGGATGCGGACATCCTGCATTTCGCCTGCCACGGGGTGATCGACCAAGACGATCCAATGAAGAGCCACCTGCGGCTTGCGCCCGACAAGGACAACGACGGCTACCTGACGGCGGACGAGATCATGGACCTGCACCTGCAATGCTCGCTGGTCACCTTGAGCGCCTGCGACACCGGCCGGGGACGGATCCTCCTGGGGGGCGAAGTCCTCGGGCTGACGCGGGCCTGGATGTACGCGGGGGCTCCGTCCGTGCTGGCCAGCCTGTGGAAGGTGGACGACCGCGCGACGTCGCGCCTGATGACGGCCTTCTACGAGAACCTGAAAACATACGACAAGGCGAAGGCCCTGCAACTGGCCCAGATCGACATGATCAAGGAGGGCCTGAGCCCCTACTACTGGGCGGCGTTCTGCCTGTACGGGGATTACCAATGAACAGATCCCTGAAATCGCCGGTTCTTTTGATGGCGCTGGGGCTCGTCTTGTGCCGCTTCTCCGCCGTGGCTGCTGCGCCTTTCTATGAACAGGGCTTGCGAATGGAAGAAGCCGGGCGGTGGGAGGAGGCCTACCGGGCCTATCTCCAATCGGCGGAAAACCGGGAGCAAGAGCCGGCGGGGCGGCAGCGGGATCGCGCTCTCAGCCGCGCCTTTCTGGTCGCCACGGAGCAGCTCGGGTGGTTCGACGAAGCGATCGCCTACACCGACCGGTACTTGCAGGACAACGTGGACGGGTATTGCCATCGGCAGCGGGGATATTTCTACAAGTCGACGGTGCACGATTTCGACCGCGCCCGGGAGGAGTTCCGGTTGTCGTACGAGGATTACATGGCCGTCGAAGGGCGCCTGTACGACGCGCTGTTCAGCCTGGAGCTGCAGGCCGGATGCTTTCGGACGCAGCTGTACGAAATGGAGTACTATTCGAACCGGAAATATCGCCAATCCTACACCCGGCAGGCGCACGAAATCCTCTTGAAGGGATTCGCCCTCGTGGACCAAGTGGAAAACGCGGGGGAACGGAACCGGATCCGGAACATCTATTTGAAGTCGCTCGCGTTCGTCTGCGGCCGGTCGTGGTATTCGGGATACGACCCGGACCGGGTGGCGGAGTACGAGCGGGAACTGAACGCGCAGGAAACCGGCGCGACCACTACTCCGTTCCAGCGGTGCCATGCGGAATATACCCGGCTGGCCGATGCGAAGAAGTGGGCGGAAGCGGCGCAGCTGTGGGAGGACTATGCGCGGGTCTGGCCGGAAACCTCCAACAGCCTGAGTTTCACCAAGCGGGTGGCCAAATGCTACGGGAACGCGAAGGATTGGGAAAACCAGTTGCGGGTGAGCCTGCACGCGCTGGACCTGGTCGATCGCCGGATGGAAGCCCTGTCGACCGACATCGAGAAGGCGGTGGCCATCGAACGCGGCTATCTCGCCGACTACGAACGGGCCCTGGCCGCGGCGCTGAAGCTGAAGCGCCACGACACGGTGTTCGAGATCATGGAACGTTCCCGCGCCCGGGCCATGCTGGACCTGCTCGGGAACCGGGATTATTCCAAGCGGGAAGCGAAACTCTCGGCGGACGAGCGGGAATGGCTCCTGCTGAACACCCGCATCGATGAAA
>Ga0209098_1002585_pt1 | contig 15806 bp, 17 predicted proteins | sample AD_JPNHW1_MetaG_FD_184429 | JGI IMG/M metagenome (GOLD analysis project Ga0209098, IMG submission 184429) | Active sludge microbial communities of municipal wastewater-treating anaerobic digesters from Japan - AD_JPNHW1_MetaG (SPAdes) (version 2) | ecosystem: Engineered > Bioreactor > Anaerobic... | reverse complement strand
CTGACGAAGGAAGAGGCAGAAAATTCAAGGTGCCAAAATGGTACCTTGAAAACCAGGCAAGGTTACAATATCAAATATTTGCCATACGCCTTTACAGAACAGGGCTTGGCCATGTTGTCAGGCATCCTGAACAGTCCGATTGCAATAAAGGTTAACATTGAAATTATGAGGGCATTTGTAAGAATGAGAGCTATAGCAGCCATTCATGGTGAGTTCAGCGTTAGACTGGCAGAACTTGAAAAAACAGTTAAGACGCAGGGCGGCAGCATAGACTTTATTCTTGACCTAATCGACCGGGAACTGAAAAAGAAGCGAATTGGCTTCAAGCCAAAATGAACTTGCTGATACTCAGCAAACAGAACAAAGAACTTACCACGGCAGTTGTTTGATGGCTTCAAGCAACACCTCTGGCCGGTAGCGCTTGCCATATCGGTTCATGGTTATTGAATCAACCTTGTGGCCAAGGAGTTCGCTGATTACCTCACCTGGGGTCTTCAGTTGCTTAAGCTCATTGGCAACTGAATGCCGGATACTGTGAAAAGTCTTCTTCGGGTCCTGGGTAATGTATCTGCGGTTGAAGGTGGTAAACCACTTTCCCAGCTGATGACCGTAACCGTTTACTGAATGCTGCTGCAACAGTGGGAAAAGCCGATCACATTTCTTTTTCTTAATAACCTCCAGGTATTGTAATAAACCAAGACTTTGAAGCTTCGGATGAACAGGTATCTTTCTTCTGCTGGTCTCATTTTTGAGGCGTTTATCGCCCTCAGGATTTATATCGAAACACAGAACCCCATCTACGGGAGTTATGTCTTCAACACGCAGCTGGCAGATTTCCCCGAGCCGCATTCCAGAATACAAAGCTATAAGCGGCACCCAGAATCTCTCAGGTCGGGAGCGCATTTCCTCTGATTTTTCATTCAAAGTAATAATCATGGCATTGATCTCGTCAACGCTATAAGCATTCCGCTCCTCACTGGCATTACGAAGCTTAGGCAAAAGCAGACTGTGAGCCGGGTTCTTCATTATATATTCATGTGTGCTCAACCACTTGAAATAACTGGTCAAGCAAAGCAGATACTTGTTTATCTGCCGCACGGAAAGCTTGACCTCATTTTCCATTGCAGCAATTTCCATAAGTTTCTTCCGCTTCAAAGATGGCGTTTTTTCAATGTTTGGCGGGAGCTTCAATAATAAATCCCTGTAAGTAAGCAGCAACTTATGGTCAATCTCTCCTCTTCCGGTTTCGAGCCAGAATGTCTGGAAAAGTCTGAACGAAGCTGCGTATTCTTTCTGAGTTTTATTGCACCATTTCCCGAGCTTGATCTGTTCAAAAGAGTATTTCTCAAAGAGTTTCACAATATCTGGCTGCTCTTTGACCTTGTTATTAGCGGAATCTCGGCTTTTAAATCCGATCTCCTGCAGCTTCCTCAGAGCATCCTCCTGCTTTATGATGTTAAAGCGATACTCTGTTTCAATGGACAGTATTATTTTATTCAGCCGCTCTGCCAGTTCATTAGCACGACTACGGTCTTCTGTCCTGAGACTGAAGCTGATTTCGGAGCGCTCGATCAGCTGCTTCAAATATACAGGTGTAATCTTTCGAAAGTGATACACACCTCTGATTCTCCTGGTAAGCATTTATTTTCCCTGCAAATAATACTTACTATGGAGAAAACCATGGAGAACATACCCAACCCGTTGCGATTTAATGTCACTGCATGGCTCATCAGCAGTCTCTGGAACTGCTTATTGGGGTTCGAGTCCCTGCACCCCAGCCGCTCTGGGAGCCACTTTCAGTGGCTCCCTTTGTTTTATACCTGCACAGCAAGCTATTCTATATAACTTGCTCTCTTCTGAAAGCTGAAATTTTCACAACTTTTTTGAAGAATGCCGTAGCAAAATTCGTAGCATAATCCGTAGCAATTTTGAAGTCACACCACACCATCTACTGTTTCCAACCATACTATGCATTTGCAATCATGGCCAAGCTTTTTGCTATTGAGTTCCAAAGATGCTGTCCTAGCATATAGACGACGAACTCCAGAAACCGCTTCACCCATCTTTCAGACGGCATGCCGCGCTCAAATACAGTTTTCAAAGAGCCTTTACACCGTTGAATTATCACGGGGACCTTCCAAAATGTTTTGCCGTCTCAAAGTAACATACTGAACAATCAATAAATGACCGGGCAAAGCCGAACCAGAATTTTTACATTCGCAGAATATCGGCGTCTTTTCTAACCCTGAAGAAAATGTATTCTCTAATAGCTTTGACAGCGTGGCGTTGTGGTAGTAAGCTTCTTTTCAATAAACACAAACGGGGTCGCGTGAGAAAATCGGGTTGCAGCTATAACCAGCTGACGTTGTCCCCATTAGCAATACCGAATCAGGGAATACAATAAATGGATATATCGCAGGAACTGACGAAAACCCTTTGGGCAACAGCTGACAAACTTCGCAACAACATGGACGCGGCTGAATACAAGCATGTAGTGCTTGGGCTGATTTTTCTCAAATACATCTCTGATGCTTTTGATGAGCTTTACCAGAAATTGCAGAAAGACCACTTGTCTGATGCTGAAGATAAAGACGAGTATCTGGCCGAAAACGTTTTTTATGTTCCCCCGTCCGCTCGCTGGCACTTCATTCAGCATCAAAGGGCAAAGCTGCCTTCAATCGGCAAAGACCTTGATGATGCCATGGAAGCAATCGAAAAGGACAACCCGAATCTGAAAGGTGTTCTGCCCAAAGATTACGCCAGACCAGCACTTGATAAGAAAAGGCTCGGCGAGTTGCTTGACCTTATCGGTAACATTGGCTTCAACAAAGCAGGTCACAACAGCAAAGACTTGCTTGGCAGAGTTTATGAATATTTCCTTGGCATGTTCGCTGACGCAGAGGGCAAACGCGGTGGTCAGTTCTATACCCCTGAGAGCATAGTGAAGCTGCTGGTTGCCATGCTAGAGCCTTACAATGGCAGAATTTATGACGGATGTTGTGGTTCAGGCGGTATGTTCGTTCAAAGTGAGAAGTTCATTCAGGCTCACGGCGGCAAAATTGGCGACATCTCTGTTTATGGACAGGAAAGCAACCCGACTACTTTCAAGCTCTGCAAAATGAACCTGGCTATTCGTGGCATAGACTCAAAGATTGAACTTGGCGACACCTTATCATGCCGACAAGCATAAAGACCTGAAGGTCGATTTCATTATGGCCAATCCGCCCTTCAATGTTTCAGACTGGGGTGGTGCAAGTCTGCAAGACAGTAATCTGTGGGAATTTGGCGTTCCGCCGGTCGGTAATGCTAACTATGCTTGGTTACAGCACTTTGCCAAAAAGCTGAACCCGACAGGCACAGCCGGTATCGTTCTGGCAAACGGCTCGATGACAACAACAGCCGGAACTGAAAATGAAATCAGACATAAGATGATTCAGCAAGGTCTGGTTGACTGCATGGTTGCAGTACCAACCCAGTTGTTTTTTAACACTCCGATTCCAGCCTGTCTGTGGTTCTTGGCACGTAACCGCAAGAATCACAAATTCCGAGACCGCAGCAAAGAGATACTATTCATTGATGCCCGCAAGATGGGCACCATGATAAGCCGGAAGCATCGTGCTCTGACTGAAGATGACATTGCCAAAATCTCTGAGACCTACCACAACTGGCGTAATAAAAACGGCAACTATGCTGATGTTGCCGGGTTCTGCAAATCTGCTGCGATTAAAGAGGTAGAGGAAAGCAACTTCGTGCTGACACCCGGTCGTTATGTCGGTGCCGAAGATATAGAAGACGACGGCATACCCTTTGAAGAAAAGGTCGCAGAAATCACCAGTCAGCTCAGCGAACAGTTTGCCAAAAGCATCGAATTGCAGCAGCGCATCAAAGAAAACCTTGCTAAAATTGGTATTGAGCTATGAGTGAATGGAAAGAATACAAACTTGGTGACATTGCATCTGTGCAAACGGGGCCTTGGTAGCCAGCTTCACCAAGAAGATTATGCAGAATTTGGAACACCAATAATTACAGTAGAGCACTTAGGGGACAATCGAGTTACATATCAAAATTTGCCCAAGGTTACTGACAAGGACAAAGAGCGGCTAAAAAAATACTGGCTCCAAACTGGTGATGTTGTTTTCAGTAGAGTAGGTTCAGTCGATAGAAGAGCTTATGTCACCGAAAAAGAAAACGGCTGGCTGTTTTCTGGTCGGTGCTTGAGAGTCAGAGCAAATGAACAAGTGGCTAATGGCCAATTTCTATCCTACTATTTTGGGCAAGAAAGCTTTAAGGCTTGTGTTAGAAGGATTGCTGTTGGCGCAACAATGCCTTCTATCAACACGAAAATTTTATCTGACATTGAAATCATTCTTCCAGACCTGCTAACTCAAAGAGCAACTGCCGAAATCCTGTCGTCGCTTGATGACAAAATCGAGCTGAACAATCAGATTAACGCCAACCTTGAAGCTCTGGCGCAGGCTATTTTCAAGCAATGGTTCATCGACTTCGAGTTCCCCGACGAAAACGGCAATCCATACAAATCCTCTGGCGGCAAGATGGTCGAGAGTGAATTAGGGCTTATTCCAGCAGATTGGCGCGTCGGTGAACTTCAAGAAATTGTGAATGTCAAAGGTGGTGGAACCCCCAGCACCAAAGAAAGCAGTTATTGGGATGGCGATATTCATTGGACAAGCCCCAAAGACCTTTCTAAGATACGTTTCCCTGTTTTACTGGACACTGAAAAGAAAATTACTGCAAAAGGCTTGAACAAAATCAGCTCAGGATTATTGCCAAGAGGCACTCTTTTGATGTCCTCAAGAGCACCAATAGGCTATTTGGCAATTACTGAAATTGAGACCGCAATAAACCAAGGGTATATTGCTATAAATTGCTGCCGTAGTTACTCAAACCTTTTCATGCTTCACTGGCTTACACAGAATATGGACAAAGTAACGGCAGCGGCAAATGGCTCAACCTTTATGGAAGTGAACAAAGCCAACTTTAAGAGGATAAAGTTGGTTGTCCCAGACATCATCACTCATAACCACTTTATAAATACTATTGAAAGCTCCTTTGAAATGCTTTTGAACAACGAAAAGGAAACTTTGAAGCTGAAGCAGCTTAGAGACATTCTTTTGCCCAAGCTAATTTCAGGACAAATCAATATTGAGTAAAAGGGATATTTTGCAGACAAACATCTCTTTTTTGATATATTGATTGTAGAGGCAGCTGAAAGGGTTGCAAATGCCGGTTGTGATGACCATGATGGTGGGGCCGGTGGCTGGTCTGCAAGGAGCGTTGTATGTTGCATACTGAAAAGAAAAGCGAAAAGGTAGCGGTCTGCTTTCAGGTTCCGGCTGATAAGCTTGAAGATATCAAGCGCATTGTTGCCTGCCTCGGCGGCAATGAAGCCGAAGCATCGACAGAAAACTGGCATGACAGCTTCCCTGAAGGGCACCCCGGCGTCGTTCTGCGCGGATTGAGAAACCGTGACGACCTTACGCAGGCTGAACTTGCAAAAAAGACAGGTATGTTGCAGAGCCACATTTCCGAAATAGAAAAAGGCACCCGTCCCATTGGCAAAACAGTTGCCAAAAAGTTCGCGCAGGTATTTAATACTGACTACAAGCTATTTTTGTAAAACGCCAGACAGAGGAACTTAAGCACAATCGGCCATGGCAATAATAACAGAAGCACAAATTGAGGAACTTTTTTTAAACGAACTGCGTGAACTCGGCTATGGCTATATTCATGGCGGCAGTGCCATGCCAGACGGCGAATATATGAGCAGCGACTCTCAGGGAGTCGTATTCAAAGAAATGCTGAAAGCAGCCATTGCCCGCATCAACCCGAATGTTTCTGCTGATGGTCAGGAAGATGCCTTCCGCAAGGTATTGAAGACCAACAGCCCAAACCTGATACAGAACAACTACGATTTTCACCGCTACCTGACAGAAGGTGTCGATGTTGAATTTCGTGTTGGAGACCGTATTGCTGGCGATAAAGTCTGGCTGATTGATTACCACAACCCGGAAAGTAACGAGTTCTTTGCCGTCAACCAGCTTGAAATACTTGAAAACAACGTCATCAAAATACCTGACATCATCATTTATATTAATGGACTGCCGCTTATAGTCGTTGAACTCAAAAACGCTGCCGACGAAAACGCCAATATTAAAACGGCTTTTACCCAACTTCAGAACTACAAAAAGGCTATTCCGTCGCTGTTTCATTATAACTGTCTGATGATAGCCTCTGACGGCTGGGAAGCAATATACGGTTCGTTAACAGCACCGAAGCAGTTTTTCCTGAGCTGGAAATCAGTCGATGGTAACGCCACGGCAGACCCGAACGTGCCACAGATGGAAACCATGATAAAAGGCATGCTGAGCAAAAAGACTCTGCCTGACCTGATTCGTCACTTCACGGTGTTTCACAAGAACAAAGACGAACTGACCAAGATTATTGCTCGTTACCATCAGTGTTACGCCGTTAACAAAGCGGTTGAAAAGACCCGAATGGCACAACGCTGACGATGACAAGGGCATTATCAAGGTCATTATGACTGGCTCTTCTTCTGACCCCGAAGATTGGCAGGAGCACGTCAGGAACAAACAGAAGCGCAAGGCAATCGGGGACAGACTCAAAAACCCGAAAGACGAACTGAAAATCGTTCTGGTCAGGGATATGTGGCTGACAGGCTTTGACGCACCATGCCTTCACACTTTGTATCTGGATAAACGTAAGCGCTCAGGGAACCCCTTCTTGAAAGATAAAAAAACTGGTTTATGGTTTGATATGCTTGTTTTTTAATGCATCCACAAGCTGTTTATCAATATTTTGTGGCAACCAAGGTCTGAAGTCCTCTTTGTTTTTCAGTTCAGGCAGTTTTTCAAGCAGGGCATACATATACCAGAATGGTTCGAGGCCGTTGGCTTTGGCTGTTTCAAGTATGCTGTAAATTGTTGCTGAGGCGGTTGCACCCTGTGGTGTATCTGAAAACATCCAATTTTTTCGGCCAACTGCGAATGGTCTGATGGCATTTTCTGCCAGGTTGTTGTCCATTTGTAACCGGCCATCCTCAAGATAAACCGTCAGTTTTTCCCACAGATTTAATGTGTATTGAATTGCCTGGCCAGTCAGACTCTTTGGCAGAACCGCAGACTTCCAGCGCTGTAGACTGGTCTTGAAGTCCTTGATAATCGGAACGGCTTTTTCCTGGCGGAGAACATGTATTTCTTCTGGTGTCTTGTTTTGATCTTTCGCGCTCTTTTCGATTTTATACAGCTCTTTGATTATATCAAAGGCCTTGTGAGCAACACCTGGTGTCGCGTTTTGCCCGGCAGCAACTATGGCAGCGTGAAATTTTCGACGCGCGTGAGCCCAGCACGCAAGATGCTTCTGATAGGTCTTTTCGGCAATATAGTTGTAACCGGCATAACCGTCGGTTTGAATATAGCCTTTGTATGACGACAGTATCGTTTCCGGAATTTTAGAGGATCTGCTGCTGGCATAGGAAAACAGTATGGTCGGCCTTTCGCTGCAACCAGTTCTGAAAACCCACATATATGATTTTTGTTCCGCTTTTCTGCCAACCTCCTTCAGAACCTGAAAGGGCGTTTCATCAGCATTAATATATGTCGAGCCAAGCAGTTCTGCTTCAAAAAGCTCTATCAACGGCTTTAACAACGATGCCACCCGGATAGCCCAGTTGCACATGGTTCCCCGGCTTAATTCGACACCACTTCGAGCGAAAATGGTGCTCAACCGATAAAATGGCAGAGCATCAACGAACTTTGAAGCCAGAATATAAGCCAGTAAGCTTGCCGTTGCAAAGCTTTTGGGAATTATCTGCTCTGGCATCGGCGCGATCATTACTGTTGAACTGTTTGATTCGGTGCCTTCGCATTTTCTGCAGGCGTATTTTGGCCTGACATTTACTATTACTTTGTGTTTTGCCGGTATGTATTCAAGCTGTTCTGATTTCTCGCAACCGATAACAGCCTTGATACAACCACATTCGCATACTTTGTCCGCATCCGGAATATCTATAACTCGTTCTTCTCTTGGGAGATGCTCGGCCAGAGGTTTGCGGCCTTTTCTAACTCGTGAATGTGCGGGAATTTGTATTGTCTCCGGTGTTTTAACAGCATCTTCCGCCGTGGCCATGGGGTCTGCGTCTTCACCGAAGTCCATTAAAAACTGTTCTGTGCCGTTTTCAGACTTGCTCTTCTCGCTTTTTCGGCCAAAAATTAAAGCCCGAAGAGACTGTACCTGCTCTTTTAAAACAGCAATTTCATTAAAACTCTCAATGACTAATTCCTTGAGGAGTTTTGTGTTGTTTGGAAGTTGATCAGCAGCCAGTTTCATAGCTAAAATTATAGCATAAAATCAGGTAAAAGTACAGCTATTAATGAGTTTTTTTTGTGCTTTAAACCGCCTGGACTCTATCTTTCAATATACCTGGTTGAAGCCAGGTTGCTTATGGGCTTTTAACTGGCCGATATTCAGACCCTCGACAAGCCATCCCAACTCTCTAACCCCGACCGAAAGAACTTCTTCCCGGTTGTCCGGCCAGATAAATCGGCCTTTTTCAAGTCTCTTCTGCCAGAGGCAGAAACCGTTTAAGTGCCAATAAAGAACCTTGATGATCTTCCGACTGCTGTTACTGAAAACAAAAAGACCGTCAGTAAGCGGGTTTCTGGAAAATTCACCTGCTACCAGCGACGACAGACCGTTGATCGATTTCCTCATATCAACCGGATTGATGGCGATAAAAACCTGAGTGTTATTGCCGAACATCATAGGGCGACAACCAGTTGTAAAACAGCAGCCAGGCACTTTGCATCAAAACCAGTGGCAATTTCAAGTCGGGAATTTCGACCAAGGGTAATGCTGATGCCGCTTGAATGGTTGCTATTCTGAGAGGACCCGGCTGAAAGAATATTCAGTGGTAACGCAACCAGATCGAGTTTCGCTGGTAAAACTTCGCTGACTGGAACTTTCTTGTCGGCGCCAAGGCGGCAAACCTTGTGGTGGGCAAAGGCCTTGTCTCGCAAGCCATGCCGGCGGCAATATTCCTTCTGATTCAAACCACTTAAACGCCAGGCATCAACATGCATGTTCCAAAATGAAATGGGGTGTTTAATCGGTGCTCTACGCTTCATAAATGCTCCTGTAAATGACATTGGGGTTCACAGAAGCAACATTGCCACAAAAAAATCAGGAAAAAAAGATGCGGTTTACTGAGCGCTTACGAGCTTGACATAAATCTGGTCAGGCGTGCCATCTCTGTTAACTGGTGCAGCGTCTATAACGTATGCACCCTCTGTTCTGCCGTCAGGGAACTGGAAGGTTATATCGTCGCCCTTGAATACCTCTGCATTTTGGAGGGCCTTGACTTCGCCCGGCTTTGCGGATATATTTTGATTAGAGAGCGCCGTTCGTGATTCAGCGCCAGCCTTCGGGGCTGTGTCGGTTTTGGCCGTTGGCTGAGGTGGGCGGCGCTCTTCTTTATTTTCCGCTTTAATTTTCCACATTGTTTTGAACGCGAGCTTATTTCTACCTTCGCGATATTCTTCCAGATAAATAACGTGCCCGTTTATTCTCTTTTTATACCTAACAACAGGCTTGCCAGAAAGTTTAGATTCTTTCTCAGACAAAGAAACCTCATCCGCAGAGCTGATAATGCTATCCGCCGCCTCAATATCGGTTAGTGTTATCGGTATTTGATCTTCTCTCAGTTCATTTCCGAAGCCATGATGATTATTTGCGTGTCTTACCGCATCCGCGTCGATTATGTGAACGGTATCGTTGTCGATAGGCAGGCCGGTAACCCGTGAAAGCCGTATCGCCTCGTCTTTGGTAACTTTCCGTATGTTGTGCCAATCTTTGTTTGACGAATCATTCAGAGCGGCTTCATAAACCTCTTTGATGCTTGCACGCTTTTTACTTTTCGGTGTTCCCGTCGAGCTATTCAATTCAGCCGCTTTATCGTCGGCGGCCTGCCTGTTGGTATGCCAGGAATACTGTTTGCCCTCCGGGTCAAGAACTCTGAAACCGCCTTGGTATGACTCGACTTTGTAACCAGATTTGGTTACAACTTCGTCACTCACGGGCGGTTTAATATTCGCCTGGTCAGCCTGAATTTTTAAAAAAGTGTCGTTGCTTGTGGCGGGCTTCGTTTTCGGTCTCACGCTGAGCAGAAAATCTCTGCTGTTTTCGCGGAATGTTTTTTCGGTTGCTTCAGACGTAAGTATCACACGCTTGCCGTTTGGCAGTTGTGCGTTTTTCGTTTTGCCCGAACGGTAAAACCTTGTCGCGGCAAGCCATTCGTCATCTGTCATTTCATCCGCAGATTTCGCGGGCGCGGCAATGTTACTTTCGACCGACAAAGTAACATTAGACTGCTGCTGTGGTAGTTTCTTCTCAACTCTTGCAGCCGCTTCGGGATTGCCGCGAAGCAGTGTGCGGTTCTCTCTTGGTATCTGAATACCGTCAACCCGAATGTTCATCCGGTCGTATTCGCCGCCCTTCAGGGGTTCAACTCTTGCGAGAGGGGCCGCGCCGCTTCGACTTTCGGCGTAATCGCGAAGCGCCTGAGCACCGACCTGATCGCCTCGGGCGTGTGTGCGAAGAAACATATTACCCAACTCGACCGCTGACGGCGGGGCGGGTAACAATTCTGTAATTGCCGGTTGTGGCAGTAAGGGCTGATCGACAAGCGCCGGGCTGGTCAATCTGGCATCGCCCTCGTCATAAACTGGCGTGCCGTCTGGCAGGATTGAAACGATATTACGGCTTCGCGGGTCTCTCGCGGCCACGCCCGGAACGTCAGTGATCGGGGAGCCGTCAGGCAGAACTGTCGAGGCGTCGCGGGTGTAAGATCGCCCTTTCTGCGTCGTCAGCCTGCATAATGCCCGCCGCCTGACGCTCGAAGTCTCCGGCTTCTTCCTCAGCCAGTAACAGAGCTGTATAAAAAAGAAGAGGGTTGAACCGCTTGACTTTAGTATCTTTTGGGATACAATTAAAATATGTATGAAATACACAAAACGCAAATTTTCGATAAGTGGCTGTTAGCTTTGCGGGATAAACGCGCTCAGGCGATTATCGCTGCGAGAATTGACAGACTGCGCAACGGTAATATGGGAGACGCAAAGCACGTTGGCGGGGGCGTTCACGAACTGAGGATTCATCACGGCGCAGGGTATAGAATTTATTTTGTGAGCCGTGACGGGCAAATTGTGATTCTGCTTTGCGGCGGGAACAAATCAACCCAGACGAGCGATATTGAGACCGCAAAAAGAATGACAAAGGAGCTTTCAATATGAAACTTACAAAGTGGGATATGGCCGACTATATTGAGACTGAAGAAGATGTTTTGATTTATCTGCAAACAGCTTTTGAAGAAGGCGATACCGCTGACATCATAGCTGTTCTTGGCGCTATCGCACGATCAAAAGGTATGGCCGAACTGGCGAAAAGAACCGGCGTGGGCCGTGAAAGTCTCTATAAATCCCTTTCAAAAACCGGCAACCCCTCGTTCAGCACAATACTGAAGATTCTGAAAAATATCGGGCTGTGCCTGACAGTCAAGCCGAAAACAGCTAGCCAGAGCTGAAGGGTATCGAATGTCATCACTGATCAATCGTAACGGCACATGGTATCTTCAGTGGTATGACACTGACGGTCGTCAGTGCAAACGTTCGACCAGGATAAAGGTTGAGCATGACCCGCAAGGCAAGATCGCCCGGCAGGTGCAACGCGACTACGACACCAGACAGGCAAAATCTCTTGCCGGTCTCGAAGATGAACGCTTTACGATTAAAGACGCCCTTTCAAGACATCTCAGCTCGATCAGGCAGACTTCAGCGCGATACCGCGCCGATTGCGAAACGCGGGCAAAACGGTTAACCGTCTGGTTCGAGAGGCTGGGTGTAATTCTCTTCGAGCAGATCGAGGCGAAGCATCTTGACCAGTTGATAGAACAACGACAGTCCGAGGGGATTGCCAACAAAACGATTAAAGACGATCTCGACCAGCTACGCGCAGCGGCCAGACTGGCAAACCGCCGCCGAACCGTCCGGCCAATTCCTATTGACACCTGGCCGAAAGTTGCCAGAACGACATCAGCCAGACCCGACAGGGTAGGGGCATATACTCTTGATGAAGTGAACAGGCTGATTGAATACCTGGGAAAGCGAAAGCAAAGAGAGCACTGGCAATTACCAGTCAAGTTGCTTGCATATCTTGGTTGCCGATGGGGAGAACTCGCGGCCCTGCGTGTCGGCGACATCGACTTGCAAAGCAAGCCGCCGATGGTCAGAATTGAGTCGCGAAAAACCGCCAGAAACCGCAGAGAACAACACCGTTTTGTCGAAATTCACCCCGAAATTTTTGAAGAATTGCAGAAAATTACTGCAAAAAGATCAACAGAAGATTTGATTATCCCGCCCGGCCCCGATCACCACAATGGAATGGTCAAGTAAAAATGGACAATTTTTCAAGCGGCCATTCTCGCTTTGTTGACTGAGGCGAATTCTATCGGTGCTTTATAAGCAAGGTAGGAATGCCCCCGGTTACAGTTATAGAACATATTTACGTATTCAAAAACATCAGAATATAACTCCTGGCGAGTCCTGTAGGTCGTCCTCAAGGTTCTTTCCTTCTTTAATGAGGCGAAAAAGCTTTCGGCGACCGCGTTGTCCCAGCAGTTCCCTTTTCGGCTCATACTGCTTTTCATGCCATAAAAAGCCAGCAAAGAACGGAATTCATCGCTGCAATACTGGCTGCCACGATCCGAATGGAAAATTAGACCAGCTGCTGGTTTTTTGCTCCAGACAGCGGCTTTCAAAGCCTCGATTATCAGGCTGCGATCCATGCGATCTTTTATTGCCATACCAACGACTTCACGATTAAAAAGATCGATGATTGTGGCCATGTATGACCAGCCTTCACCAGACCACAAATAAGTTATGTCTGAGACCCATACTTGATTTGGGGCTTCAACATGAAAATTCTGTTCAAGAAGATTTGGACTGACGGGCAGATTGTGCCGACTATCAGTTGTCACCCTGAATTTTCGAGCAGGAACAAAAGGAGCACTGGCTTCTTTCATTAACCTGCCAGCTCTGAATCGACCGGCTGGTATGCCTGCCTGAGTGAGTTTTTTAGCCATTCTGCGGCTTCCACAGGATGAACGATGCTGTTTTTGAATATTCAAGACTAAGTCCTTAAGACGCTCTCTTTCGGCATCTTTGCGAGTTCCACGCCCTTTCAACCACGAAAAGAACCCGCTGGAAGAAACTTCCAGGGTGTGGCACATTACTCGAACTGGGTAGGCCTTCTTCTGCGAATTAATGAACTCAAATCTCATTCTGACTCTTTCGCGAAGAAGGCCGCTGCTTTTTTTAGGATTTCGCGCTCCATTTCAAGCCGTTTATTTTCTTTTTGAAGCCTCTTCAATTCAAGCTTAAGGGCGTCAACCTCGACTGAATTAACTTCGGTCATTTCTTTTTTCCAGCGGCACAGCTGGTTGTAATTTATTCCAAGGTTTTTCGCCACTTCTGCGATACTATGGCCCTTTTCGGTTATCATTTTTACTGCGTCCTGCTTAAATTCTTTGCTGAACCTTCTTCTGGCATGCTCTGCTTTTTTCATTTGAACACCTCGCGACTGAATTTAATCTATCTTAATCAGGTGTCCACTTTTATTTTACCAGTCCAGCCTAAAGGTCAACAAAACTGAAACGTATGTTAGACAGAGCGCTTGGGAACAGAGAAGATTTTGATTCAAGTTCTGCTGATTTGCGCATTGTTGCTTCGCAAATTGAATTAGACGAATTTTGCAGTTTTATTTAGATTGAATTTTATTTTGACCGATTTATCGAATTATTTTGAACTATGGGTTTCTTCAGGGAGTTTGCCATGTAACAGCAGCCTGTCTGAATGTTGACAAAATAGTGTATCATCTGGTTAAAATTTGCCGAACAAGAAAACCTCCTATTCAGAAATCAGGTGCCAATCATGCTTAATAGCGATATTCTGCGACGTATCCGTTACGCCTTCAATTTTGACGACAATCTGATGCTTGAAATTTTCAAGCTTGGCGGAATAAAAATGCCCCCCGAAAAACTGGCCGGGCACCTGAAAAAAGAAGACGATGACGGCTACATACCCCTGGAAGTAAAAACCCTGATCGCATTTCTTGACGGTCTGATTCTCAGAAAACGCGGGCCGCGAACAAGCCAGCCCGAAAAGCCACCAGTCGCTGAAAGCTTCAGCAACAATCTGGTGTTGCGAAAAATCAAGATCGCCCTTGAATTCAAAGAAGAAGATCTTTTAGAAGTGCTAAAAAGAAGCGAAATGGAGATTTCAAGCTCTGAGCTTTCGGCGTTGTTTCGCCAAAAAGGGCATAAGAACTACAAAGTCTGCGGCGATCAACTGCTGCGAAACTTCCTTGCCGGGCTGCCAGGCTACAAGAGGCCTCTACCCACCGCCACCACAAAAAAATAGTTATCGGGTTTGCAGGCATTATAGCCCCGTTATTGAACCCTGCAAGAACAAAATAGAATCTGTTCGACGGCCCGGCATATCAGCCGGGAGCTTTAATTGTGCAGTTATCAATAAATGCCGCTTTTGCACGGGTTCTCCGGCAAGAGCATTTGCTGAAGGCTATTTGAATCATTTTTCTGTTCTGATGATCGTTTTCAGATAGTCTTCAAAAGTCTGCCCCTTATCGATCTGACCGGCCGGGGTTAGCTCAATGACCCGGGTCGCGATTGTTTCGATGAATTGAAGATCGTGCGAGGTGAACAGAATTGTGCCGGGAAAGCTCATCAGACCATTGTTGAAAGCGGTAATCGACTCGAGATCAAGGTGATTGGTCGGCCCGTCGAGCAACAGGACATTGGCGTTGCTCAGCATCATTCTCGCCATCATCAGCCGCACTCGTTCGCCACCCGAGAGAACATCGACCTTTTTAAGTGCTTCGTCGCCCGAGAACAACATTCGGCCGAGAAACCCGCGAATAAAGCTTTCGAGCTTGTCTTTTGAATACTGACGCAACCAGTCGACCAGGTTCAGGCTTCCGTTCTGAAAAAATTCAGAGTTGTCTTTAGGGAAGTAAGCCTGTGAAGTCGTGATACCCCACGAAAATTTTCCGGCGTCGGGTTCGAGTTCTCCGACCAGAATCTTGAAAAGGGTCGTGTTGGCAAGCTCGTTTTCTCCGGCAAATACAATTTTATCGCCTTTATGCACTGTAAAAGAGACCTTGTTCAGCACTTTAACCCCGTCGATGCTCTTGCTCAGGCCCTCGACCCGCAGAAGTTGATCGCCGGCTTCCCGCTCGGGCCTGAAACCAACAAATGGGTAGCGACGCGAAGAAGGCTTGATGTCTTCGAGGTTCAACTTTTCAAGCTGTTTACGCCGCGAAGTTGCCTGCGCCGACTTTGATTTGTTTGCACTGAAGCGGGCAATAAAGGCTTTAAGCTCCTCGGCCTTTTCTGTGGCCTTCTTGTTCTGGTCCTGCTGAAGTTTCAGGGCGAGCTGACTCGATTCACACCAGAAATCATAATTGCCGGTGTAAAGAGTGATGTTTCCGAAGTCTATATCGGCCATGTGAGAGCAGACATGATTGAGAAAATGGCGGTCATGTGAGACGACAATCACGGTTTTTTCGCAGTTAAGCAGAAAGTTTTCGAGCCAGCAGATTGCGGCAACATCGAGGTGGTTGGTCGGTTCATCGAGAAGCAGAATGTCGGGGTCGCCAAACAAAGCCTGGGCCAGCAATACCTTAACCTTTTCCGAATC
>Ga0209098_1002584_pt1 | contig 15810 bp, 10 predicted proteins | sample AD_JPNHW1_MetaG_FD_184429 | JGI IMG/M metagenome (GOLD analysis project Ga0209098, IMG submission 184429) | Active sludge microbial communities of municipal wastewater-treating anaerobic digesters from Japan - AD_JPNHW1_MetaG (SPAdes) (version 2) | ecosystem: Engineered > Bioreactor > Anaerobic... | reverse complement strand
TTCGTCAACTTCCATATATATTTTCAACGAGCGGAGGTATGCATCCACCAGTTCGTCGCGCAACTGCGGCCCATACTGAGCTTTTGCCTGCCAGATGAATGAAGCAACATCGTAATAAAGCGGTCCTTTTCGTCCTCCCTGAAAATCGATAAAATACGGCTCATTATCTTTCAGCATTACATTCCGGCTCTGAAAATCACGATACATAAAGGTCTCTGTTTTGGCTTTGAGCAATTCCTTCGCAAGTTTCTCAAAGTCGTCCTCCAACTTGTTTTCCTGAAAATCCAGACCTGTTGATTTCAGAAAACAATATTTGAAATAATTCAGATCCCACAAAATGGAGCGTTCATTGAATTCTGGCTGTGGGTAGCAAACCGAAAAATCGAAACCCTGAGCTCCAACCACCTGAAACTTTGCCAGCATTTCCATTGTTTTGTGCAGAAACGCTTTTTCCTCGGAACTGAATACTCCCGTTTTGCGGCTGTTGACTAAATAATCGAACAATACGGCATCGCCCAGGTCTTCCTGCAGATACATCATTTCGTCGGCTGCAACTTCGCCAAGTTCTGGCACAGGAAGTCCTTTTTTTCTGAAATGCTGAGCCATAGCAATAAAAGCTCTGTTTTCCTCAACCGAAGTTCCGATCACTCCAATCAGTGAAATCGTATCATTTTTAAGCCTGTAATACTTCCGGTTTGAGCCTGAAACAGTCAGCTGCACTTCCGATACCGGTTTGGTGCCAGTTTGTTTTTCAAATAGTTCTGCAAGTGATGACATATTAATATAGGTATGTATGTTAAAAATACTTTGAATTATTCATGCAAAATTACAAATAAAAAAAGACAATTCATTACCTGTTTTTATCTCCTTTAGGCGGATGAAACATTTTTTATTTTTTGTTTGTTATTAATAAATTACAACTAACACTAGAATCAGGAAATAATGAGGAAAAGTATTTTCACTCTTATACTCTTTTTTCTTACAAGTATAACTGTCGGATTTGCACAAAAGGCTCACCATTGGGAAACCGCTGTCTTCAAATCCGATATATGGAAATACTTTGTTGGTACTTCTAACCCTGGCATCAATACGAATCCTTCCTGGCGGGCCCTCACTTATAACGATACTGGCTGGCTGTCGGGTTCCGGAGGTTTCGGTTGGTCCGATAATGACGATGGCACTACTATTCCCACCTGCACATCGGTATATTTGCGAATAAAATTTAACATTCCAGACACCTCACAAATAATATTGGGAGCACTGGATATGGATTATGACGACGGATTTGTAGCTTACATCAACAATGTGGAAATTGCACGCGCAAACCTCGGGACTGTCGGTGTTTACCCATCCTTCTCCACTTCTGCCACTGCCAGCCACGAAGCAACCATGTATCAAAACGAAGGGACGGGCATGCCCGAACAATTCGTTATTGAAAAAAAAACATTGCTGCAATGCATCAAACCTGGCATAAATATTCTTGCCGTTGAAGTTCACAATTACACAAAATCCAGTCCTTCAGATCTTTCGTCGAATGTTTTTCTGTCATTTGGAATAAAAAATGCTACGACAATATTCAGAAGCACCCCTGACTGGTTCATCGAGCCTGAAATTATTTCTCCACTTGATTACACCTCGTCATATCTGCCACTGATAGTTATAAACACCAAAAACGGAGCTACTATTGTGGATGAACCCAAAATTGAAGCTGATATGAAGATAATTCATCACGGTGATACAGCACGAAACCATCTGACAGACTCTGCGAATGTGTATAACGGAAAGATTGGTATTGAAATACGGGGGGCGACATCTGCAGGCTTTCCGCAGATACCTTACGGATTGGAAACCCGCGATTCACTGGGAGAAAATCTAAACGTAAAATTGCTGGGAATGCCAAAAGAAAATGACTGGGTACTGCTTTCAAACTGGAATGACAAGGTATATATGCGCAACACACTGGCAGGAAAAATTTTCGAAGAAATGGGACACTATGCTCCACGGCTCAAACATTGTGAAGTGACCATCAACGGGGCATATCGCGGGCTATATCTCTTTGGTGAAAAAATAAAGATTGATGACAACCGGGTTGATATCGCCAAACTAAAATCGACCGATCTGGCGGGCGACTCCCTTACCGGAGGTTACATTTTCAAAACCGATTACGATGAAGGTACGGGTACATACTGGACAAGTAACTTTTCACCGGCAAACAGACCCGGAGCGCTGGTATATTTCGTCTATCACGAACCGAAAGCCAACGAAATAGCTGATGAACAAAAAACGTACATTACCAGTTATGTCAATGCAGTTGAAACAGCACTTTATAGTTCCGATTTTAACAATCCGGTTACCGGATACAGAGCTTATATTGATGTCAACTCCTTTGTCGATTACTGGATACTCGAGGAACTTTCACGCAATGTGGACGGCTACAAAAAAAGCCGCTATTTTTATAAAGACAAAGACAGTAAAGACCGTCGATTACATTCAGGACCCATCTGGGATTTCGACTGGGCCTGGAAAAACATGGATGACTGTTATCTATACAAAAACACCACAGGAGAAGGATGGGCTTATGATATCAACAAGTGTGAAGATACCGATCCAATACCGCCATCGTGGGAATACAGGATGCTTCAGGATCCAATGTTTGCAAATGCCATACACGATCGGTATTTCAGCCTGCGGGCATCTATTCTTAGCCTGGATTATATGTATCACTACATTGACTCTGTTGCAAGTGTACTGAACGAAGCACAGGAACGTCACCAATCCATTTACAACACACTCGGAATAGGTAACGGATCGCCTGAAATAGATGACCAGCCAACTACTTTTGAGGGTGACATTACCAAATTTAAAAACTGGATAGCCACCCGGATTGCATGGCTGGATGCCAATATGGTGGGAATTTCCACTGATGATACGGCTCTGAAATCGGACTTTATTCTGCGTGTATTCCCCAATCCGGTTCAGGAAATACTTTATATAGAATCGGATCAGAACATCAGCGATATAAAACTTTACAACGTTGCTGGATTGGTCATGATGGACATCAAACCGAATATAAATTCAAAAGCCCTGAACATCAGACAACTGCCGCGAGGTATTTACATTCTACATGTCACACTGGACAACGGGAATAAACTAGCTCAAAAATTAATCCGGCAATAACAAAAAAAATCATAAACAATGACTTGCAGGTATTTTTTCCTGCCTGACTTTTTAATCAAACTTCACAAATTGGTTATGTTACTATTGAAACACCAACTCGGGAATAGTTAATTAGCAATTATTTTCCACAAAAAACGACAAAGCATCTCTATTTTTCTGATTTACAACTACTAAACACAACATCAAACAACTATTCATACACAACTGACTTAAAATTCATCCTTTTTTTGTATTTTTGCAAAATAATTGGCATAGTTCATATAAATGCCAATAAACGATTGTAAAATAACAGAATATGAGTATCGAATTAAGTGAACAGGAACAGTTCAGACGTCAGAGTTTAACCGAATTGCGCAAGCTTGGTATAGAGCCTTACCCGGCAGCAGAATACCCTGCAAATGCATTCTCAACAGATATAAAAGCTGAGTTTAAAGACGAAGACACCGGTAAAAACGTGTGCATAGCAGGACGCATCATGAGTCGCCGAATCATGGGTAAAGCTTCGTTCGTGGAACTGCAGGACAGCAAAGGACGTATTCAGGTATATGTTAGTCGCGACGACATCAGCACCGAAGCGCAACCCGAAATGTATAACACCGTTTTCAAAAAGTTGCTTGATATTGGAGACTTTATCGGCATTAAAGGATTTGTATTTCGCACCCAAATGGGCGAAATCAGCGTTCATGCACAGGAAATGACCGTGTTGAGCAAATCACTGAAACCACTACCCATTGTAAAATACAAAGACGGAGTTGCCTTTGACGCCTTTGAAGATCCTGAACAACGTTACCGTCAGCGCTACGTGGACCTGGTTGTTAACGAAGGTGTAAAAGATATCTTCATCAAACGCACCAAAGTATATCAGTCCATGCGCGATTATTTCAATTCGAAGGATTATCTCGAAGTGGAAACACCAATCCTCCAGCCTATACCCGGAGGAGCTGCAGCAAGACCCTTTATCACCCATCACAACGCGCTGGATATACCACTTTATCTTCGTATAGCTGACGAATTGTATCTGAAACGTCTTATTGTGGGCGGTTTTGAAGGGGTATATGAATTCTCAAAGAACTTCCGCAACGAAGGAATGGACCGTACTCATAATCCCGAATTCACCGCCATGGAAATATATGTAGCCTACAAAGACTACAACTGGATGATGACATTCACCGAAAACATGCTCGAAAAGATTTGTCTTGACGTGAACGGAACGACTGAAGTTAAGGTTGGCGACAACATCATCAACTTCAAAACACCTTACAAACGCATTTCCATGATTGATTCAATCCATGAATTTACCGGTATTGACATCAATGGAATGAATGAGGAGCAACTTTTCGAAGTTTGTAAAAAACTGGATATCGAAGTGGACGACACAATGGGCAAAGGTAAACTGATAGATGAAATATTCGGAGCCAAATGTGAGGGGAACTACATACAACCGACATTTATCACCGATTACCCACGCGAAATGAGCCCGCTTTGTAAGCGTCACCGCGAAAATCCGGAACTCACCGAACGTTTCGAACTTATGGTTAACGGTAAGGAACTGGCGAATGCTTATTCCGAACTGAACGACCCCATCGACCAGCTCGATCGCTTCCAGGAACAACTTAAGCTGAGCGAAAAGGGCGACGATGAAGCCATGTTTATCGACCTCGATTTTGTTCGTTCACTCGAATACGGTATGCCACCGACATCAGGCATGGGTATTGGTATGGACCGCCTGGTAATGCTTATGACCGGACAGCAAACCATTCAGGAAGTACTGTTCTTCCCTCAGATGAAACCAGAAAAAGTAATAACCCAGGATACTGACGATAAATATATAGCCCTGGGAATACCGGCCGAATGGATTGAGGTGGTGAAAAAAGCAGGCATCACAAAGGTAAGAGACCTTCGTGGACTGAACCCCAACAAGTTTCATCAGGATATTTGCGGGCTGAATAAGAAAAACAAACTGGAACTAAAAAATCCGGCAAAAGAAGATGTGCAGGCATGGATTGCGGCTGCAGGAAACTTAGCTTAAACAGATAATAAACTGTCGCTTGATTAATAGAACTTATGCTGTTAATCAAGCGTTTTAGTTTTACTCCCGTGATAAGAAAACATTTCATAGATAAAATACTGAAAAATGATAACAGAAAGTATTGAATGGGGAAACACCAATATTTCCCTGAAAGATATACTTACAAATGCTCCCGATAAAAAACATGTTGAAAAAGTGCGAATCGCTATTATGGGAGGAGGTAGCTGGGCAACAGCGCTGGCTAAAATAGCATTGACCAACATCAAATCCATCAACTGGTACATGCGTCGGCAGGAACAGATAGATGAATTCATCCGGACAAGCAGAAATCCATCATACCTCACGGGTGTTCGGTTCAATACCGACCGCATCCGGTTTACCACCGACATCAACAAAGTGGTGAAAATGTCAGACATACTGGTTTTTGCAACTCCGTCGCCGTTCCTGAAACAGCATCTTTCCAAACTGAAACGCCACCTGGATGACAAAATAATTGTATCAGCTATCAAAGGAATTGTTCCCGATGAAAATATGCTTATATCCGAATACTTTCACGAAAAGTATAAAGTTCCGGAAGAAAATATAGTGGCGCTGGGTGGTCCCTGTCACGCAGAAGAAGTGGCGCTGGAACGTCTTTCCTACCTCACCATTGCCTGTAAATCGCGCGATAATGCCCGGTACATTGCCGAAAAGTTCACCAATGACTACATACACGCCCGCATCAGCGACGATGTTTACGGATTGGAGTACACCTCGGTAATGAAGAATATTTACGCCATTGCCTCGGGCATATGCAGCGGACTGAAGTATGGCGATAACTTTCAGGCGGTACTCATATCCAATGCTGTGCAGGAAATGAATCGCTTCTGCAACGCCACCAATCCGCAACATCGGGACATCAGCGAATCGGCTTTCCTCGGCGATTTGCTCGTAACGGCATATTCGAAATTCAGCCGAAATCGTCTCTTCGGAACAATGATCGGAAAAGGTTATTCGGTGAAAACCGCGCAACTCGAAATGGAAATGATTGCCGAAGGCTATTATGCCACTAAAACCATTCACGAACTGAATGAAAAATATCACGTAAACATCCCGATAGTGGATGCTGTATTCGAAATTCTGTATAACCGCAGTTCGCCTATCCTGGAAATTCAACAACTAACAGAGAAATTACAATAAACATTACTCAATATGGAACACATTAAATTATCTATCGACAAAGCCTATGGATTTGTATCGGCCGAAAAAGTGGCTGCCTACAAAGCAGAAGCTGAAGCTGCCAACCTGGCACTCCAAAACGGAACCGGAAAAGGCAGCGACTTCCTCGGATGGCTCAATCTGCCCTCCGAAATTGACGAAGCACACCTGACCGACGTTGAAAATACAGCCAAAATTCTTCGAGACAACTGCGAAGTAGTGGTAGTAATCGGCATCGGCGGAAGCTACCTGGGAGCAAAAGCAGTAATCGACGCGCTCTCCAACAGCTTCGACTGGTTACAGACCGAACGTACTTCACCTGTGATTGTATATGCCGGACAAAATATCGGCGAAGATTACCTCTACGAACTCCAGGAACTGCTGAAAACAAAACGTTTCGGTATCATTTCCATTTCCAAATCGGGTACTACAACCGAACCCGCTCTGGCATTCCGCCTGCTGAAAACACAGTTGGAAGAACAACAGGGAAAAGAGGAAGCTAAAAATCTTATCGTGTGCATCACCGACAAGGCAAAAGGTGCATTGCGTGTACTGGCCAACCAGGAAGGGCTGAAAACATTCATCCTCGAAGACAATATCGGCGGTCGCTATTCGGTACTTTCACCCGTAGGATTACTTCCCATTGCAGTCGCCGGACTTGATATCCGTCAGCTGGTACAGGGAGCTGTAACCATGCAAAAAGTTTGCGGAACAGGAACAGCTTTCGAAGAAAATCCTGCGACTCAGTATGCAGCCGTGCGCAACGAACTCTATCGTGACGGTAAAAAAACCGAAATACTGGTGAACTTCCATCCTAAACTGCACTATGTGTCCGAATGGTGGAAACAGCTTTACGGAGAAAGCGAAGGCAAGGAAAACAAGGGTATCTTCCCGGCATCCGTTGATTTCACTACCGATCTGCACTCCATGGGACAATGGATACAGGAAGGCGAACGTACCATCTTCGAAACAGTGATTTCTGTCTGTGAGCCCAACCACACGAAAATATTCCCTCATTCCGATGAGAATCTCGACGGGCTGAACTTCCTGGCAGGTAAACGGGTGGACGAGGTAAATAAAATGGCTGAACTTGGCACCATGATCGCGCACGTGGATGGTGGTGTTCCGAATTTGAAAATTGAACTTCCGAAACTGAATGAATTCTACCTGGGCGAACTTATCTATTTCTTCGAAAGAGCCTGCGGTATCAGCGGTTACCTGCTTGGAGTCAATCCTTTCGACCAACCCGGTGTGGAGGCCTACAAGAAAAACATGTTTGCACTGCTCGAAAAACCGGGCTACGAAGAAGAAACAAAAGCTATCAAAGCAAGGCTGTAATTGAAAGCTGAGTTATGAGCTCTGAATTATAATTTATAAGCGATTATAAAAAATCCATCTGATTAGGTTCAGGTGGATTTTTTTTGTGGCAGAAGGGAACTTGTTTCATTAAATCTTATCCATTAATTCAATAACTAATAACCACTTCCCTGTTACTGATTTAATGAGTTCCGTTGGATTTTTTTATGATTAAAACTAAGTATGAGCAGAAATTAATAAAAATATACAGTTAAAAAGGTTTTTATGTTTTAGAATGTAGTATTTTTACCGCGTAAAAAAATGTTAATCAACATACTAAGAAGACATTCGCTCACATCAATCATCAGCCATGAATTTAGAAGATTTGGGATATACCGGACAGCTTGAAAAGTTCAGGTTGGAGAATAACCTCAGTGACTTTGAGATTGGGAGGGTTATTTCTGAACATAAAGAAAGATACATTGTAAGAACTGAAAAGGGTGAATTGGAAGCCGAGATAACCGGGAACCTGCGTTACTCAGCCAGAAGTCGGGAAGACTTTCCTGCTGTTGGCGATTGGGTGGCTCTCACCATTTACGATTCCGACTACTCCATAATTCACAGGGTCTTACCCAGATCGTCTGTCATTTGCCGTCAGGCTGTCGGTGAGACGGGTGAGATACAAATCATCGCTGCTAATATTGATTATGCATTGCTGGTGCAGGCAGTCGACCGCGATTTCAATATCAACCGGCTTGAAAGATACCTCACTCTTTGCAATTCATCCCGAATCAATCCTGTTATAGTACTCACAAAAACTGACTTAATCGACAGGCAGCGGACTTTTGAGCTTATGGAGAAAATTCAGGAGCGAATTAAACAAGTTCCGGTTATTGCCATCAGCAACGAGTCGCGGGATGGTTACGATAAAATAAAATCGATATTCGAAAAAGGAAAGACCTATTGCATGCTGGGTTCGTCAGGTGTTGGAAAATCCACATTACTCAATAACCTTTCAGGTAAAAGTATCATGCGAACCGACCATATTAGCGTGAGCACTCACAAAGGTCGGCACATTACCAGTCACAGGGAACTGATTATTCTTGAAAGCGGTGGTCTTTTGATTGACAATCCCGGGATGAGAGAAGTAGGTATTGCCGACTCAGCCAACGGACTGAATATTACATTCGACACCATTGTAAAACTTTCGCATGAATGCAGGTACAACGATTGCACCCATATACACGAAGCTGGTTGTGCAGTTATTGAAGCAGTCAAAAAAGGAGAAATAGACAAAGCTTCCTACGAAAATTACCTGAAAATGGAACGGGAAAAAGCCTATTACGAAGCCACTCTGGCTGAGAAACGAAAGAAAGACAAATACTTTGGAAAAATAATCAAAAACTACAAGAGAGACCGGGATAGTTTGTAGCATGACCAACAATTCAGAAAAAAAATATAACTATCTAAACACAGTGAATGTAAACTAATTGTAATTTACTCATTCCCAACACTCTTCAACCTTATAAAACAAATTGTCAGAATAATCCTTATTGTATTTTTAGTTGCTTCCTGCGCTCCAAAGTCAGCAGAATATAGCAGCGACGTTTTAATGAAGTCGGAAAGTGATAAAAAAGAGGCTTCACCAGCCCTGAAAAACACAGCCGAAAGCGACGTCAACAAAAAGAAAATAATCAAGGATGGCAGGTTAGGCATGGACGTGAAGAACCTTAGCGCTTCGAAGACGAATATTGATACCATTGTTCGAAATTTAGGGGGTTATTACGACAATGAAAGTTTGAGCAACAATGACTATGCTACTGCGTACGACCTGAAAATCAGAATTCCTTCTGACAAATTTGAAATCCTGATTGCAAAAATCGAAAGCGGTGAAGGTGAAGTTAGTTACAAAGAAATTGACGCCCGGGATGTTACCGAAGAATTTATTGACCTCGAAACCCGGCTTGGCAATAAACAAAAATACCTGATACGCTATCAGGAATTACTACGTAATGCAAAAAACATCAAAGAAATCCTGGATATTGAAGAAAAGATACGTGTTCTTGAAGAGGAAATAGAAAGTACCACCGGCAGACTGAAATACCTGAATGACCAGGTCAACTACAGCACACTCGAATTAAACATTTCGCAGAAGAAAGCATTCAAGTACACTCCACCATTCAGACAAAACTTTTTCGAAAAACTGAAACAATCACTTTCAAGAGGTTGGTATGGCTTTGTGGATTTCTTTTTCTTCCTCTTATCCAACTGGGCAATTTTAATTTTACTGTCCGTGCTTATCTGGTTATGGATGAAATACCGGAAAAGAAGAAAGAGCAGAAAACAAAAAGAATAAACGCAGTTGTAAGGTTACTCTCGGTGTAGATTCCTTTAATCAGATTAACCGTGGCTCAGCTAAATTACTTTAATAAAAAAGGCTGTCTCATTTATTTGAGACAGCCTTTTTTATTTTATTCTACGCCTGGCTTAATTCGCTTGGGTTTGATTGGAAATGAAAATTCAAATGCCGAGGTGTTCGGTACCGAAACGGCATCATTTATTACCTTAAATTTGATGGTAAGTTTTTCCACCGGTTTTTGTGGAATAAAGGTCAGCGGATAGTAAAATAACATTGTTTTGGGTTTCATCAGGTATTTTCCCTCTTTGGGTATAGAACCTGAAGCTATATAATCTTCAATTGAATCGGGAATAATAACCTTTATGGCGCTTGTATCGCTGGGAACTATATCAAATTCAGTCAGGCTATTTGCGCGGGCATCAGCCACAACCAGCATCGAAATCGTATCAGCTACATGCAATGAGTCGACCCTGACAGCCGATTGGGTTTCGTCGGTAAAGTACATCTTCACGATGCTGTCGCCATTCACTCTGGGTGAATATAAAGTAACCACCGGGCTGGTGTTGGAAGTGTTATCCAGATTACAGGCACTGAAGGTGATTATCATTAATAATGCTGGTAAAATAAATCGGAACTTCATAGTATGGTATTTTATATATTTGGAGTATGTGTAAAATAACGTTGAAATTTTCCATTTATTCTACAAAATTTGTACCATTAAGGTTAAATTCTAAAAAAAATAATAATTTTTAAAATAATAATCCGGATTATCAGAAATGACTGATTAACGGAAGTATAACAGCTTCTTTACCGGTAATGGATTTACACCGAAGGCTTGTTATTTTTCTGTTTTGTCAGTGCTGACTGTCAGAATTTCCGTTTTCTGCTGAAGGACTATGCATTTTTTGACAAAAAAAGAAGGGTACACTTTGTTTATAAGTACCCTCTGTAAAGTCGGGATGACAAGATTCGAACCTGCGACCTCTACGTCCCGAACGTAGCGCGCTACCAACTGCGCCACATCCCGCTTTTTGATTTCGGATGCAAATTTAATGCATTTTTGCGAAAAAAGAAACAGATTTCTTATTTAAAAATTAACCACTCACATCACATTGCGCATAGCACACTGATTTACATTTACTTATCAACAGGTGAAAAGATCCGCATTTTTGGCCGATAAACAGCGAAAAGAACATTTTTTTGTATCTTTGCCCAAAAATTTTTCGAACATGATTGACGAAGCCATTAAAAGCTATCTGAACAAGAACAAATTTCCTGAATTTCACCTGAAAGCCGTATTTTTTGATATGGACGGGGTGCTATTCAACTCCATGCCTCACCACGCCATTGCCTGGGTTAAAGCCATGAACGCGGTGGGACTGGAATTTTCCGAACATGAAGCCTACATGAACGAAGGTCAGACCGGAACAGCCACCATCAACGGTGTATTTGTACGCGTCAATGGCCGCGAAGCCACCGAGGAAGAAAAGCAGGATATCTACAAACTGAAAGCACAGTATTTCGAAGAACTGGGCACCCCCGAAACCATGCCCTATGCTTACGATCTGCTGAAAAAAATCAAACAGAAGGGATACCAGATATTTGTTGTAACCGGTTCGGCACAACCCACACTTATCCACAGCCTGAAAGATCATTTTCCGGGTATCTTTGTAAAAGAAAATATCATTTCGGCCTTTGATGTAACCAATGGCAAACCACATCCCGAACCTTACCTGAAAGCGCTGAAAAAGGCCCGGGTAAATCCATGGGAAGCTGTTGTGATAGAGAACGCGCCGCTTGGCGTACAGGCATCTTCGGCTGCCGGAATTTTCACCATTGGAGTGAACACCGGTCCACTGCCCGAAGAGGTATTAAGCAGCAACGGAGCCGGAGTGGTGCTGAAGAGTATGCGCGATTTGTATGAGCAGTGGGATAATTTTAACTTTTAACTTACTTCCGGCAGCAGGTTAAATGAATTGAAATGCTTATAAACGGGCAATTACAAGCCGGTTTTAATTGAGTTTTTTATGTACTAATATATTGTACTGATTGATTTATGGAAATATTTAAATATCCTTCCCGCGAAGAGTGGGCATCCCTGCAGGCACGACCTGTTTTTGATTATACCGTTTTGTTCGACAAAGTCCGTAAAATTTTGGACGATGTACGCGAGAATGGCGACAAAGCTGTGATAAACTACACCCTGCAGTTTGATAACGTCTGCCTCGATGCCCTCGAAGTAACGAAGGAAGAGATTGCCGAAGCCGCACCGCTGCTTTCAGTCGAACTGAAACAGGCTATCGAAATGTCGCGACGGAATATCTGGAAGTTTCATTCCGAGCAACAGCAGGAATTCGACGAGATACAGACCTCACCCGGCGTTTACTGCTGGCAGAAAGCCGTGCCCATCGAAAAGGTGGGACTTTATATTCCGGGCGGAAGCGCGCCGCTCTTCTCCACCGTACTGATGCTGGGCATTCCCGCTCAGATAGCTGAATGTAAGGAAGTAATCCTCTGCACTCCTCCCAATTCAGATGGCAAAGTACATCCAGCCATTCTCTACGCCGCCAAGGTTGCAGGTATCCACCGCATTTTCAAAATCGGAGGTACACAGGCTATCGCGGCAATGGCGTATGGTACGGAAACTGTTCCCAAAGTATATAAAATTTTCGGCCCTGGCAACCAGTATGTTACCGCTGCCAAACAGCTGGTTTCACTGCGCGATGTAGCAATAGATATGCCCGCCGGACCCTCGGAAGTGGAAGTTATGGCCGACGAAACAGCCAAATCGGTTTTTGTCGCTGCTGATCTGCTTTCGCAGGCCGAACACGGAGCCGACAGTCAGGTGCTGCTGGTAACCAATTCGGAAAAACTGGTGGAAGAAGTGAAAGATCAGATACAGATACAGATAAACAAGCTGCCACGTAAGGAAACTGCTGAAAAAGCATTGGAAAACAGCAAAATAATCATACTGAAATCGCTTGAAGAAGCCATAGCCTTCACCAACGAATACGCACCCGAACATCTAATTATTTCCACACGCAGTTATATGGTAGTAGCTGAAAACATCGTCAACGCGGGATCTGTATTCCTGGGAAACATGACACCCGAAAGTGCCGGTGATTATGCTTCGGGAACCAATCATACCCTACCCACAAACGGCTATGCAAAAGCATACAACGGAGTAAATCTTGACAGTTTTATTAAAAAGATAACCTTTCAGCAGATTACGCCCGAGGGGCTTACAAACCTTAGCAACGCCATCATACTCATGGCCGAGAACGAAGGTTTGCAGGCACATGCCAATGCTGTGAAACTGAGAACGGAAAGAGAGTGACCCTACCCCCCTGAAGGGGGGCTTTAAGACGCTTCTGTTAATTCAGTTATTGAATTATTGAAAATGTTTCGGATTGATCCCTGAGGAACTTTTAATGAAAGTAGTAAACGAATTGCTGAGTACTGATAATACATATATTGATTTAGTAAGCTGATTTTTATGAACAAAAAAAATGATAATATAAATAAATCTGACCTATCCACTCCAACTCCCCCTTCAGGGGGCTGGGGGGCCGTGATTTCAAATTTACTTCGAAAAAACATAAAGGAATTACAGCCGTACTCCTGCGCCCGCGATGAATTTCAGGGAGAAGCATCGGTATATCTCGACGCGAACGAAAGTCCCTTCAACGGACCTTTCAACCGCTATCCCGATCCGTTGCAACTTGAACTGAAGAGGAAACTCAGCAAGATCAAACGAGTTCCAACCCAAAACATTTTTCTGGGTAACGGCAGCGACGAAGCCATTGACCTCGTTTACCGGGCTTTTTGCGAACCACGCATCGACAACGTGGTTGCCATAGAGCCGACCTACGGTATGTATAAAGTCTGTGCCGCCATCAACGATGTAGAATACCGCAAGGTTCTGCTCGACGAGGATTTCCAGTTTACAGCTCAATCACTGCTCGATGCAACCGACAGCCACACCAAAGTCATCTGGCTATGTTCACCCAACAACCCCACCGGCAACGCCCTGAACCATGACGAAATCATCCTCTTGCTCGAATCGTTCAGTGGTATCGTTGTGCTCGATGAAGCGTATATCGATTTTTCGTCCGGGGAGAGTTATACACAGATACTTTACAATTTCCCGAACCTGATCATTCTACAAACCTTATCCAAAGCCTGGGGAAGTGCAGCCATCCGCCTCGGCATGGCATATGCCTCACAGGAAATCATTCAGGTTTTCAATAAAATCAAATACCCTTACAACGTCAATTTACTGACACAACAGCAGGCTTTGCGCTCGCTTGCCAACGAGAAACAGGTGATATACTGGAAAAGAATTATTCTCGAAGAACGCGAAAAGCTGATTCTTGATTTATCGGCGCTGGACATGGTTCAGCACATATACCCTACCGATGCCAACTTCGTTCTCGTGCGTGTGGATGATGCCAATGCAGTTTACCAGAAACTTGTGAGTGAAGGTATCATTGTACGTAACCGCAATACGGTATCACTTTGTGAGGGTTGTTTGCGGATTACGGTGGGAACTGCCGAAGAAAACCAGCGACTTATCAGCGAATTGAAAAACATAGATGCTACTGAATAAACATCAGTTTTACAACCGTCTCTAAATCAATATCATAATCATGTCAAAAAAAATTCTATTTATCGTATTTTTAGCTTATAGCAGTTTCTGTTTTGCTGCCACACCCAAATTCAGTCCGAATTCAGTTTCGTTATACGGGCCAATAAAAGTGCAAAAACCCCTGATCATTGACAGTACAGATGTGAAAGGCAAAAAGTATTCCGACGACAACCTGCTCGCCACCGGTATCAATTTTCCCAGCCAGGAAAAATTCAGCAACGTGCTTTTTGTGGATACAGCCGGATATTACCGTCTGACAAAACCCGCCACCGGAAATGTGTTTTATCTCGTATCTTTTTACGTAAACTCCGACAGATACGCCAAAGCCAAAATCAAGGTAAAATCACCCGACCGCTTCGAACTGTATATCAATGACAAAAAGGAAACCGAAAAAAAAACAACCGAAGATAGTCTGAAAGATGCCAAAACAGCCGAAGCAGACCTTAACGGCAATGTTCGCGGAACACACGTGCTGCTCAAATACCTGGTCAGCGAGAAGAGCAAATCCGAATCAGCCTTTCAGATAACCATCGAACCGGACAAACAAGACAGCGCGGCTGTTTATTCATTCGACAAGAAAGGACTTCGCCCCATCACCATCGAAGACATCCTCATCGGTAAACGGGTTTCGAACGTTTCTGTTTCGCCGGGCGGTAAATTCGTACTTATCAACTACAATACCACCGACAACGAAGGCAAGGTAAGCTATCAGGTGGAAGTGATTGAGACAAAACAAAACAGGGTCATTTTTTCAGAAAACTCCAACCGCACTCAACTCGGCTGGATGCCCAAATCGGATATACTCCGCTATTTTACTGACACGGACAATGGTCGCAGTTTATACACCCTCAATCCACTCACAGGCACAGTCACACTAATTGCTTCCAATCTTCCAAAACAAAATTTCATTTTTTCGCCCGACGAAAAGAATTTATATTATTCCAAAGACGAAAAAATGGAACCGAAAAGTCCGAAAGGGCTGAACCGGCTCTCGTCGCCCGAAGACCGTCAGGATTATTACCGGAGCCGTTATTTTATTTACCGGTACGAATTGGAATCCGGCTTGTCGCAGCAACTGACTTTCGGTATGAATACAGCTAACAT
>Ga0209098_1002583_pt1 | contig 15814 bp, 16 predicted proteins | sample AD_JPNHW1_MetaG_FD_184429 | JGI IMG/M metagenome (GOLD analysis project Ga0209098, IMG submission 184429) | Active sludge microbial communities of municipal wastewater-treating anaerobic digesters from Japan - AD_JPNHW1_MetaG (SPAdes) (version 2) | ecosystem: Engineered > Bioreactor > Anaerobic... | reverse complement strand
CCAGCGTGGTTTGGGGCATCGCCCAGTGGATGGGGTTCTGGGCGTGGTCGCCGTGGCTGTCGGCGTTTGCCTCGATCTTCCTGTTCGCGGGGTTGTATGTCGCCATGCTGATGGTATTCTCTCCGGACCGGGATGCTTTGCAATACGGGCTGTCCATATGGCGGCAATTCCAGCGGCGGAAAGGTGAACGACGATGAATCAGGAAATCAGGTTTCAACGCCACGAAGTGGAGTGGACACCCGGAAAAATAGCCCGGTTTTGGGATTCCGAAAGCCAGAACGAAGCAAAGAAAGGTGAATATTTCACGCGGCAGGTCGGCGATGCGTTGATTCGCTTGGCGCGGATGAATATTGCGCTGACCGAGCCCGTGTTGGATTACGGGGCGGGGGTCGGATGTCTGACGGAGCGTCTGGTGATGGAAGGACTCCGCTGCGCCGCATGCGATTTTTCGCCGGCCTCTGTTGAAGCTCTGGTCCGGCGGATGGAGGGGCAGTCCCCGTTTTTGGGCTGCGCGCTGTTGAAGACGCTTCCTTCTGCGATGCCCGCCGACACCTATGGAACGGTTTTCCTGATCGAAACCCTTGAACACCTGCTGCCCGACTGGCGCCGGAGCACGTTGCAGGAAGTGTGGCGGGTGCTGAAGCCGGGAGGGCGCGTGATCGTCACGGTGCCCCATGCGGAACCTTTGGACGCCGCGAAAGTGATGTGTCCGGATTGCGGGGCATTATTCCATCGCGTGCAACACGTGGCGTCATTCAACGCCAAGACCCTGTCTGCCATTATGGCCGAGCACGGGTTTTCCGAGGTGTTGTGCAAGCCCGTGTGCTTGGCGATGTTGAAGGACGAGATGCAAGAGAAGAGCCGGCGATTTCGAAGATGGGGCCGGCGCATTCTGACGCGCTTGCGTTTGCTGTCCCCCAGTCGTGAGGCGACGCCCAACCTGATTTACATTGGGGAAAAGGCATAGGGCGGCGGCGGATCTGCAAGGAGTAGTATGGAAGCGGGCAAGGTGATGATTGGAATCCATCCGGCCGGGAAGTCTAGCTTCGGCGAGCGATGGGGCACCGCCCTGCAGTCTCGCGGCGCGGCGGTGAAATGGCTCGATCTGCTCGGCCCGGAACCGCTGAAGCAGGTGGCCGGTTGCGACGGGGTGATGTGGCATTGGTACCACTATCCGTCCGAAATCCGCTGGGCCGCGCTGCCAATCCTGCGGGTCATCGAAGAGCATCTGTGCATCCCGGTGTTTCCGGACATGGCGACATGCTGGCACTTCGACGACAAGATTGCGCAGGCCTACTTGTTGGAAGCCCTCGGCATTCCGCATCCGCGGACGTGGATCTTCTGGCGGAAAGCGGATGCGCGGGCCTGGTGCGAGCAAGCGGAATATCCCGTGGTCGCCAAGCTGTCGGGCGGCGCCGGCAGCACGAACGTGCGCCTGATCCGGTCCGTCTCCGAAGCGCGGGCCTATGTGGAAGAATGCTTTTCCGGTTCCGGCGTCGTGGCACGTCCGCCGCTGCCCGCCGGTGCCGGGGCACGGGTCTGGGCGCGGGCGAAGCGCGCGACCAAACGCGCGGCGCAGGCGCTGCCTTATGTGTTGGCCGATCGGTTTCCCGCGCTGCCGGATCAAACCTATTGGATGCCGCACAAGAACTACGCGTTGTTCCAGGAATTCCTGCCGGGCAACGAATTCGACACGCGCGTGACCGTCGTCGGCGAGCGCGCCTTCGCCTTCCGCCGCCTGAATCGTCCCGGCGATTTCCGCGCGTCGGGCAGCGGGCGCATCGACCACGACCCCGGCGCCATCGACGTCCGCTGCGTGGCGGCGGCGTTCGCGGCGGCTCGGAAACTGGGTGCGCAATCCGTGGCGTTCGATTTCCTCTTCCGCGGAGAAGGCCGCGAGCCCGTGGTGGCCGAAATCAGCTATGCCTATGCCGATGGGGCCGTGGAGAAATGCTCCGGCCACTGGGATTCGCACCTGCAATGGCACGAAGGCCATCTGTGGCCGGAAGAGGCGCACGTGGAGGATTTCCTGGCGCGGATTCGCAACGGAACCCAATCGGTGCCATGAAGATTTTGATGATGGTGCTGCAGTTTCCACCCGCGCACAGCGGCGGCGCGGAAATGCAATGCTGGAAGCAAGCCCAAGCCTTGGCCGCCCGGGGCCACGAGGTGACGATTCTGACCGAATGGTTGATGGGCGGCAGTCCACGGCGGGAAATCCGGGACAGCGTGGCGATCCGACGGCTCGGGTTTTTCTTGCCTGCGACCACGTGGATGAAGCGCCTGCATCGCTGGCTGCGGCTGAAAATTGCCCCGCCGACGGCGGATCGGCCAGATCCGTTCAGTTCGGATGGTTTCTTGTCTTCGGAAACGCGGCAAAGGAAAATCCGTTGGATGGGTGTGGCGGACTGGCTGGGCCATGCGAGTTTTCTCTTGGAGGCCATGGCCTGGGTGAAAATCGGTCGGCCTGGGATCGACGTCGTCCACGTGCACGAGTCCCATTGGTTGGCGGGGTTCGGCCAGTGGGTGGGAGAGCGGCGGCGGGCGCCGGTTTTCTGCAAGGAAGCTTGCGGAGAAGTGCTGCTGTGGAAAGGGGGTGGCGCGGTGCCGGGTGTTGCGCAGTGGCGGACGCGGAGGGATCGGTGCCGGTTCATTGCCATGACGCCGCACATCCGAAGCGAATTGGAAAAGGCCGGAATCGCTTCGAATCGGATCTGGGACGTGCCCAACGGGGTGGTCATGCCGGATGAGGCGGCGCGCCCACAGGAGAATGGCGCGGCGATCTATGCCGGCAACTTCTCCCAAGGGGCGGTTTACAAGGCTTTCGACGTGTTGTTGAAGGCTTGGGGGCTGGCTCATCGGGAAGAGCCGCGGATGCGCCTGCGCCTGTTTGGCGGTGGCGGGATGGAACGGTGGAAGCAAGTTGCGGAACGGGATGGATGCGGGCAATCCGTTGAATTCGCCGGAAAGACAGACGATTTGCAGCGTGAATTCATGAAATCGGGTTTTTTGGTGCTGCCTTCGCGCGTGGAAGGATTGTCCAACGTGCTGCTGGAGGCGCAGGCATTGGGGCTGCCGGCCGTGGTGTCCGCCATCGGGGGCAACGTGGCGGTGGTGAAGGATGGCGAGAACGGGCTGGTGGTGCCCGTGGACGATGCCGCCGCCTTGGCCACGGCCATGGTCCGGATGCATCGCTCGCCCGACTTGCGGGCGCGGCTGGGGCAGGCGGCGCGGGCGCGGGCGGCGGACACGTTTGCCATCGAGCAAGTCGCCGCGCGGTTGGAGGCGGCCTACCGGCAGGCCATCGCCGCGGATGCGGCGGGGCACGCGGCCGTCGGCATCCGGGGTTGATTTCGGCGCATCGACCCGGCATATTGTGCCTCCGATGCCGACATGAGAACCCCCGCACCCAGCTTGCCGCCCAGCCAGCGGACGACCTACCAGTTTCCCGTCTATCGGTGGATCGGCTGGTTGACCGTCGCCGGCTTTGCCGCCGGCTTGACGGTCATGTTCTTCATTTCCGGCATGTTCGGCATTCCGGCGCCGCTGGGGTGGGCCGCGCTGGTCGTCATTTTCACGGTCGGCACCTTGCTGCTGGACCGGCCCAAGATGCTGCTGGGCGTCATGCTTTTCTATTTTCTGCTGATGCCGGGCAATCGCGTGTTCGGCTTGGTGGGCCTGCCGCTGCCGACGTTCCTCGACGAACTGTTTTTCATGCCGCTCATCGCCGTCATCGTGATGAACTGGATCCAGCGGCGGCAGCTCCGGGAAGCCACGGTGTTTCCGCTGGTGTTCGGCTTGGTCGCGGCCTTGAGCTGGTACGTGAACCGGCCGTCGCTGTTCACGGCGGTGCAGGTGACGCTGATCATGCTGAAGTCCTACATTCTTTGGTATTACTGCCGTCTCACCTGCACGTTCGAGAACGAACGGCAGTTGCTCCGCTGGATCTGGATCTATTGCGGGTACGCGGCCGTCCAGTTTTTCTACAACGTCCTGTGGCAGCAAGGAATTTGGCTGAAATTCCATCCCGATGCCAGCGGCGGCGTGTTCGGGCCGGCGGGCGCCGGCGGCGCGCACATCGTGGGCTACATCAGCATTTTCGCGCTCCTGCTCATCGCGGGCTGGTGGGTCGGCGCCGGTCGGCGCGCGCGGCCGGGCAAGCGCCGGCTGGTCCTGCTGATGGTCGTGCTGATCGCCTACGACCTGATTTTCATGACCGACACCAAGCATGGATTGGTGCTGATGCCGATCGCATTCCTGCCGTTCCTGCTGCACCCCCAATTTCCCGCTCGCTTGCGGGTCGGATTGCTCGCGGGCGCGGCCTGTTTTCTGGTGGCTTCGTTCGCCTATTTCCAAATCGCGTTGGGCGGCAATAAATTCCGCCCGTTCTTCACCTCTTTTTCGCAATCGCCCAAGGGCCAGATGCTGTATGCGGTCACGGTCGATTTCCGGCATCTGGTTCCCTACACGCTGCTGGGCGCCGGCCCCGGCAGATTCGCGTCCCAGCAGGCCGTCGAAAGCCGAACCTCGTTGGCTCGCCGCTACATCATACCGTATGTGGATGAACAACGCCGACTGGGCTATTTCAGCGGAGCGCTTTCTGGCACCGCCGCAGCGTCTTCCATGCTGGGCATTCCCAACACCGATTTGTTCGTGCTGATGGGCGAGTTCGGCTGGTTGGGGGCCTTGGCCTATTACGCGTTTATCGTCTGGGTGGCGGCGAAGTTGTGGCGCAAATCCCGCCAGCATTCGCTGGATCGGCCCGCGACCGGCTTTTTCATCGCGTTGTGCAGTTGCCTGATATTCTTCGCCTTCACGACCACGCTGTTGCCCACCGCCACGGTGCCGGTGCTGGCGTTTCCGCTGTGGATTCTGATCGGGCGGACTTGGGACATGCGCTTGGACGAACCGACGACGGAGCCGGCATGAGCGCCGGGTCCGCCGCGGCGGAGGGCGGAGCGGGGCGGCTCTATTCGGTGGCGCCCTACGGGAATTTGACGGGCGCTCCCATTTGCGCTTTGAACCACGCCTGCCGGATGCGCGCAGGCTTCGCTTCCGTTTGCCTGGTGCTTCCCCAAGACGGCGAAATCCGCGTTCGCGCCGAGGCCGCCGGCGTGCCCGTTTTGCTGTGGCCGATCGAAAACCGCGGGCTGCGCGCGCGGCTGTTTCGCCGCGGCGTCCTAGCGGATCTCCGGGCGGTCCTGGTTTCGCGTGGGCGCTATTATGCGAGCTTCTGCCGGGAACTGCGCCGCGCGCCCGGCGTCGTCCACGTGCACAGCCGCGCGTCCATCGCGCCTTTGGCCCTCTTGGCCGCGCGCCGCTGCGGCGTGCCGGCCGTGCTGCATGTTCACGAAACCGCCCGGCCCGGTTGGAAAAATTCTTGGGGCGCCCGGCTGCTGTGCGCCTTGGCTTCGGCTGTGGTGTTCGTGTCGGACGGCATCCGGCAGGGCTATCCCGCCGCCCTCCGGCGCCGCGCGCAGGTCATCCACAATTTCCTGGAATGGCCGCCGGCGCCGCCCGCGCGGGAGCCGGCCGTGCCCGTCGTGGCGTCGATCGCTTGGCAGAGCTTGGCGAAGGGCTACGACGTGTTTCTGGAAGCCTGTCGCTTGTTGCGCGACCGGGGCAACGTTTTCGAGGCCTGGCTGGTCGGCCAATGGAACGAGGAGGCGGATCGCCAACGGGCCGAACGGTTCATCCGGGACAACCAGTTGGAAGGCACGGTGCAGATCCGCGGCTTGCTGGCCGACATGGCGGAAACCTATGCGCGAATGGATATCCTGCTCTTGCCGACGCGCCGCGATTCGTTCCCGCGCGTGGTGATGGAAGCCATGGGCCATGGCGTGCCGGTTGTGGCCACCCGGATCGACGGCGTGCCCGAAATGGTGGCCGAAGGTCAAACGGGCTTCATGGTCGAATCCGGCGACGCCGCCGGTTTCGCCGCGGCGACGGAAAAACTGCTGCGCGATCCGGCGCTGCGCCGGAACCTCGGCGCCGCCGGGCGCGCGCGCGCGCGGACGCTGTTTTCGCCCGAGACCTACGCCAAGCGCATGCAGGCACTGTACCGGCAGATCGGGGGCCTGCCGTGATTCGTTCCCGGGCCGAATTCCTGGAATGGCAGGGGCAGGCGCGCACCTATTGGAGCCTGCGGCGGAAGAGCGGGCTGTATGGCCCGGAGGGCTTGTGCCGCCGGCTGCATGCGGGCGCGGTCCGCGGCGAAAGGAAACTCGATCTCGAGCTCCCACGTCGTTTTGCGACAAGCTCAATTGGATGAAATTCCACTACCGGCCGCCGGAGTTCCGGACCTACGTCGACAAATTCGCCGTGCGGGACCACGTGGCGCGGACGCTGGGAACCGAGTGGCTGATCCCGCTGCTGGGAACGTGGGAGCGGCCGGAACAGATTCCCTGGGACGACTTGCCGAACGCGTTCGTCCTGAAAACCAATCACGGCAGCGGCACGAACGTGCTGTGCGCCGACAAGGCCCAATTCGATTGAGGCCTCGCCGCGCGCCGCCTGCGGCGCTGGCTGCGCCGCGATTTCTATTGGTACGGCTTGGAATGGTGCTATCGCGACATGCCGCGGAAAATCCTGGGCGAAACGTTCCTGCAGGGGCCGTCCGGCCAACCGCCGTGGGACTACAAGGTGCTGTGCTTCGGCGGCGAGCCGCGCATCGTGTGGGTGGACCTCGGGCGCTTCACCCAACATCGCCGGATCTACTACGACGTGGAATGGAACCGGCTGGCGTGCGGCAGCTCCTGGTACGCCGCGGCCGAAGAAAACGTGCCGCGTCCGGCGTGTCTCGCCCAGTTGCTGGCGGCCGCCCGCACGCTGGCGGGACGCCATTCGTTCATGCGGGTGGATTTCTACGTGGTGGCCGACAGGCCGCTGTTCGGCGAAATCACGATTTTCCCTGGCGGCGGGTTCGAGCCGTTCCTGCCGCTGTCGTTCGACGAGGAAGTCGGCTCCTGGATTCCGCTGCCGGCGCCGACGGAATAGCGCCGGCGTCCGTCAGCCCCGCTCTTTCTCGCAGAGAAAGGCGGCGTGGTAGACGTAGCGGCTCGTGGCCAGGCGCGGGCAAACGCGCAGCAGGACTTCCTTGATGGCCCAGTTGGCCAGGCCCTTGGCGCCCTTTTGGAACCGATAGATGGCCTTGGAGTGGTTCGCCACGGTTTCGTCCAGCACGCGGAACCGGCAGGACTGCAGCAGGCGCCGCATGGCTTTGCGGGAATAGACGTTGATGTGCCCGACGTGGTCGAAGACGAAATCGTCCGCCAATCGCGCGTTGTCTTCCAGCGGCACTTCCACGAACAGGCGCTTGCCGACGCGCGCGGCTTCGTACAGCAGCAGCCGCGGATGTTCCACGTGTTCGACCACGTGGCTCAGGATCACGAGATCGAACTGGTCGTCCGCGTATGGCGTGCGGTAGCCGTCGAACGTCGCTGCTTCGACAAGGCCGGCGATGTTCTTGGCGCGGATCTGTTCGACGCCGGCGGAGGAAATGTCCAGCGCGCGGCATTCTTTGGCGAACCCCTTGGCGGCCAGATTTTCGAGGATGGCCCCGTTGCCGGCGCCGATTTCCAGAACCGTGTCGTGGGGCACGTCCCGGCAGAGTTTCAGGATGTTGGCCGTCTTGTCGATCGCGCCCAGTCGGCGCCATTCGGCGAAATTGCCGCTGCGGTAGAAGGCTTCGTAGTTGGCTTGGAGTTCGCGGGCGACGGCGGGCTCAGGCATGGGGCGTTCCTTTGCGGGTGGCGGGTGCCCTTGTCTGGGCATAGTAGCGGATGAATATTTCCTTCGGAGTCTGCCGCGAAAATGCAGCCAGCATGGTGTTTTTCCAGGCCGTTTTCCATATTTCCCGGCTGGCGCGGGGTTTTGCAAACGTACCGAGATACTTGACCAGGGCCAGTGCAAAAAAACAGGTCGAGAAAAACAGCGTGCGCACGCGGGAGCTCCGTCCGTGGAACAGGATGCTGCCTTTGGCCGAGGCGGGGCAGGTGGCGGCAACCGTTCGACTGAGCGTGGCGCAGCCCGCATGCGTCAAGACAACCTCGGCGTTGACATAGCATTTGTAGCCGCGCTCGTTGGCGAGCGTCGACAGGGCGACGTCTTCGGGACAGAAGAAATAGCGTTCGTCGAAATACCCCAGCTCTTTCAACACGGCCGTGCGAACCATGAAGGCGGCGCCCAGGACGTTGAACGTTTGAAAAATGCCCGTTTGATTGATATAGGGGGAAACCACCCGCCGCGGATCGCGGAGGCGAAAGCCGTTTAGAAGGGCCGTCCAACCCGTGTGGGGAATCCGGCCGCAGGCTTGGACCGAGCCGTCCGGATTCAGGATTTTCGGACTGAAGAACGCCGCGCGGGGTTCCTTTTGGAACGATTCGACCAGCAAGTCCACCACGGGCATTTGCAGAAGGGTGTCGTCGTTCAGGATGAAGCAGAATTCGCCGTTGGCCTGTCGCAGGGCCAAATTGTTGTTTTCCGAAAATCCGCGGATTTCGTTGCTTTCGACGATGTTCGCCTCGGGATAGGCGGCTCGGAGTTTCGCCAGGTTTTCAGGCGAGAACAGATAGGCGACGACCCAGATTTCATAGGTCGTGGAATGCGTCTGCATCCGGATGCTGTCGAGGCAAGGGAACAAGTCTTCCGGCTTGTTCATGCAGACGATGACGATGGAGACTTTCGGCTTTTCGGGGGGGGCGGGCGGGATCATGCGGGGTTCTCCAGCTGCCGGGCCAGTTCGGCGAGGAAGCCGGTCGCGTCGGCGGCCCGGCGGTATTCCGCAGATAGCGCCCGGCGCGCGGCGGTTCTTTCGCTCCGCGGTTGCCCGGCTTGGCGCGCGATGAACTCGGCCAGTTCGCCGGGGCGGTCGGGGTCGAAGAAGAACACGCCCTCTTCCTTGGGATAGTACGAATGAGCGAGGCCGCCCACGGCGACCTCGGCGCCACACATCAGGGCTTCCTGGGCGGCGGTGGAATAGCCTTGGCAGCATCGCATGTCGGGCAGCACGAGCAGATCGATCGCCGAATAGACTTCCGCCATGCGCGCGTTGTCCACGTAATCCCGGCGGTCGAGGCCAACGGGCAAATCGAATCCGTCGTCGTTGGCGCCGACGGCGCGGAAACGGACAAGCGGCCCGGACCAGGTGCGGACCAGCTCCAGAAAGCGGTCGAAACCCTTGGCGCGGAGAAAGCGGCCCACGTAGCCGACGGTAAATTCCGGCGGCGCGAATTCCTCCCGGAAACGGAACCGTTCCGAATCCAGCAGTTTCAGGTGGACGAAAAAAACGGCTGGGTCGGCGAGGCCGTATTTTTCGGCGATGCGTTTGGCGCCGGCAGGACTGTAGGTGAAGATTTTCCGGGCTTGGCGGACGGCGCGGCGTTCGAATGGCAGAAGTCGCCGATTGCGGCCTTCGTCGCCGGAATCGAGCAGCACGCGGCCTTTTCGGAACAGCACGCAATAGAGCCAATTCAGAAACGAGCGGGGCGTCAAGGAGGTGTAGATGGATTCGACGATGAAATCCGGACGGATTTTCAGGAGTTGGATCCAATAGGAAAGCTGCGGAATCAAAAAAGGGATCTGTTTGTTGTGGGTTTTGCGAACCCATACCAGGGGATGGTGGAACTTCACAGCCGCCGGGCCAAGCCCAAGCCGTTCTGCAAAATGCTCCTTGGAAAAGGTGAAGCCGGCGTTTTGATCCGCCAATGACAATTTCGTCGGGCACAGGATGAACGCCTCGTGGCCGAGTTTCTGGGCGATGAGGCGGGGAATCAGGAAGTCCTTGTCGCCGCGGAACAGTTCGTAGAATTCGTTGGAAACCAGGACCTTCATGCGCGGCCTTCGTAGAGGTCCAGCAACTTCGGCAAGTAACGGTCGGCGGCGAACGCCGCGGCGATCTCTTCCGCCGGCAGGGGCGGAAAATCGCGCGCGCCCATGGCCGCCAGTTTTTCCGCCAGATCGACTTCGTTGCCGGCTTCGAAGAGTTCGCCGGTGCGTCCCGGCGCGATCAATTCGGGAATGCCGCCGATGGCGGCGCCCAGCACGGGCACGCCGAGCGCGAGGGCTTCGATGATGCTCAAGGGGTTGTTTTCGTACCATTCCGACGGCACGACGAGAAACCGCGCGGCGGCGAGCGCGGCGCGGACGTTTTCCCAGCTTTGATGGCCGAGGAATTCGACGTGGGCGCAGCCGGCGTATTGCGCGCGGAGTTCGGCTTCCAACGGTCCGGTACCGAGGATCTTGAGGCGCCGGGGCAGGCGGCTGGCCGCGCGCAGCAGCGTGCGGAGGCCTTTTTCCTCGGACAGGCGGCCCACGTAGCAATAGTGGTCTTGCCGCGGCGGTCGCGGGCCGGCCACCCGGCGCGGATCGATGAAATTGTGGAGGGCGTGGAGCTTGTCCGGGGCGAAGCCGCCGGCTTCCATGCGGCCCTTCATGAACCGGCTGGGGCAGATGAAGGCGTCCGTCCATGCTCCCAGTTTTTCGCGATCCCACTTCCAGGCTTCGAGGTAGGCGACGGCGCTCGCGAGGCGACTGCCCTTGAGGCAGGAATAGCGCAGGGCGAACGACTTGTCGTCGCCGAAACAGAGTTCGCAAGGCTTGCCGTTCCGCAGGCAGTCGTAGCGCGGGCACAGCAACTTGTAGTCGTGGAGCGTCCAGACGACGCGGAGACCGCGTTCCTGGGCGAGTTGCGCGAGCACCGGCGAGAGCTGCGTGTGGACGTTGTGCAGGTGCACGACGTCCGGCTTGAAATCGTCCAGCAACCGCTTGAATTTCCGTTGCACTTCGGGCGCATGGATCGGCCGCACGAGGCCTTTCAGCATCTTCAGCGGCGCCCGGGGCGAAAACGCGACCTCCGTCGGGAAGAAGCGCGCCCATTCGCTCGCCTCGTTTTGCGGGCAGGCCATCGCGAAGAAGGCGACGGCATGGCCGGCGGCCTTCAAGAGGCGCTCCAATTCCAGCGAGTGGATGCAGTCGCCGCCGCGCGGATAGTGGAACTTATTGGCGAGAAGAATGCGCATGAAGTGATCGAAATATCCGTCAAACCGCCGGGAGCGGCAAGGGAAAACGGCTCTCGCCTGCGGGGCACAAAAAAACCGCCTTTGCAGGGCGGATTCGTCCGGAATTTGGTGGAGGGTAGGAGGTTCGAACTCCCGACCTCCTGAATGCCATTCAGGCGCTCTACCAACTGAGCTAACCCCCCAAATTCCTCAGACGATGCGGGAGGTTGTATCATGCGTTCCGCGCGCCGTCAACCCGTCCCGCGAAAAAAACTTTTCCCGAACGCGGAGTTGACGTCGCCCGGTGTGTTCGCGTATGGTGCGCGCCTGTTTGTGGAAGCGGGGAGGCATCGTGCCCCCCTTGAAAATGAGGATTCAGATGGAAGCGTATGCGGTGATCGAAACCGGCGGCAAGCAATACCGGGTTCAGAAGGATGACGTGGTGGCGGTCGAATTGCTGGCCGACGCCGAAGCGGGCAAGCAAATCGAGCTGGGTCGCGTGCTGGCGCTCAACGACGGTTCCGGCCTGAAGGTCGGCACGCCCGTCGTGGTCGGCGCCAAGGTGCTGGCCGAAGTGGTCGCGGAATTCCGCGCCCCCAAGGTCGTGGCGTTCAAGAAAAAGCGCCGCAAGGGCTACCATCGCAAGGTCGGGCATCGCCAGGACTTGCTGAAGGTGAAGATCGCGTCCATCGCGTAAGACAAGGAGTCGGACAATGGCACACAAAAAAGGTCAAGGCAGCAGCCGCAACGGGCGCGACAGCAATGGTCAGCGCCGCGGCATCAAGTGTTTCGGCGGCGAAACCGTCACCGCCGGCAGCGTGCTGGTTCGCCAGTGCGGCACCAAGAAGGCTCCCGGTCTGAACGTCGGCGTGGGCAAGGACTACACCCTGTTCGCGCGGATCGACGGCGTGGTTTCCTTCGACCGCGACGGCAAGCGCGTCAACGTCCAGAAGCTCGTCCAGGCCTGAGCGGCCGCGGACGCGCGTCTTCGGGACGAAAAAGGGCGGCCCGCGAGGTGCCGCCCTTTTTGCATCCCGGAACGGCAGCCATGAAAAACCTCACCTTCGTCGATCAGGTCCGCATCCAGGCGTTCGCCGGCAACGGCGGCCATGGCGTGGCTTCGTTCCGCCGCGAGAAGTTCATTCCCTACGGCGGCCCCGACGGCGGCGACGGCGGCAACGGCGGCAGCGTCTTCCTGCGCGCATCGAAGGACGTCGCTTCGCTGCTGGATCTGCATTTCGCGCCGCTCGTGCGCGCCGAACACGGCGAAAAGGGCCGCAACCAGCAGATGTACGGCCACGGCGGCAAGGACAAGGTCGTGCCCGTGCCGACGGGCACCGAAGTGCGCGATTTCGAGACCGGCGAATTCCTCGGCGAAGTGCTGGCCGACGGCGATCGGCTCAAGGTGGCGCAAGGCGGCAAGGGCGGCCTCGGCAACATGCATTTCCAGACCAGCACGCACCAGGCGCCCACCGAATTCACCGAGGGCACCCCGGGCGAAATCAAGACCCTGCGCCTGACCATGAAGACCGTCGCCGACGTCGGCCTGGTGGGCTATCCCAACGCCGGCAAGTCCACGCTGCTGAGCCAGCTCAGCGCCGCGCGGCCCAAGGTGGCGGCCTATCCCTTCACGACGCTGCATCCGCAGGTCGGCACGCTCGTCTTCGACGCCACGCATGCCATTCGCATCGCCGACGTGCCCGGCTTGCTGAAGGACGCGCACAAAGGCGTCGGCCTCGGCCACGATTTCCTGCGCCACATCGAACGCACGCGCTTCCTGCTGTTCGTCGTCGACATGGCGGGCATCGACGGCCGCAACCCGACGGATGATTTCCTCAACCTGCGCGAAGAACTCCGGCTCTACAATCCCGAACTCGCCGAGCGGCCGTATGGGGTGCTCGCGAACAAGATGGACGAGCCGGCGGCGAAGAAGAACCTGGCCGCCTTCAAGCGCAAGACGAAGGAAAAGCCGCTGGAGCTGGCCGCCGCGCTCGGCGAAGGCGTGCCCGCGCTGAAAACCAAGCTCTTCCGGCGCTTTTTCCCCGGCGAAAAGCGGCTGACGTTCTGACCGCGCCGCAGGCGCTTTCGGCTTGCTTTATGGGGGAGGTTCGCGCAGGGTGTCGCGCCTATGGAAACCACGCCTCCTCCCGATTCCTTCAACGATTTCGGCTATCGCAAGAAAAAGAAGTTTTCCCGCGCGGACGATGATCCGCGCGCCGCGCGGCCGTTCCGGCCCGCGTCCGGCGGTGGCTTCCGCAAATCCCCGTCGTCCGGCGGCGAGGGCGCCGGCGGCGGTTTCCGCAAGCCCTATCGTCCCCGCGGCGAAGGGGAGGGCGGTGGCTTTCGCAAGCCCTACGGGCCGCGCCCGCCGTGGAGGCAGGACCGCTCCGGCGGGGCGCCGCAAGGCGAAGATCGTCCGTTCCGTCCGCGCCAATCCTATGGTCCGCGTCCCGCAGGCGGCGGATTCCGCCGGCCGTATGGTCCGCGCGCCGAAGGCGCGGAAGGCGAAGGCGCGCCGCGGCCTTGGCAGAAGAAGCCCTATGCGCCGCGCGAAGGCGGCTTCCGCAAGCCCTATCGCCCCCGCGGCGAAGGGGAGGGCGGCGGCTTCCGCAAGCCCTACGGGCCGCGTCCGCCGTGGAGGCAGGACCGTTCCGGCGGGGCGCCGCAAGGCGAAGATCGTCCGTTCCGTCCGCGCCAATCCTATGGTCCGCGTCCCGCGGGCGGCGGCTTCCGCAAGCCGTACGGCCCGCGCGCCGAAGGCGCGGAAGGCGAAGGCGCGCCGCGGCCTTGGCAGAAGAAGCCCTATGCGCCGCGCGAAGGCGGTTTCCGCAAGCCCTATCGCCCCCGCGGCGAAGGGGAGGGCGGCGAATTTCGCAAGCCCTACGGGCCGCGTCCGCCGTGGAAGCAGAATCGCTTCGGCGGGGCGCCGCAAGGCGAAGAACGTCCGTTCCGGCCGCGGAAGCCCTATGGCCCGCGCCCCGCGGGCGGCGGCTTCCGCAAGCCGTACGGCCCGCGCGCCGAAGGCGCCGGCGATTTCCGCAAGCCCTACGGGCCTCGTCCGGCGCGCGATCGCGATGCCGGCCAATCGTTCCGTCCGCGGAAACCCTATGGCGCCGGCGACCGGCCCACGTGGAAAAAGGACAAGCCGTTCGCCGAGCCGCCGCCGCCGCGCGCGCCCGACGGCGATCCGATGGAATGACCGGGTTTCGCGGCGGCGCGGCGGTCAGGAAACCGATTGACCCCGCCCCCCGCGACGTTTAAAGTGTCCCGGTTTTTGTGACTGAACCTCAGGGAGTGAATATGGCAACGGCGAAACAAGAAGAACAGCAACCGGCAGAAGGGGCTTCCGCGAAGAGCGCCCTGCTTTTCGAAATGGACAACGTGGCGCTCGGCGCCCGGCGCATCCGCTATGAAATCCTCGCGGGCATTCTCAAGGAACAGCGCATCGAACTGACGCCCATCCAATTTTCGCGCCATTGCCTCCATCCGGCGCCCAGCGTCTACATGCCGTCGTTCCTGGCCGCGATGAAATACACCGCCGCCACGCCCGATCAGGTGGTCGAGCGCCTGAACGGCGAAACCACGTCCCGCCTCATGCAGAAGACGACCGTCATCAGCGACGGCCTGATCAAGTGGATGGAAGCCGCCCAAGCGCGCGGCGCCGCCATCGCTTGCATTTCGATGCTGCCCCAGGCTTCGTCCGACGCCGTGGCCGCCCATCTTGGCTTCGACCGCTGGGGCGTCCAGGTCTATTCCGGCCTCCCGTCCGTGGACAAGGGCTTTCCCCGCGCCGAGCATTGGTTGCGCGCCGCCAAGGCCATCGGTCGCAATCCCAAGCGCTGCCTGACCATCGTCAGCAGCAATGCCACCGCCAAGAGCGCGCTGGCGGCCATGATGAACGTCGTCGCCGTCACCGATGAATTCACCGAATACCAGGATTTCTGCGGCGCCAACCTCGTGTGCTCCGATCTCAAGGAGGTCAAGCCCGATGAATTCTTCGAGCAAATCAGCTTCTAGGAAACCCGCGCGGAAGTCCGCCCGCCCGGCGGCGCCCCGCGCGAAATCCGCCGCCGCGAAAAAGGCCGTCGCGCTGGCTTCGCCGGCCGCCCGGCGCCGCGGCGTCGAGCAACTGGCCCGCCTGCTGGACATCATGGCCCGCCTGCGCCGGCCCGGCGACGGGTGCCCGTGGGATCTCGAGCAGACCCTCGACACCATCAAGCCGAACCTGATCGAGGAGGCCTACGAGGCCCTCGACGCGATGGAAAGCGGCAACCGCGCGCACCTCACCGAGGAACTCGGCGACCTCCTGCTGCAGATCGTCTTCCAGTCGCAGATCGCCGCCCAGGAAGGCTCCTTCAATTTCGCCGACGTCGCCCGCGGCATTTCCGAAAAGCTGATCCGCCGCCATCCGCACATCTTCGGCGACGTGCAGGTGGCCGACTCCAAGGAAGTGCTCCGCAACTGGGACGCCATCAAGAAGACCGAGAAGAAGGCGCGGATTTCCGCGCTCGACGGCGTGCCCAAGCACGTGCCGCCGCTGCACCGCGCCTGCCAGCTGCAAAAGCGCGCCGCGCGCGTCAACTTCGACTGGAGCGACATCTCCGGCGTCTTCAAGAAGCTCGAGGAAGAAATCGGCGAACTCAAGGACGCCATCGCCCGCAAGAACCGCAAGCACGTCGTCGAGGAACTCGGCGACCTGCTGTTCTCCGTGGTCAACGTTGCCCGCTTCGTGAAGGTCGATCCCGCCTATGCGCTGGAACTGACCAACGCGAAGTTCATTCGCCGCTTCCAGATCGTCGAAGACGCCGTCGTCGCCA
>Ga0209098_1002580_pt1 | contig 15822 bp, 34 predicted proteins | sample AD_JPNHW1_MetaG_FD_184429 | JGI IMG/M metagenome (GOLD analysis project Ga0209098, IMG submission 184429) | Active sludge microbial communities of municipal wastewater-treating anaerobic digesters from Japan - AD_JPNHW1_MetaG (SPAdes) (version 2) | ecosystem: Engineered > Bioreactor > Anaerobic... | reverse complement strand
TATTTTCTTCATTTCGGGAGATTGTTGGTAGTATTCCCATGCCTTCATCTCTGTGGGAGGTGCTTCCATAAAACCATGCCATATTCTGATAGTTTTTACTGCCTCAATAAGGGCCTCCTTCAGTTCATCCCTCTGCTGAAGTAGCTCACTTGGTAGTAGCCCGCACTTTTGGGCGGTGTTGCCAGCGTCAACGATAAGATCAACATCAGCTTTATTTTTCGCCTCTATTTCGCCTGTTATGATAGGCACGCCACCGGCAATGAGCCACGGAGCTTCGTTTTTGTGGTCATAATTAGTAGGGTCTCCATCCCAATACCATTCTCCCTTTGTTATTCCAAGTTCTTTCATTGCTTGTTAGTTTTATGACCACCAACAACTGTAAACACTCTCATTCTTCAATGCAATAGCTATCGTTTCTTCGACGGCATCCACATCAATAACCTTATTAACTGCCGGATAGCTTATCACCATCATGTGAATAGGACCATCCTCTGACAGCTTATAGCACACCCATATATCTTTTAACATTGCTCGTTCTCCTTCCTATTTTTGATTTCATCTGGGAAATTAAATACTGCATATTCAGAAGCAAACTTCGCTACTGCATTGTCTCTTGCTCTTGCTGCATCTTCCTCTGTTTTAAAACATCCAAGCGATCTTGTTTTACCCCGTTCATGGCAATATGCGGTGATAAGCCCGTCAGGACGCACGGAAACGCCCCAATACTTAGATGTTTTCTTTTTCTTGCCATTATTAATCCTATTTCTCTGGTTAGCAGAGTAAGTGCATACTCTCAGGTTAGACCGCTGGTTGTTAAGTCCATTATGGTCTATATGGTCAACACACATACCTTTCGGAGTATTTAAGATTAACTTGTGCATATAAACGTTAATATGCTTTTTATGTTCTGAATCCCAAGCACACATTTTGGCATATTCGCCCGTACCATTTTTAGTATAGCTCCATTGATATTGATTAAGAAAATCAAAATCACTATCGTCCACTAATGCTATCTTGCCTCGTGATAATTGTATCTCCTTCATTTCTCGTTATTAGCCCAGTAGTTAAAGAGTTCATCAAGGGTATCAAATTCCGCCTCATGTTCCATAGAGCCTCTTTTAAATACCACCCATTTGCCATAATCATCCTCTTCTCTTCCCAAATAGCACGGGGAGCAATCGTCGCCTATCCATTCTACAAATTCCTTCGGATAACCGGCTTTCTCTTTGCTTACGTACCCCTCGCTGATGAGGGCGGTGATTCTTTCCATTAATTCTTTACGAGTAGTAAATGCTGATATTCCATTCACCAACTCCCATATCTTTTGTTCTTCGTTAGTCATGGCTCAATAAGTTGTTGTGTAAGAAATAACCACTTTAAAACAGTGAAACGGAGCCATAACAACTCGCTCACCCAATACTATACAGGCATAGGGTTTGTTGTCGCCACCTCGCATATATCCGTCAATATATCCCTCCTCAAACATTTCCCAATCCTTATACTCGTTCTGTCCAATCATTATCACCATTGTTTTCATCTCTCTCGTGTTTTAAGGTATTCATCAACTAACATTTCATCTGTCAAATTCTCGTATGAAAATGATCCATACCATTTCACATAAGCAATCAACTCCTCCCTCAACCTCTCCTCCACCATCTTATCGGCTATCCGCTGGGCGTGGAGGGTGGCAAAGTCCTGCATAGCAATCAATACCGAACTCACCGACGACCAAACTTCTTCTTCTCCTGTTGATCTCGAATAACAAGTATTACAATTTTTACGAAGTATCTCCTCTGCACCCTCGGCGGGAGGACTAAAATTAAAGTTAGTTTCTCCGAATGTATTATCTGCTCCCATATCTTCTTTTATTGTTATTATCCAATCTTCCAAATATATATCCTGTTATATATGAAAGAAATATAACTATTAAAACTAAAATATCACTTTGTTCCATAATTTTTAGATTTTTTAAATGTATTTCTAATCCAAATCTTTTCTTCTGTTTTAGCATTTATTATCATTTGATAATCCAGTTTTTTAACCCAATCTTTTTTTCCATAATATTTAAGTTAGTCTGTGGAGGTGCTGGGGCTCGAACCCAGGTCCAGACATATATCTTTATTTATATCTACAACAATATCTCGTGTAACGAGCACTTTGGGACTGAGTCAATTCGATTCAGCCGCTCCACCACTTTGTTTTTCTAAACAAAGAAACTTGGTATTTTATGTTCCATAGCATACCTGCTAGATCAATTAAGCAGCTAACTTAGCTGTTCTATTGATGGAGATAACTTTATTATCGCCTTTTATTGTTTTCCTTCTTTTAGATCATAAGGTAGATCTGTTGCAATAAATAAATCCATATACTGTCAAATCCAATACACCCCCTTAAATATTATTTATCATAATATATTCCTATAAATACTGCTGAAAATATTCCCCATACTAAAACCATTGCAAGTCTTAACTCTATTAACCAAGACATAAGATTAATATTTCCTATTATAAAAGATACAAGCAAATAGACTAGAATAAATATAAAGATAGGAATTTTTATATAAGCTGGTATTTTTTTCATTGTGATAATTTTATTTCTCCAGAAAATGTTTTAAATGTTGTTTTATCCCACATTGCTGATGTATGGCCTATTTTATAAGAAGGATATTCACTATATATTACAGTTCCATAAAATACACTATTATTAGTTGAGTGACTAGCCAAAACTATTATTTTTGTACCAAATATATCTGTTATCATTAAACAAGGATATTCATTAGTGATAGTAGTTTTTTCATTTATTATTTCTGATTTCATTTGATTAACATATTAAGTTTATAATTTAATAGAGTGGCAAGAGCAGGACTTGAACCTGCATGAAACCCATCAGCACATCATAAAAGCAGGTTTCACGTGTTCTCTTTCGGATTTTAAACTATGATGTTTCGTGCGTCTAAATCAATTCCGCCATCTTGCCAAGTAAAAAGATCATCCGTCAGTTTCCAAGCTGAATATACCTCCCCCTATTATGAGCTTGTCATTAACATTACTTCTGCATATCCTATTTCAAGCATCGTCATCTTGGCATGACTGCAATAGATGTACTTCACTATACTACACTGCTGAGTGGGCATGACCACTGCCTTCTATTGCTGCCTGACTTTCGGCAGATGATCTCTTTTATTAAATTCCCGGTAGTGGAGTCTGATCCACCGCCTGTTTTTATTGGGTTAATTAAGCCCACCTGTTGATTAGCTACTCAGAGCAGGAACCATTGCATGGACTTACACGCTTAGTCGTGATCAATTCGACGTGGCGTAAGACGTTTCAGCCGACTTTACGGCCTATATGCACCAGGAATCTATATCTTTCAAAGAACAAAAACAAGTCCGTGCTTGCAGTTAGGCGGAGTTAGGCTTACCTGCGCTGATTCGAATATCACAGCTTACGCCAGCGAAACACCTATTAGCTCCTTCCGAGATTGCCCCTGTCATCTGTGTTCTATAGTTATCCTATGATAACACACGGACTTGTAATAACTACTTCCTAATTCTAATCCTTTTTGGAGGATTACATGCAAATATCATGCGTATGTCTAATATACGTACCCATTGAGCTTTTTCCATAATTACATACCAGGGTTAAGATTATAATCAGATAATTCTTCTTTATTATATTTAATATCAGATTGTTCATTAAACAATATAGGACAACTAGGCCATACTTTTTTAAATAAGTAAATATGATGTCTTATAGAGTGTAATGGAAGATATCCAAAAAAATAGTTATACAATCCTTCCTTATCAGGAAATAACTCTCTTTCATTTATAGATATTGTACATGGGCCTAATAATCCTCCCTCATCTATATAAAAATAATATTTTTTACAATTTATTGTTCCCATTATAATAATTATGAATGTTTTATTTCTCTTGCAGAACCATCTGGATTACGAAATACTTTTGAGTCAGGATTATTTATATACCTGTTCTTTTCATATTTCTTTCTTATTACTGCCTTTTCTTCTTTAGTAGAAGCAATAGCCATAAGTCTCTTACCTTTCTTTGTAAGATACTTTTCTTTGAAGATTCTTTGTGGTGCTGTACGCACTACCTGAGTGTAATTTTTTACATCATTTGATGTGCGACTGATACGTGATTGAACACTTTCAGTCTTTCTGTTCTTTGCCATAGCATTACAGTTTTTAGTTATTAATTTAAAAGATACTTACAAGAACTCTTTCGAGAGAAATAAGTATCACATTCTTTTCCCATAAGTGTTATCACTACTTATTCATAATAACGTTTGACTCTTTTAGTAGGAAATGTTTTCTTACTTTCAAGAATCTTTACTTGCTTTTCATTCCTGACATTCTTTTTATTATCAGAAAATTTTCTAATTGTTTTACTCATCAGAAATATTTGTGTGTTGGTTGTGATGAAAGAGCTCTACCTATTACATTTATATGATGATGATTTTTCATATTATCCTCATATAAATCAAGCTGTTGATTAGTGTATAAATCAATTTTAGCTTGTCTGATTCTAATCATTATTTCATTCAAAAGAAATCTTTGAATATGTACAATATTATCTTTTGAATAATTTTTTGTAGTATATGTTAAGAAAAATACTGTTCTAAATTTAGATTTTCGAATATTACCAAATCTAAATTGAAGTATGTCTCCTACACTCTTAGATACACACAATGATACTCGAACTTTTAAAAAATCTTGGCAGAATTCAAGATGCGTGTTAGGATGAAACAGGTTAGTGCTGGCTTTCATAACAATTTATATGAAAAGAATTTTCTGTCAGGATATAGATCATCAGCATATCTTTTAATATGCATTTCCAATCTTTTTTCCTCTGGTATTCCCAGCCAATAGGACAATTTCATTTTCATCCCTTTTGGTGGTTCAGACAAGGCCCCAATCACAAAGCTTTCGCCAAGTGATACGTGTTTAGTAACTTTCGAGAACGATGGTGTATCTATAACTTTTAAGTTAGTTGATTCACCTTCTTCAGTTTTTGAAACAGTTGTTTCATACAGTCCTGGACGGACCTGCCTACCTCTACTGTGAATAGTCAGTAGGACTTCAGTTGTTTTTGACATTATGTTTAGGTAAATAAAGTTCATAGAAAAACACTAGCTAGTCGCAAAGAAAAACCGAATGGTAAACCCTAAAAATGACAAATTATTAATATATAGATGACTAGCTAGTGTATTTTTTACATGTGTGTTCCTGGATGCATCCATATGAATGTTCCGAGGGCTATGCAGAATAGTATAACTAAAGCTGCATAAATTGTTTCTTTTTTCATGAAATGATAAATAAGATTAGTAATAAACCAAATCCAATTCCCAAACAGACAGCAGAACTAGGTTCTGAAGCTGCACCTAAAAATAAAAACAAACTTGCTGTTATTATTAGGATTTTGTTTCTTTTGTTCATACTATTTTAATATTTTTGAGTTTATATTCATATTTTTGAAATACTGGAGCCCACCAACTATCTGATTTAAATCCTACTGGTGCATGATAAGTAGGATATGCTCCATCCAAGTGTTTAATAACTTCTCCTGAAAATATATTAAAATTAAGTTTATGTATACTTGTAATCTTAACTACATCTCCTGTTAGGCCAGTATAAACAATATCATTAATCTTAAAGTTATTCATATTATTTTAATATTTTTAAAAGCTGATTTAGCATAAAATATAAAATTGGGGGCATACCAATTATCTGATAGATATCCAATTTTATAATGCCTGTATGGATTAGCTATTACTACTCCACTAAGAGTACCATTCTTACCCTCTATATTATATCCTAAAAATTGTAATATTATCTTAGTTTGAGTAGATATTATTAAATCACCCTGTTTAAATTTAGTCATAGAATATTAATTTTTTACCACAAAATGGACAATATTTAATATCAACTATTCCACCATGTCCTCCATCAGACATAATATATACCTTTGCATCTCCTTTAATTTTACTAAAAGGATGATTATCTAATATACAAAATAGTTTATCTTCTTTCGTACAAAAGATAAAAGCTTATAACACTCTTTCAAGACAACTTAGCTTTTATGATATTATCACTTCTTAGCGTTAGCTCCATGACTATCAAGTTGATTCCTCATCTAAATCTTTATATCATATATCTATATTAGGTTTTGAGTCTTAGGGCACAATATCCTAGTGCTTGTCGACTATAGTCTCAGGTGGATGCATGGTGCACATTTTTATAGGTTAATTTTAATCATCATCTTCTTCAAGAGTAAAACCTTTACCTTTAAATACACTTATTATAAGAACAATAACAAATATAATTATGATTGTATATAAATATATCATTTTGTTTATTATTTAATGTGCGTTTCAGAATTGATATAAGATAGTATCATTAACATCAAATAGATAATCAATATCAATAAAATCAACGATACCTTTCTCAATACGTTTTACTTTGTATCGATATATTGGATCACCATCAGAATATCCAACAGGAAGATATACTCTATCAATAATAACTACTGTTTCAGTAGCTGTTGATAAATAATCTCTTCCACTTTTAGAACATCCTGTGCATGATGTAAAAAATACAAGAGCACATGTTGCCATGATAATCAGCACATATTTAATGGCTGCAATAATATTCTTTTTCATATTTATAGGTTGTTAGTTGCGAAAGAAAACAGGCTTGTTCGCCACCGCATGTAATAATTATCATCTTTACTCGTCGGACGATAATCATTGACAATACTGGTACCTGTCTTGAAGCACACTATATTTAATTCATCTATATACACTCAAAACCATGTTTCAGGCAATTACATGAGTAGCTTAATGAATCCTGAGTCCTGATAATCAGAACCAAGCTTTATAATATTCCCGGCAGCACAACACTTTTCGCTTTGGGTGCATCCACTCTTTAAGCTACTTGAGTTCCAGAGCAACTAACTTCGCATGTCTACGTGGTTACTCATATCCTCTCCGGGAATTATAAGTCACTGTTACCTCTGATCTACATGTTCTGCTTTCATGTAGATGAACAGTGCAGAATGTTATTTAAATATCTACCCAAGCTATTCACCACAGTAGATTGTCCAATTGCTCATTGCTGATGGAGTTTATAAGAGATCACAGCCACAATAGATCTCTTACTATTAATACGTACGGTCCCGTGGGATGCCGTGCGCATGTGGGCTTTCCAGGAGAAATACATTGGCAGTGGCTCAAGCTCTTCGACGAAGCACCGGTTGCTACTGGACCGACTCTGTAACGGTTGCCAATGTATTTATTTTAAAAATATGGATTAGGTCACTATCAAGGAACATAGACGAGTGACTATAAATATAGTCAGTAAAGTATATTTTATAAATAAGAAAAGGAAAAATAAAAAAGAAAAAGAGAGGAATAAATGGTGGAGTGGGGATCTTCCCGCTCTTTTATTCTTCACTCATCCTCTCTTTCTCTCTGAATATCAGGGATGTATAGCCCCAATGATACCCACCCACCCTACGATGAATAAAGGAAAGGGGCAAAGCCCCTTCTCCTTAATCAAGGTAAGTAATCTCTGCAGTCTCAAGCTGAAGAGCCCTTGTAGCCTTGGATACAACAATCTTGTTGTCCTTGGTACTGAACTCATCAACAACCTTCCTTGTCAGGATGGTATAGACTGGTCTGCCGTCAGCAGTCTTGAATGTGGTTTCAGCGAATGAACCATCAGTCATAGCCTTCTCAAGCTGTTCCTTGGTCATCCATTCGGGAGCTGTAAAGCGACCTTCTGTGGTATTCAGTTCCCAGCGAAGTTTCTTTTCGCCTGTTACATGTCCGTCAGCATCGAATACTGATACTTCAACTTTTTTGAAATTCATGATCTCAAGTTTTTAAATTAAACAATAATACATGGGGTATAAGCCCAAATCTCAAGTTATAAGGGGGTGTTTATAGGGATAGTCCCACCCTCTCACATTTCCAGGAACCTGTTTTCTAAAATTTTATTTTATAAAAAAAGTAAGTTAAGTATATAGCTAGAAAAAATTTTATTAAATTTATTTGGAGCGTATTACTATTTGTATTACTTTTGCATCATAATTACATTAATGTAGGGTATCCTTACATGGAAGTGAGGGGAGCTTCCCAGTTTATAAAGGGCGGTTTCTCTGAGATTTTAAACTTAAGTACTAGTTGTTGAGCACATATGGCGGTAGTATACGCTCCTGAATTAACAGGAAGAGAACAATAAAATGGAAGTGTTCAGAGGTAGACAAATATGTCAGCACTGGCTAGGAAAAAGAGGTTAAAATTAAGGTAGCTCAGTTTTAACTGATGAACTCAACTCGCTGTTAAGTAGGGAAAAACTATATAAAACAGTTAGTAAAATGAGAAAAGCAAATTACAAAGTAAGTCAGTTATTATCTAATAAAAAAGAAACTGAGAAAAGTATTAATCTTTATTTTAAAGAGCAAGGCTATCAGGTGTTTTATAATTATGCCTCTAAAATAAAAAATGGTAAGATTGCATCTAATGATAATATTAGATCATTATTTAGAGCTTATGATTCTGGGTATCCAGATCTGTTGTTAAGAAAGGATAAAATACTTAGTTTTGTAGAGATAAAATTAGATGGAGATAATTTAAGGCCAAATCAAGTATTATTTTTAGATAAGTTAGCAGAAGAAGAAGATGTATTAGTTTTATATGTAAATAATATAAATAAGGATTTAGATGGTATAAGATTTGAAACACCAAGTAATGATATCATAAGAGTAGATATACGCAAAAGGATGAAGAGTCTTAAAAAACTCGAGAGAAAAAATAATTATAGACCATTTTGGAAAATATCTAGATTGTATCATGTATATGGTGATAAATTGTTAGAGAGAGAAATATTAGTAGAAATAGCTTCAGTAACAAAAATAGAAGCTAAAAAAATAGAGTGGTTTATAAATAAGTTAAAAACTGAAGAAATAAAAAATGATAATCTTGAACCAGAAGAAATAGAAAATAAAGTTGAAGAATATAAAACTTCCAAAAGATTAGAAAATATAAGAAAAAGAAAAGAGAGAATATTATTTAAACACAATATTATAACTTTTCCAGAATGGGCTGAAGAATTAACAGTAAAAGAATTATTAGAAAAACTAAAAACAATAAAAGCATCCTAAACACCAATCGGCAGCGGTAAACCGAACTAAGTAGGTTTATAAGTAATGTAAGATGCGCCTGGGCATGATGCCTTATAGGGGGAGGAAAATCAAAACTCCCCCTTCTTTTTTTAAAATAATTTAAAAATATTTCACTTTTTTCTTGGAGTGTATTGAAATATGTATTACTTTTGTATCGAAATTTAATACAGAGTAAATATGAAGATTTTTCCAGATTTTGAAATGAAAGTTACACCAAGAATTTTTCCAGGTACAAACAGAGATGGATTAGAAATTGACATTCAAACGTATGTTCGAAAAAAAATTAAAAACAAGTGGTATAAGGTTTTAGTAAGAAATAATTATTTATTAACATATGATACAGGTGTTTTATTTGCAGACAGAACACACAATTCTGAATTATTGAAGGATTTTTATTACAGGTGTTATGATATACAAGTATCAAAAAAATATGATACAAATAAGCCAATACCTGATAATACTGCAATGGAGATGCACTATTTTGAATTAGACACAGACCAACGTTCAGAAGAAGATAGATTAAATAATATAGTTAGGTATAATAAAATTAAGTTTGTATGAAGAAGTTATTAATTCTTTTAATGTTATTGCTTAGCACTAAAGCATTTTGCCAAGAATTTGAATGGCCCGAAGATAAAAAATACTGGAGTATACGTGATACTACTATTATTATGCCAGACATAAGTGATTTTAAATCTGATTCAACATTATCAATGTATGAGTCTATTACATATATGTTAACCGATAGTATAGTTTCTTATGTTACATATTATAGAGGTGATACTATTAAAATAATGTTAATGGTATCAGATGATCTGTTAGATTATACAGAAGAAGAATTATCTTGGTATACCCCAGGAGTATATATCGAGAGAGGTTATGCTGTAGATAATGGATGGGGATATACATTGTTAAATAAGAGTAAAAGAGAATATAAAAATACAATAGTTTGGGATTGGAGGTTTTATGACTGGAGATAGAAAATTTGGAGGTATTTTAGATTATAATATATTAAAGAGTTATAAGCTAAAAGATGGAGATGAAAAGACAAGTAAGAAGTTAATAAGAACAACATCTAATTTTGAAAAGGCGCATTTAAAAGCGTATTTAAAAGGGTATAAATATTTTACATTTCATGGAAATATATTTGAAGTAAAAGATAAAGAAGAAAAATGAAAAAGATTTACATTGCGGGAAAACTTAATGACATGGCAGTAGGTTATATTAAGAACTGCCACAAGATGATTAAAACAGCTAAGCAGGTTAGAGATGCAGGATTTTCAGTATACGTTCCATGTATTGATTTATTAGAAGGTTTAGTGGATGGTAATTTTGAATATGAAGATTTCTTTAATAATTCACAACCTTGGTTATTATCAGCAGATGCAATATTTCTGACTCCAGGTTGGGGTAGTTCAGAAGGTACTAAAAGAGAAATAGCTTTAGCTAGAGAGAATGATATTCCAGTGTTTGATAGTCTGGAAATAATGAAAGCGCATTTTTGTAAAGAAAAACAATTATCAATATTTTAATTATGACATTTGAAGAATATCAAAGGAAAGCTGTAGCGACAGCAATTTATGGGGCAGGTAATAGGGTTGTATATCCAACTCTTGGATTGTGCGGAGAAGCAGGAGAAGTAGCTGAAAAAATTAAGAAAGTTCTTAGAGATAAAGAAGGAGTATTTCTAGTAGAAGACAAAGAACAGATTAAGAAAGAATTAGGAGACGTACTGTGGTACATTGCTAATATAGCAAATGATCTGTTTATCAATATGGATGATATTGCTAAAGGTAATATAGAAAAGTTGAATTCAAGAAAAGAAAGAGGAGTTATTCATGGAAGCGGTGACAACAGGTAAGAAGTACGACACAGGTAAGCTTAGATGGGATTTATTACAATATGATTGTATTGAAGATATAGTTAAAATACTTACCTTTGGAGCTGAAAAATATGGTCCTGATAATTGGCAAAATGTTGAACCATTTGAAGATAGATATTTTGCAGCACTTATGAGACATTTAGTAGCTTATAGAAATGGTGAAAAAATAGATCCCGAATCTGGATTATCTCACTTAGCACATGCAGGATGTAATATAATGTTTTTAACATGGTACGAAAAAAATAAAGTAAATGGCGATAAAAGACAAAGCACTGAGGAAAGAGTACAAGAGCAACTCGAAGAAGACAGGAAAGCATAATAAGAAAGATAGTATAAATAAACATAGTAAAAATTATAAGAAACCGTATAATAAACAAGAAAAATAATGGAAAAAGTTAAAGATTTAAAAAAAGGAATTTTACCACCTGGATATATTTTAGCAGAGATAATTAAACCTAAAACTAAACTTGTTATAGTACCCAATGGGTCAGATACTCCTGATGCGTATATGAGGGTTATTTCTGTACACAAATCAATTGAGGATATAAAAGAAGGAGATCTTCTTATTAAGGTGGCAGGTCCTATTTATGGATGGCCTATAAAACAACCTGATGGAAAAGAGAAGGAATTTTGTATGGTTTCTAGAGGATCTGTGCAATTTGCAGTAACCCCAGATAACTTTATAGATCCTGATGATATAAAAGTAAAATTGACTTTGTAACTCAAGTTTAGCCTCTGTAGTAGTAACGGTTAGCTAATCTGTTTTGTAATCAGAAGGTGTGGGTTCGATTCCTACCAGAGGCTCTAAATAAATAATATGGATAGAGGTATTTATCAAATAGGTAGATCTTTAGGAGTACAAAAGAATTATTTTATTGAATACGAAACTTATGAACAGTATGTTGTTAAAATAGCTATTCCAGGAGAAAGTGATGTTGATAATATAAATGTGGTTATGAGTAATGGAACTCTTAAGATACGATATCCTGGTAATACTTTTACAGAGCCTTTTTACTATTACTTCAGAATACATAAACCAATAGTTGCAGATCAAACACTTGCGGTATTAGAAGATGGGATACTTACAGTAAAAATGATTAAGAATTTGGATAATTAAAAACAATTTATTATATTTGCACCATGAAATACTATGAATACGGAATTTCACCAATAAGAGAGGTGAAATATTTTGAAGAGGGAGAACTTTATGTTACATCTGAGGGCGATATTGTGGAGTACAATGGAGAAGGATTTAGTGCAATAGCTATGTCGCCACTAGTACCAGTACAGGGGAATACTGTTGAAAATCTTACAGATCTTCAGTTAACCCTGTATTGGGCACTATGTAAAACAAGTCTTAATTATAAATACAGATATTATGTTTGAAATAACAAGAGAAAACAGTCTTACTTTTAAACTGTCTAATGCTGGTGAGTTTCCTGCATTAGATGTGTTTATTAATATTATGACTAAAGTGGAAAAAGAAGCTTCTAAAAAAGGATTTAAAAACACCTATAGTACTGATGAGAAACTTTTTATAACTAATTTTGTAAGGGAGATTAAAAATGAAGCTAACTATAGAAACGAATGAAAAGAAGTTTTTTAGGCAGTTGCTAGAAATACTTTCAAGTATTCCTCCTCTGAATAAATTGAGGCCTAAAGAATTAGATTTATTAGCGATTATAATGTATTATAATAACATATATAAAGATTTAGATCCTTCATTGAGGCAGAGGGTATTGAATAGTAAAGCTACTAAGAAAGAAATCAGAGAAATAGCAGGAATGAATGAAAATGTATTTAATACAAATATTTTTATACTGCGAAAGAATAATTTAGTGAGTAAGTCTGGAGAGCTAATAGGAGCATTGCAGATTTTTCCAAAAGATAGTTTTAAAATAGAGTTCCAATTTAATATTGAAAAAAATGTCTGAAATATATTACCTTGATGAATACGAAGATGAAGATGAACCCCTTGATCTTTTTGAAGAGGATGTAAAGAGAGTAGCATTATATATAATGGATGCTAGTGGAACCATAGAAGATATCATAACAGATTTAGATAGCATTAAAAAATATATAGATAGGTTATATGAGAAGTATCCCTCTACAGATTAAAAATATATTGAAAGAGGTATCAGAAGAATTAAGTATACCATATGAATCAGTAGAAGACGTCTATTATCATCAATTTGAATTTCTTAAGGATTGTATGGAAGAAGGAAAACACGGAGAGTATGATTCCTTTAATAATATACTATTGAAGCATTTTGGTACATTTTATGCCAGTCAGGGTAAAATAAAAGCTATGACTGAACATAAATTAAAGAAGGATAATAATGATTGATTTAGATAGATATAATGGGCGTGAAAACTTTTGGGATTGTTTTCCACAGTTCTTAGCATTAGAAGAGTTTAGAGAATTTAAAAATAAAGATAAATCTTCTAAAAAAGAGTTTTCTTCTAATATTATGTGGGCTATAGGTTTTTGTATAAGAAGAGAATCTGTAATGTATAACTTACCAAATAAATGGGAACTAGCCGCTAAAGACATAGTTAAGAAGGAAATAAATTGGGAAGACTACGATGTAATTGTGAATCTTTTTAAAAATGTATCACTTACTCAAGCAGAAAGATCATTAATAGCGTGGGAAGAACTGATGTTAAAAAGAGATAAATATCTTAAAAATCAAGACTATTATTTTGATCAATATGCTGTGGATAAAAATGGGAATAATATATTAAGTAAAACTGGGCAGGAAGTTACAGTGAAGGGAACTGCCGAGCAACTAGATAGAGCATTTGGGGTAACTCCTAAAATGTATTCTGACTTCTTTAAGATAAAGAAAGACATTGAAGAAGAAGATATTAAGAGAGGAAAAGGTAATAAACCAAAATCAATAAGTGAAACGAATGAAGTCTAAAGAATTAAATGATATAAAAGTAAATAAGTTTGTTGACTCATTAAAGAGAGATATTAAAACATTAAAATTTGAAAATGAAGAAAAAGAAGGTAAGCGGTTTGTAACAATGAGGATTGGTAATTTTTTCTTTAGAAAAGAGGTTGATGAGGATTATGAGATTTCTGTAAAGAAATTATTCGAAGATTTTATGACAAATACTTCTTATTATTATATACGTAATTTTTGGGAGTTGTGATCAATAATGATAATTTTATATTAAAAGATATTCCTAAATTTCATGCTATATCACAAAGATATGATAGAGTATCATTTTGGAAGGAACAAAAAAAGAATGTAATAGAAGGGTACTGGTCGTCTGGAAAATGGATGCCCGGTACTCTTTATTATTATGTTAATTTTCATACTATTAGATTTGAAGATGTTGGTTCAGCTTCTAGAAAGATTGGAAGACCTTGGCTTAGAGATATAGAATGGGATAAAGCCTATGTGTATGAAGAGGCTATGGGTTTTTCTGGCTTTTCTGGCGATTTAAAATATACTTGTGATAGGAGATATGGTCCAGAAAGAGAAAAGGCTTTGACATACGGTTGGATAACAGAGGAAGAGTTAAAGAAAATGGAATATGTAGATGCTAGAGAATATCTTAGAAGAATACATGATACAAATTTAGGGAAGCCTTTATATAACAATCAGTCTAAGAATGTGTTAGACCTTGAAGCAAGAGGTGGTGGGAAAATGTTAAGCAACAGTGAAGTGGTTGTTTGTCAAGACAAATATATCAAAATGGGAGATATAAAGGTTGGTGATTACGTTATAGGAAAAAATGGCAAACCAACTAAGGTTTTACAAAAAACTCCTCATGGAAAGAAAGATATATATGAATTAGTTTTACATGATGGTAGAGCAGTTAAATGTGGATTAGAGCATCAGTGGGAGGTTTTTGATGGGAATAATAAAAGAATTTTAACGACAGAAGATCTTATTAATTGTGGCTTAACATACACGCATTCTAAAAATGGAGGTAAGACCTTTAGATTTAAAATTGAAAACAATCTACCTGTAGAGTATAATGAAAAGAAGTTAAGTATTGATCCTTACCTTGTTGGTGTATTGTTGGGTGATGGAACTCTCACAACACTTACTCCAAAAATAGCGTCTTCTGATATGTTTATATTGAACCAAGTGGAAGATATTCTTGGAAAAGAATATGAAATTAAACATGATACAAGTACAACAAATAATCATACTATTGTTTGTAAAAAAGAATTTAGATATGATTACAATGTTCATGGGGGAAATCCATTAACAGAAAAAATTAGAATATTAGGGTTAAATAAAAAATGTTCAGAAAAATTTATCCCAGAGATTTATAAGCTGGGGTCAGTAGAACAAAGACTAAGTTTATTGCAAGGTTTGCTCGATACAGATGGTTCCATTAATATTGAGGGGAGTATTGAATTTACTAATACAAATGAAAAACTAGTAGATGATTTGATAGAAGTTGCTAGGAGTTTAGGAATCCAATGTAGAAAAGGTGTAGACAATCGATCTAAGTCACTGCATAGTATAAAAGGACACAGTTGTTATAGAAGTAAAACGTTTAGAGCATATTTAAGAACGGATCTTCCAGTATTCAGATTACCTAGAAAGAAGGAACGAATACGCCCAATGAAAAGGCGTAATTGGGTAGCTATAGTAGATATTAAGAAGATGGACTATCAAGAAGAATGTAGTTGTATAATGGTTGATAATGATGATCATACCTATCTAACTAGAGATTTTGTTGTTACCCATAACTCATATTGGTCAAGTGC
>Ga0209098_1002577_pt1 | contig 15837 bp, 14 predicted proteins | sample AD_JPNHW1_MetaG_FD_184429 | JGI IMG/M metagenome (GOLD analysis project Ga0209098, IMG submission 184429) | Active sludge microbial communities of municipal wastewater-treating anaerobic digesters from Japan - AD_JPNHW1_MetaG (SPAdes) (version 2) | ecosystem: Engineered > Bioreactor > Anaerobic... | reverse complement strand
TTTCCGCTGAAATCTCATTCGAAGTGGTTTCTGAATAAGTTCCTTTCGATTCAAAATCCCCCGAAAAGCCGATATGCTCATAAAAGTGTATCGGCTTTTTTTACCTCCTTCCATGAAATAATACTTGCACACTACAATCCCCGAATTTCAACGTTTATTCAACGATTAGAAATCACCAGGAACAACTATTCGAAACAAACTAATCCGGACATAACGGTTTTTTCACCTGCAAAATCGGCCTTTTCACTGAAAATGTGGTAATTCTAAAAAAAGTATTTTTATTTTTGTGAATTACAGACTGTGAACATGAAAAAATCGACTTCGACAATTACCCGTTTCCGGTTTATCGAGACAATCATTTATGCCATTATCTGGTTGACCGTGATATCAATCCCCTTTTTCCATCACAGAAGTAACAACGTAATACTTTGGGACCGGATTTGTGAGGAATGGGTAAAGATGGCTGCCCTGTTTATCATTTTTTTACTCAATGTTACCGTGCTCGTTCCCCGGTTTCTTTTTACCCGAAAATACCGGTATTACATTGCCGGAGTTTTGATAACACTCTGTTTTATAATCCCGGCAGCAGTCTGGTCTGAACTGAAAGTTGACCGCTACTTCAATGCCAATATGCCCCCGATGGAAATTCGCTCGGGACTGCCTATGGAACTGGCACTTCCATGCCGGCACCCGAAGGATACAGATTGAAAAAAACCGATAACGAGCCTACTCCCTTCAGCATTTTTGCCGACTTACTTATTTTTGCTGTTTTACTCACAGGCGCGAGCACCACACTCAAACTCACTTCCAGGTGGATAACGGAAGAAAACATGCGTCGCGAAATTGAAAGAGAACAGCTGAAAACCGAACTTACCCTGCTGAAATATCAGGTAAGTCCCCATTTTCTGATGAATACGCTGAATAATATTCACGCACTAATAGATCTGGATGTTGACCGTGCAAAAGATGCGGTCATAAAACTATCATTGCTGATGCGTTATTTGCTCTACGACTCGGCTCACGGCAAAACCACCCTGCGCAAGGAACTCGAATTCATTGAAAGTTACATTTCGCTGATGAAAATAAGGTATCCGAAAAATGTGGTAGTTGAATACATCGTTCCCGCCGAGATTCCCGATATCAGCATTCCACCCATGCTATTCATATCATTTCTGGAAAATGCATTCAAACACGGCATCAGTTACCGGGCCGAATCATACATTCATTTCAAACTGGAGATTACGGCAGGCAACATTATCTGTCAAATCCGCAACAGCAAGCACTCATCGGGAAATGAGCCGGTATTAGAAACCAAAACATATTCCGGTATTGGGCTGGCCAATATCCGCAAAAATCTTCAATTGCTCTATAGTGAAAGCTACACGCTGAATATCAATGACAGACAGGACGAATTCGAAGTAAATCTAACACTGCCATTACATCGTGAAAATTAAATGTATAGCAATAGATGACGAACCGCTGGCACTCGAACAGATTGGTTCATACGTTCAGAAAACACCATTTCTGGAATTGATTGCCACATGCAAAAATGCGTATGAGGCGTTGGATATTCTGAAGGAAAAGGAGGTTGACCTGATGTTTATCGATATTGACATGCCTGATATCAGCGGGCTCGATCTGGTAAAATCGCTGGTAAAAAAACCACAAATCATATTCACTACAGCATACAGCGAATATGCATTCGAGGGATTTCAGGTGGATGCCATTGATTATTTGCTCAAGCCGATAAATTATGCCGCTTTTCTGAAAGCCGCCAATAAATCGAAAATATGGTTCGAGGTATCATTCCATCGTTTGAAGAATGATTTTATCTTGCGGGCTAATGACTGACGCATCAGCCGGTGTTTGTTGAAGTACCGCCGCAAGTAAAGCCGGAATATGTTTGAAAACTGGTCGACACAATGGGTGACGCAAAGTGGATCAGCATAATAATCGGGTGTGTGAGTGCTTGTTGCTTTTGGTGGTGATTTTCTGTGTTTCGGGTAATCATTCACTTTCATTTTCAACAAGGAAGGATATAGTAAATCGTAGCATTCATTAAATGCCAGATCGGAATTGTCCTTATCGCTAAACATAATATTCCAAAGCGGGTACATCAGCACCTTCCTTATCAGTTGTCTGACAAGATGGCAGTAAATGTGGAAATTATCAAGCTTTTGGCGTAACATGTTTATGAATTAAGAAATTTAATAACTGTTATCATACCACAATAATCGTGCCAATCGCTAAATATCATTAAATATCATTAAATCGATGATTAAATGGCGGGAAACCGGACAGAATAGCAGAAAACGGAAGGAGAATTAGGCAGTGTAGAGACGGAGCGCTGCCAGTGGGTTTGAGATGTTAAGCCAAACTGAGCTTGTTTTAATTAATTATGAATATCCGTTTGGTTAACTAATCTTTTAGAATTAAGACATCAGGGCTACGCACCGAAATATCGATTTTACAATCATCGTGCTACTAACCTGCCTGCAGCAGGTAGGGATATCACAGCTATGCTGCTCCAAATATCTCTGGTTTAGGGGCATTAGCCCTGATGTCTTTGTAGGATATTATTCACAGAATAATCAAAGGAACGTAGCTCTGTCATCTATATTTTTATAATTAACTCAACACACCTCACTCTGATTGTTTTATTAAAAAAAATCATTTCACTGTACAAATAATAAAACCATTTAAGTTTCCAAATAAAAACAGCAATATTCCTCACATAATGTATCGGTGCGCTGCATCTGAATATAAGCCATAGAGTGGCGTAACATTTGATGAAAACCGATAATCCCCGAATTTTAAGGTACAGCGTACCGAAATATTTTTAATTGAGCTTTTCAGGAGACCCTAATCAGGTAACAATTAACAAAAGAAACCGGGAAAACCCGAAGTGGTTTCTGAATTAGCTCCTTTCGATTCAAAATCCACAGAAAAGCCGATATATTCATTTTTTGAAGATATCGGCTTTTATATAATTAATCAGGTTGGTTTTAAGTCAACTCATCTATTTATATTCATATTCTATTGATATTCTTGATATTAATACAACATAGATGCAATTTGATATTCATAAGTCAATATGTGAATATATTTTTTCTTATATTCAGTACCATTTTTTTCTTACGTATTTTTGAGCAAAAATCAAATATATCATGGAAAAAGAAATAGTTATAGTATCAGCAGTTCGTACAGCCGTTGGTAATTTCAATGGTGCATTATCGGGTTTTTCAGCGGTTGATTTGGGTGTAATAGCAGCCCGGGAAGCCATCAGCAGAGCAGGCATTCAACCTTCTGATGTAGATGAAACCATAATTGGAAATATCCTGAGCGCAGGTTTAGGTCAAAATGTAGCCCGTCAGATATCGGTGAAAAGCGGCGTTCCTGTAACCAGTCCTGCCATGTCTATTAATATTTTATGCGGCTCCGGCTTACGGGCTGTTTCCCTGGCGGCCCAAATGATCATGGTTGGTAATTCCGAAATTGTACTTTGTGGAGGAACCGAAAGCATGACCAACGCGCCATATCTGCTTCCGCAAGCCCGGAGCGGCTACCGCATGGGCGATGGAAAACTGATTGACAGTATGATTAAAGACGGACTTACAGATGCATTCAACGATTATCACATGGGCGTTACTGCCGAAAATATCGCCGAAAAATGGAACATCAGCAAAGAGGAGCAGGATGAATTTGCGGTGCGTAGTCAGAATAAATGCGAAGCCGCTCAAAAAGCCGGAAAATTTGCCGACGAAATTGTGCCCATCTCCATCCCTCAACGCAAAGGCGACCCCATCATTTTTGACACCGACGAATTTCCACGTCACGGAGCCACCATTGAGCAGATGGCGAAACTGAAACCGGCTTTCAAAAAAGACGGAACAGTGACTGCTGCCAATGCATCCGGCATTAACGACGGTGCTGCCATGCTCATCGTAATGTCACGCGAAAAAGCCGATGCGCTTGGCCTGAAACCGTTGGTAAAAATCAAATCCTTCGGCACAACTGCTCTCGAACCCGAAATAATGGGATACGGACCGGTTTCAGCCACTCAAAAAGCGCTTCAACAGGCAAATCTCACAATTGATGATATTGATTTGGCCGAATTGAACGAAGCATTTGCCGCTCAATCCATAGCTGTGGTGCGCGATCTGAAAATCAATCCCGATATCGTAAATGTGAATGGAGGTGCGATTGCTATAGGGCATCCGGTGGGTGCTTCGGGTGCACGAATTCTCACCACCCTGATTTATGAAATGAAAAAACGTCAGTCAGAAGTGGGACTGGCTTCGCTGTGTATCGGCGGCGGACAGGGAACAGCCGTAATTGTGGAGAATACATAAACCCCTAATCCTTAAAGGGAAATTTAAAGTATTAACATACAAATTTTATTTAATATTTATCAAAAAAATAACTTACACCTCCAATCAAAACTCCCCTTTAGGGGTTGGGGGTAAATATTTATTATCATGAGACTTAAAGACAAAATTGCGATTGTAACAGGTGGTGCCGACGGAATAGGCAAAGCAACCGCCGTAAAATTTGCTGCCGAAGGCGCAACGGTTATTATTTGGGATCTGAATACCGATAAAGGGACAGAAACTGTAAAAGAAATTACCGAAAACGGTGGAAAAGTGAGTTTTGCAAAAGTAAACACCTCGGTGTATGCCGAAGTGGAAGCTGCTACTAAAGATGTGGTGGAAAAATTCGGTACATTGGATATTATCATTAATAATGCAGGAATTACCCGCGATGCTTCCATCAAAAAAATGACGCCCGAACTGTGGCAGCAGGTAATTGATGTGAACCTCACCGGAGTATTCTATTGCTGCAAGTGTGCATCAGAAGTGATGGTGGAAAAAGGGTACGGACGAATAATCAATGCTTCATCGGTAGTAGCCCTTTATGGTAATTTCGGTCAAACAAACTACGTTGCCACTAAAGCAGGTTTAATAGGGATGACAAAAACTCTTGCACGCGAATTAGGTCGTAAAGGTATCACAGTCAATGCCGTTGCTCCGGGATTTATCGCCACCGAAATGGTAAAAAAAATGCCGCCCGAAGTATTGAAAGGCATGGAAGAAAAAGTACCTTTGAAACGCCTGGGTCAACCCGAAGAAATTGCTGCAGCCTATCTTTTCCTGGCGAGTGACGAAGCGGCCTACATCAACGGGACAGTTTTGAGCGTCGATGGCGGTATAACTATTTAATAATCAACTTATGGCAACATCTGCACAAGTGGTAGGCGCTTCCATACTTTTTGCCGTTTACGGAATATTTATTCTGTATTTTGTGGTAAAAGGTTCGCGCGGCACAAAAAGTATCAACGACTATGCAGTCGGCAGTTTTACATTTTCGCCGGTATTCGTAGCGCTTTCGCTGGCTGCAGCTATGACCAGCGCGGCTACATTCGTCATAAATCCCGGATTGATAGCCACTTACGGTTTGAGCGGTTATTTGTCATTTGGTATTGTATTTCCTGTTGCATCCATGGTGTCGCTGGTTGTGCTGACTAAGAGTTTCCGAAAATACGGTCAATCGATGAGCGCAGTTTCACTTTCGAGCTGGATTGGAAAACGCTACGAAAGCAAAGGATACGCACTTTTTATTGCTTTCCTCACATTTCTGCTCATTACTTTTATTGTGCTCATACTCGTTGCACTCGTTAAGGTAATTTCGCAGGCACTCAACGCTGATCAAATTCTGGTTTTAGGTTTACTGATAGCGTTTGTATTTGGATATATGATGTTTGGCGGTGCCAATTCAATGGTTTACACCAATACCATTCAGGCATTTATTATGGTTCTGGTGGCAATTATTCTGATAGGATCCGGCATTCAGTTTTTCAAAGATGGTTTCGGAGCTTTTTTTGAAAAGTTACGATTAATTGACCCTGTCCTTGTTAAACCTACCAATCCGCAAAGTCCGCTGTTTCGCGATTTATTCGAAATTATATTTGTGCAGATGATAGTAGGAGCCGCCGTTGTTTGCCAGCCGCATATCATTACAAAATCACTTTTGCTGAAAAAAGAAAGCGATGTGAACAAATTTCTTGTAGTAGCTGTAATTGTTCAAATGCTTTTCTACTCTGTAGTGGTGGCCGGATTGTATGCAAGGCTCAAATTCCCCGATTTAACTCAAAACGGTGCTCATCTGAATGTTGACAGCATCATTTCGGCCTACGTAATTGAGGTTTTTTCAGGTGGATTTGCTTCACTCCTGGTAGGTTTGCTTGTCATTCTGGGGCTGATCAGTGCCGGATTTTCCACCATCGAAGGGCTCATCCAATCGCTGAGTACCACTATCACCACCGACATCATTAAGCCCTTGTTTGGGAAAAACATCAACGAAAATAACTACGTAAAAGTTAACCGGTTAGTAATTCTGTTTTTAGCAATAATTTCATTCTTTGTGGCACGAGATCAGATTATACAGCCAAATTTAAGTGTGGCTATTTTTGCTCAAAACGGCGTTTACGCCTATTTTTCCATTTTATTTGTACCCATTGTGTTTGGTATATTTCTGAAAAATGTAAATTTCATTACCGCTTTCTCAGGCTCGCTCACGGCTTTGATTGTGTACTACTCGGTGTATTATTTGTTTCCGGCCTTACTGAAATCAGGCGCTGCCGATTTTGGTTTTTTTAATCATTACTTTACCGGCAACGTACAAAATCCGGCAGTTGCAGCCTCAATAGCAATCCTCATGTCATTTGTAGTTGGATTTTTAGTACATTTGACAAAAAAGAAAAAATTAGCTGCGAATAATTTACAATAAACAGTATGAATAACTTTAAAGATTTATATAAAAGAAAACTCATTCCGCTGGATAAAATGCCCGATTTGCTTCAAAGCGATACGGATGTGATAGTAGCACAGTGTGCTTCGGAGCCGCAGGGTTGCATGTCGGTATTTCATCTGGCCAAAGACCGGGTGAGAGATGTAAAGGTTTTCTCGGTGCTGACCCTCAAGCCGTATGATTTTTACATGAAACCGGAGATGAAAGGACATTTCGAACTGTGCAGCTGGTTTCATGCACCGGGTTCACGCAAGGCGCTGAAAGAAAAAACCGGAACGGTAACCTATGTGCCCAATATGCTTCACAGGGCAGCTTCCGACCGTATGAAAGTTCGCCGTCCACACATGTTTGTGGGCACGTGTACTCCTCCCGACGAAAAAGGTTTTGTTTCGCTTTCGCTGGGACTTACTTACGAAAAAGACATACTGGAAGTGGCCGAAATATCAGTGCTCGAAGTGAATGACCAACTGCCCCGCACGTTGGGCGACACACAGGTTCACATTTCGGATGTGTCTTATTTTGTGGAATACTCCCAAATGCCGCCTACATTGCCCGAACCTGCACCCGATGCAGTAGCAATGGCTATCGGGAAGAATATAGCCGACTTAGTAGATGACGGATCGACCATCCAACTCGGAATTGGCGAAATTCCCAATGCAGCTGCATTAATGCTGAAAGACAAAAAAGACCTGGGAGTTCATACCGAAATGATGGTGGACAGCATGATGGAACTGTATGAAATGGGGGTAATTACCAACAAAGCCAAGAGTATTCACAAAGGCAAATTCATTTGTACATTTGCCATGGGAAGCGAGAAACTCTACAAATGGCTCGATAATAATCAGGCAGTGGAATTTTTACGTGGCAGTTACGTAAATGATCCTTGTTTTATGCGTCAAAACTCCAAAATGGTTTCAATCAACACCTGTATTATGATTGATTTTACCGGGCAGGTAGCGAGTGAAAGCATCGGTATAGAACAATATTCAGGTACAGGAGGTCAGAGTGATACGGCTGTAGGTGCTACTGAAGGTCTGGATGGAAAAGGAAAGTCAATCATTGCCTGCCGTTCGACTGCTAAAAGAGATACTGTTTCGACTATCGTACCGGTACTGCCTGCAGGGACAGGCGTAACATTACACCGCAGCAATACCGACTGGGTTGTAACTGAGTTTGGAAGTGTCCGCCTGACCGGGCGGACCGTTCGTGAGCGTACCGAAATGCTTATTTCAGTAGCACATCCCGATTTCAGGGAAGAACTCAGAAAGCAAGCCGAAGAAATGGGTTATTTGTAGAAAAGCCCCCCGGCCCCCTGAAGGGGGAGTAGAGTGTGAGGCAATCTTACATTTTCTGGAATAAGAAAGTTTATTTTTCAAATTAAATAAATATTTAAGTTTTACACAACGCTCTATTAACTTTACCTTCAGAGAGTTAGGGTGGGCAGATATATTTTCAAGATGTTACCAATAAAAATAGTATCCACAGGACTTTACGCTCCGGGTGAGCCGATAAGCAACGAAGAGTTGAAAAAACTCGCCGGAATTGAGTTCGACGAAGAAAAAATAGAAGGAAAAATCGGAATCAAGCATCGCCACATTGCCCATTTCAGGGGATTGGAGGAAACAACTGCCGATTTTGTAACTCACGCAGCTGAAAATGCTTTGAAAAATGCCGGATTATCTGCCGACGAACTTGGATTAATCATCGTGGCCACCGATACTCCGGAGTACGTTACGCCGGCTACAGCTATTATCGTGCAGGGACGTTTGCAGAAAGGGGAAAATTGGTGCATGAGTTTCGATGTTTCAGCATCATGTGCCAGTTTCACGATGGCATTTGACACGGCAGCGCGCATTCTGGCTACCAATCCGAAAATCAATTACGCACTGATTACCGGTGTGTATAATATGCCTGCTTTTATTCGTCCGGGCGATAAATTTTCTTATCCGATTTTTGCCGATGGGGCTGCGTCGTTTATTTTAACTAAAGATGAAAATGGTTCTTCTGGTTATATTGGAAATCAGATGCTCACCGACGGAACTCAATTTGATTATATCGGAATTTATGCCGGAGGTTCGAAAATGCCGGTTACAAATGAAATTTTGCAGGAAGAAAAAAACGGATTACTGAGTTTGAAGCCGTTGCCGGGCGACCGAAATGTGCGGCTGTGGCCTATGGTAGTTGAAAAACTGCTTAAAGAATACAACACCAACGCCGATGAAATTGATCATTACATTTTTACTCAAATCAATCGTTCGGTAATCCTGAAAGTAATGGCCGAAATCAATCAGCCCGAAGAAAAGGCGATGATGGTGATGGATCGGTACGGGTACACGGGTTCGGCTTGTGTTCCGATGGCTTTTCACGAAGGAGTAAAATCCGGCAAAATCAAACGGGGCGATAAAGTGCTTTTTATGGCATCCGGTGCAGGTTTGTCGGTAGGTAGCAATCTGGTGGTGTATTGAAATAGTGCCAATCCCCCTAACCCCCTGAAGGGGGGATTTTGGTGGCTTTTGGGAAAATTGTAAAAAAATAAATATAAATCAAACAGAATAAAACTATTAAAATTCCCCCTTCAGGGGGTTAGGGGGCATATATTTATGACAAACGTAGGAATTGTAGGAACGGGAATTTATATTCCTGAAAAAAGAATGACTGCTGCCGATATTTCGGTTGCTACCAACGGTGTGTGGAGCGAAACGGCAGTGATAGAAAAACTCGGAATAGTGGAAAAACCGGTGCCGGGTACTGAAGACGGTACCCAGGAAATGGGAGTTCGGGCAGCACTGGATTGCCTGAAAAATACCGGAATTGACCCGCTGGAAATAGATTTGATACTTTGCATTGGCGAAGAATGGAAGGAATTTCCATTGACCACTTCCGGAATTTACATTCAGTATAAAATAGGTGCCGAAAATGCGTGGGCGCTTGATATTCAGCAACGCTGCTGTACCACTGTGGCAGCAATGAAAATAGCCAAAGACATGATTATAGCCGACGAAACCCTGCATACAGTTATGATTGTGGGTGGTTACCGAAACGGCGATTTCATTGATTTTGAAGACAGTGCAGTTTCATTCATGTACAACCTTTCGGCCGGTGCCGGAGCCATGATTGTAAAGCGGAACTATAACAAAAACCTGATTTTAGGAACCCACATAGTGACCGACGGTTCGCTGGCACGGGCTGCCGGTGTAAAATATGGCGGAACAGAAAATCCGATAAATACCGAAAATCATCATCTGGCTTACAAATCATTAAAAGTTTTTGATGAAAAATTCATGAAAGACCGGTTGAATGAAGTTTCTATGAAAAACTGGTTTTATTGCATTGATAAAGCATTTGAAAAATCAAATATCCGAAAAAACGAGTTAGGTTTCCTTTGTTGTCTCCATTTCAAGAAGAGTATGTTCGATTACATGCTCACAGAGCTCGGACTTACATCAGACCAAAGCATCTATTTAGATAAATACGGTCATATGGGACAAATTGACCAGATTTTAATTCTACATTTGGCTCAGCAACAGGGAAAACTTAAAGATGGTACAATTATTTCAATGATTGCGGCTGGAATTGGCTACGCCTGGGGAGCCAATGTAATCCGGTGGGGATAAAAATCAACGAATAAATATAAACATCTAATAGTCTTATAATCAATTAATAATATCATATATTTGAAATTACAATACATTAGTCAACCCCTTTTATTTTTATATTTCAACATTAATCAATTTTAGAATTCACAAATTTGTAATAACAATTAAAAATTTATTTATCATGAAAAAATTATTTTTTATTTTGATCTCAGTTGCATTGGTTTTCAGCGCATGTAAAAAAAGTGAAGAAACAGAGGTATATGACCCAGCAACAGACGGTTTGATTGGTAACTGGCTTTCAAAAGGCGCAGATGTTGCCCCTCTTTTGAAGACCTATTTTGCCATTGACTCCATTACAGCTATGTTTAAGGCTGATAATACGTATCTGGTTAAGTCCTATTCTAAAGGAGCTGCCACCACTTATTCAGGCACTTATCTGCAAACAAAACCTGCTACAGGTACAATCTGGACCATTAAATTAAACCAAAGTACACCTACAGCAGTAACCAGTGAAGGTATTTTTGAAGTTGCTGGTACAAGTCCAAATTTCACACTGAAATATGAAGTTGTACAAACGGAACCAAGTATTGGTGCAACTCCTCCAACAATAACAGCCGGATTTGGCAGCAGCAACGGTGGAGCTTTGTTACAAATGAATGTTCAAAAATTCGTTATTGTAAAATAATTTGTTTGTCTTTAAAAATCAGGGTGTATTGAAAATATATCCTGATTTTTCTTTTATTGATTTGATAATCCAATTTAATTAAATAAAAATGAAAAAGATAATTGGCTCATTGATATTATTTTTAATTACTACAACAGTTGCTTTTTCACAATTACCTACTAATCAATATTTCTCAAAGGAAATTCCGGATAAAGCTAACAAAGAATTTCAGTTTCTCGGGTTCTTTATTAATCAGGCTGTTACTTCAAATATTTATCCCGAAAATGATTTTTTGAAAGGCCAGGTAGTAGGACGATTGTTTGGTGGCAATACATCAAAAACGAGTAATTCACACACGAGTGCGTATGTGGAACAACGGTTTTTGCCTTTCTTCATTTACACTCCTAATTTATTCAACGGGAAAGCCACACTGCGTGCCTCTTTTGAACTGGACTGGACCTGGGGTGATGTAGCTTATGGAGTGGGTGGAAATTTTGGAGGTGGATTCTCGGCCGATCAGGTAAACCTGCAAACCCAAAATCTGGAGTTGGAATTAAATCCAACAAAAGGGTTATACGTGAACTTAGGTTTGCAACGGATATTCGACACACCCTACAATCCCTATAGAACTTTATTCGATAAGATGACCTACACCGGTTATCGTTTAGCCTATTTCGGCACCGACGGTGTAGGTGTTTCTGTACGTAAAGACTGGGACTTCGCACGGATGAAAGGCGGATATTACAAACTATATGAAAATTACGTGCACTTAAATGACGACGTGACGTTGATGGAACTTAACGGGGAAAAAGATGTGAGCCGCACTTGGAAAATTGGTGGTTCAGCGTATTATATGCGCGATCGGGCAAATGGTGCAGGAGGTGTTTCTATTCTCAGTCAGGGATTTAACAGTTTGCTGGCCAGCCACAACGGGGTATACAGATTCAACTATGGAGGTGCAAAATACCGTGGCGATGTAGGTTGGATTGGTACATACTTTAGCCGCAATGCAGATCAATGGCTCGATCCGTGGACATTGACCGGATTTGTGAATGTAAATATAGGTCGAGCAGATACACTTAAGAATCAACTGATTTCCGACAAAGAATGGACCAAAGCAACTGATATTCTTGGTTTTGCAGCCAACGTGAGAGGTTCGTACCGCTACGGACAAACTCAGAATGACAACGTTTCGCTGGATATTATGTATTCATCGGGCGATGCTAACGGATTGAAAGATGGAAAATACAACGGCGTAATTACCGGAAATCAGTGGGGTGCCCCGGGTGCAATTTTTATCAGTTCGGGTGCTTACCTGCTCATGCCGCACGGAAATGTAGTTAACCGCTTTACGCCCGCTATTATGGACATTTCCAATATGGGATATGGCATGACTTCGGCCACACTCAATGCTTCGCATGGATTTATTCCCAATAAACTAAATGCAAAGATTGGAACTGCAGCAGCTATCAGCAATGTACAACCTCTGGGTGGAGGTTCACTGATTGGGGCTGAAGTGAACGGCAATATTCAATACAATTTCGGGCCCTTCATGAGTTTGGAACTCCATGGTGCCTATTTGATGCTCGGAGATTTCTACGACAGCAAACAAAGCGCCTACGGAAGTCCGGTAAACGGGAATATTGACGGACGACCTGTTAATCCATGGACTGCTTTTATGGTGTTTAAATGGTTACTATTCTAACAATATTAATTTACGATTATGAGAAAAAAAATCATTTATATATTGATTGCGGCAATTTCAACGGTATTAAGCAGTTGCAGCACACCATACCACTCCATCACCAACATAAAAAGTTTTGATGAAATGCAATATAAGTATCCCGTAAAAAAAATTCACTTACCTGTTTCGGGATTTGATATTGCTTACACCGACGAAGGGAAAGGTGAAAATACCATTATTTTTATTCACGGCCTGGGAAGTTACCTGCGTGCCTGGGAAAAAAACATTGGTGAATTGAGTAAAACCAACCGTTGTATTGCTATTGATTTGCCCGGTTACGGAAAATCGAGCAAACAGCCTCATAGCGGTATGATGACATTCTATGCCGGTATTGTCAATGAATTAGTCACTGAATTAAAGTTGCAAAAGGTTCTCATTGCCGGACATTCCATGGGTGGACAGATAGCAATGACCACCGCACTGGTTTATCCTGAAGTAGTTAAAGGATTAATTCTAGCGGCACCGGCAGGTTTTGAGCCATTTACAAAAGGACAAAAACAGTGGTTTAAGGAAGTTATGACATTGGATGGCGTGCGTCTGACAACACCGGAAGCAATCCAAAACAACCTGGCTACTAATTTTTACCGGGTACCCAAAGATGCCGATTTTATGATTACCGACCGTATTGCCATGCGTAGTGCAAGTGATTTCAAAGCTTATTGTTATGCTGTTGTACAATCAGTACATGGTATGGTTGACAATCCGGTGTTGGATTATCTGCTGGATATCAAGGTGCCGACACTTATTCTTTTTGGTGAAAATGACAATCTGATTCCTAACCGCTACCTAAATCCGGGTCGTACAATCGAAATTGCCAAAAACGGAGCCTCAAAAATTCCGAACAATAAATTGGTGATGATTCCCCGTTGTGGTCATTTTCTGATGTTCGAAAAACCTGAAATTTTCAATTCTGAAACATTAAAGTTTCTTGATTCTGTAAAATAAGTTTTCATGATGAAATGAGAAAGAGAAAACGGAATCAATTCTGTTTTCTCTTTCTTTTTTGTATTTTTATGGCTTAAATCAAATTCTATAATTGAGATGCGAAAAAAACTGAATACATTTTATCTGTTTTCTAATACTCTTTATCCGCATGAATTGGAGTACTTACTTTCAATACAGAGTTTTAATAAACCTGTTAATCTAAACATCCTTAAACAAATATATATCAATTCTACTTCGTCACAAATGCCTAAATCATTTGATACCGAAGAAGACAAAAGGACCTACAACTATCTGAAAACCTGGATTACAGATACATTGGCAAAAATAGATGTTGATTTGTATTTCGAGTGGTTGATCTCGACCGAAAAAAAAGTACTTACCGATATTATTGTGCCGGCTGATGAAGTTGTATTGCTCAATAATATGAAAAAAATAGGGCCAACAAATTACAATTTTATAAGGTTTTACGAACTTGCACAATACTACCGTGATTACCTCATGGTACGCAACAGAACGAAATATAACAAAGTTGTATCTGAATTTCTGAGTAAATATCACGAACAATATCATTTGTTGAAAAAAATAAATCTCGAACTGGATGAAGTTACGGCTGAAATAGTGAAAAAGGAAGAATTTTCAGAAGATGAAAGTTCATATATAGAGAATTTTCTGCACACCATTTATTTTAACGAAAGTCTGGATGCCTATACCCGATACAGGGCAGTAGTGCGGTTGACCATTTACTATTATAATAACCGTCAGTTTCAGAAACAAGCAGTTGTGTACCAGCATCTGGATGAAATGCTGAAGACACCGCTCTTTTACTCAAAACGCATTCTGGCAAATTATTATGCCAACAGGGCAATGATGCATTCGAAACTGAATGAATTGGCTCAATCTGAAAAGTACGGTTACCTTTCCATTCAAAACAAAAACAGTGATTATCTATTCTACCTGATAAATTTGTGCGGGGTTTTGCTTAAACAGGGTAAAAATGAGGAAGCACTGAAATTGATGCGTAAATCAATGCCGGAATTGAAAAATACCAATAATAATTATTATAAAATCGGCTTTAACTCATTCTATATTCGTACTTTGATTTACAATGGGCAAAGTGAAAAGGCTGTGGAATATGCTGCACATTATTTCGATGCTTACAAAAAAGAGATTTTTGAACACCGGTGGCATCTTTTTTTTCGGTCATACATTCACGCACTAATTTCCACTGAAAAATACGGTAAAATATTATCGCTTTGTAAACGATATAAATTGCTGACAAAAGAAAAACATCGCATCGAGCGTATTGATTATCTGCCCATTATACAATCCTATTATTATCTGGCTGAATATATGGAAAGCATTATTTCAAAAGAAAAACTGATTTCATCCATTATAAAAACATATACAAATTTGATGGATGACAACTATCGTTCTCAGAAAATCAATGAATTGCTGAGTGAATTGATGCCAAATATTCCTGAAGAAATTAAAGTTATAAAAAAATCCTTGATTTTAAATTAATAGCTACTATTTCCCTTTCAGCAATTCCTCCAGCTTTATCATTTCATCGCGGTACTGGGCAGCTTCCAGGAAATCGAGTTTTTTGGCTGCTTCCTGCATGGATCGGCGGGCTTTTGCTATGGCTTTTTCGAGTGCCGGTCGGGACATAAACTGTACCACGGGATCTGCAGCCAGAATATTCGGAATTTCCGGTTCGATGTAGGCATTCGGTTCCATTTGACTGAGTGAATTTCGTTCGCCCTTGGTTATTTGGGTGGGAGTTATTCCGAATTTAGCATTGTAGGCAAGCTGTTTTTCGCGCCGGCGGTTGGTTTCGTCTATCGTTTTCTGCATGCTCATAGTTATTTTATCGGCATACATGATTACTTTACCATTCAGATTGCGTGCGGCGCGACCGGCAGTCTGTGTGAGCGACCGGTGATTGCGCAGAAATCCTTCCTTATCGGCATCGAGGATAGCCACCAGCGAAACTTCGGGCAAATCCAACCCTTCGCGCAATAAATTCACCCCTACCAGCACATCGTATATGCCACGCCGGAGGTCTTCCATTATCTGAACAC
>Ga0209098_1002572_pt1 | contig 15847 bp, 11 predicted proteins | sample AD_JPNHW1_MetaG_FD_184429 | JGI IMG/M metagenome (GOLD analysis project Ga0209098, IMG submission 184429) | Active sludge microbial communities of municipal wastewater-treating anaerobic digesters from Japan - AD_JPNHW1_MetaG (SPAdes) (version 2) | ecosystem: Engineered > Bioreactor > Anaerobic... | reverse complement strand
TGAAAACCAAACTGCACATCAAAAATCCGTATTGCATCGTCAACGATGTCATTTCGGGCTGCCCCGGGTGGACACAGGCTATGATCATCGCTGATGCGTTCATCAAGAGCCAGATGTTTAAACGAGGCGCTGTTGTTGGAGCTGATATTTTGTCGCGTATTTCTGATCCACACGACCGCGACTCGATGATTTATGCCGACGGCGCTGCTGCCACCATTGTTGAGGCCGTAGAAAGCGAAGAACCCGTTGGCATTTTAAGCCATGCAAGTCGCTCTGATGTTGGAGCTACAACAGGCTACCTTGCTTTTGGTCCATCATACAATCCTGAAATTGACCAAAACGAAATGTACATCAAAATGGCCGGACATAAAGTATATGTTTACGCACTGTCGCACGTTCCGCCACTGGTAAAACAAAGCATTGACGAAGCAGGCCTGAAATTATCCGATATTAAAAAAGTGCTGATTCACCAGGCCAACGAAAAGATGGACGAGGCCATTCTGAAAGGCGTGTTTAAACTGTATGGCGAAACTGAAATTCCGGATGGGATTATGCCCATGAGCATTCGTTTCCTCGGAAATTCGTCAACTGCCACCGTACCAACCTTACTCGATTTAGTGCTGAAAGGTAAAATGGAAGGGCAACAAATTAACCCGGGTGATTGCGTGATTTTAGCCTCGGTTGGCGCAGGAATGAATATCAATTCAATCGTTTATAAATTCTAAGAAGAACTTATCTTTATAAAAGCACAAAAGGTGTAGCGGAGAAATTCGTTACACCTTTCTTTTACCAAACAATGTCCTCTTTCCCCCACTGCTGCAAATATTTGTTCGCGGTTGAGAATTGCTTATTCCCGAAAAATCCCCTGCTGGCCGATAGTGGCGACGGGTGAACCGATTTCAGGATTAAATGCTTTTGCGGATTGATAAACTCCGACTTGCTTATAGCATAATTTCCCCAAAGGATGAAAACCACATGATCCAGCCGGTCGGAAACCAGGCGGATAACCGAATCGGTAAACTGCTCCCACCCCTTTTTCTGGTGCGAACCGGCCAAATGAGCGCGGACCGTTAGTGTGGCGTTGAGTAGCAAAACACCTTGTTGTGCCCATCGCGTAAGGTTTCCGCTGGCCGGGATCGGAGCGCCGGTATCGTCGTGTATTTCTTTGAAGATATTGCGCAAACTAGGCGGAAAATCAACGCCATCGTTCACCGAAAAACAAAGCCCGTGCGCCTGCCCTGGCCCATGGTACGGATCCTGCCCGAGAATAACAACTTTTAGCTGATTGAACGGGCATTGGTCAAAGGCATTAAAAATAAGCTTTGCAGGCGGAAAAATCTTTTGTGTTTGATATTCAGACCGCACAAATTCAGTCAACTGCTTAAAATATGGTTTCTCAAACTCTTCCTGAAGCTGCATTTTCCAGCTTTGCTCAATTTTTACATCCATTGCGATTCTTATTTTTTGCCATAAAGGCACCAAGACACAAAGATTGTAAATCTGTGTTTATATGGGTAATCTGTGGCGAATTAATTTGGTATTTTTAATCAAAATTGTGAGCCATGGAAATTTTGTTTGTTTTAGCTGGTCTTGGTTGTGGTTTCTTATTGACATACCTGGTTTTAACTCCAAGGTTTGCAAAAAAGAAATTCGAACTCGAAAGAGAAAACTTGTTGTTTGCCGACCGCAATCAATCGCTGCAAAAAGAAAAAGAAGACCTGAATCAGCAAATCCAGGAACTTCGATCAGAAAACTCTATTCAAATTCAGCAACTGGCGCGGGCCGAAGCCGACTTCGCTAACCTTCAGGAAAAACTAAGTTCGCAACGAAAAGAAATAGAAACACTCCAGCAGAAATTCACAGTTGAATTCGAGAATATTGCCACCAAAATATTGAAGCAAAACACACTGGACTTTTCTGCCACACATCAGAAAAACATTTCGGAATTGCTGACTCCGCTTAAGGAGAAGATTCAAACTTTCGAGAAAAAAGTGGAAGACACTTACGAGAAAGGCCTGAAAGACCAGACCGATTTGAAAGCGGAACTGAAAAAATTGCACGACCTTAACCAAAAAATCAGCGACGAAGCCCACAACCTGACCAAAGCCTTGAAAGGCGATGTAAAAAAACAGGGAAACTGGGGCGAAGTGATTCTGGAGCGAATCCTCGAACGTTCGGGATTGACTGAAGATCGCGAATACAAGAAACAAGAAAGCTTTACCGACGATCACGGGCAGCGCTTTCAGCCTGACGTGGTGGTGCATTTGCCCGACCAGAAACACATTATTATTGATTCGAAAGTGTCGCTGGTAGCTTATGAGCAAATGGTCAATGCCAACAACGAACAAGACCGGGCGCAATTTGCCAAAGAACATTTGCAAAGCGTAAAAACACATATCAAAACACTGAGTGAAAAGCACTACCAGCAGTCGCCTTCATTTAATACGCCTGATTTTGTTTTACTATTTATCCCAATCGAGTCGTCGTTCTCGGTAGCCGTTCAGGAAGATCAGGATTTATTTGCTTATGCCTGGGAAAATAAAGTGGTGATTGTCAGTCCATCAACACTGTTGGCCACTTTACGAACAATCGCCTCCATCTGGCAACAGGAGAATCAGACACGAAACGCCCAGGAAATTGCCCGTCAGAGCGGTGCATTGTACGATAAATTTGTTGCCTTTGTAACCGACATGGAGGCAATCGGCAGAAGCATTGACACCACGCGAAAAACGTATGATTCGGCTTTAAACAAGCTTTATTCCGGAAGTGGTAATCTTGTTCGCCGCGCGGAAAATATTCGAAAATTAGGAGCTAAAACAACAAAATCGCTACCATCAGATCGGACTGGAGAAGACGAATAGTTACGCGTCGCGAAACTCTGGCTCCAAACCATCTTCGCACAAATCTATTGGTATAACCCAGACCACGGGATTCGCGTTCCCTTCTCCGCCTTCTGATTCGCGTTTGGTAAATTCCGATCCAAAGAAAACAGCAATGTGGTCGTGCGGAATGTTTTCATCTTCTTCTGTTGCAATCACTACAGCATTGACGCCGTCAATCCGAACAAAATCGCCTTTTGCAAAAGGAAGTTCTTCCATTTTCAGGATATTAAAGTTTTAATTGAAACAAAAAATGCAACCAGTAAATGATTGCATTTCAGAATATTTTCGATGTGAATTAACTTGCTTTTAAACGAACAGCTATTGTTCCGTCGATTTTCTCTTGGGCATAGTCCAGGGTTATCCGCATTTGATTAACATTCTCAGAAGGAGCATCGAACATGGCATCGTTCATGATATTTTCACAAATAGACCGCAAACCGCGCGCCCCAAGTTTAAACTCGATGGCTTTATCCACGATAAATTCAAGTGCATCCTCGTCAAAGCTCAGTTCAATGTGATCGAGTTCAAAAAGCTTAATGTACTGTTTAATCAGCGAATTTTTAGGCTCGGTTAAAATGCTGCGCAAAGCTTCCCGGTCAAGTGGTTCGAGGTAAGTAAGCACCGGCATACGACCGATAATTTCAGGAATAAGCCCGAACGATTTCAAATCCTGAGGCGAAATATACTGAATCATGTTATTGCGGTCGATAGAATTCACCTTCTTCTGAGCGCCGTAACCTACTATTTTAGTGTTCAAACGCTGTGCAATTTTCTTATCAATTCCGTCGAATGCACCACCGCAAATAAAAAGAATATTCTTTGTATTTACAGCGATCATTTTTTGTTCAGGGTGTTTTCTTCCACCCTGTGGCGGAACATTTACAATGGAGCCTTCCAATAATTTTAATAATCCCTGTTGAACTCCTTCTCCCGAAACGTCACGGGTAATTGAAGGGTTATCGCCTTTACGCGCAATTTTATCAATCTCATCAATGAATACTATTCCACGCTCGGCAGCTTCCACGTTGTAATCGGCCGCCTGAAGCAAACGGGTGAGTAAACTTTCAATGTCTTCGCCAACGTAACCGGCCTCGGTTAAAACAGTGGCATCTACAATGGTAAACGGCACGTGCAACATTCTGGCAATGGTTCTTGCCAAAAGGGTTTTGCCAGTTCCCGTTTCGCCAACCATAACAATATTCGATTTTTCAATCTCGGTTTCATCAGACGAAACAGGTTGATTTAATCGCTTATAATGGTTATAAACCGCAACAGAAAGAATTTTTTTAGCATGCTCCTGCCCGATTACATATTGATCGAGAAAGCTCTTTATCTCCTTGGGTTTCATTACATTGAATTCCTTTGTCGAAAAAGAACTATCCTTTTTAAATTCCTCTTCAACAATTGCATAGGCCTGTTCAACGCAACTGTCGCAAATATGTCCCTCCATGCCGGCTATAAGCAGGTTTACTTCCTTCTTTTCACGCCCGCAAAACGAACACTTATCCATTTTCATCCGTATAAATTTTTGTTTAACGCCTTAAAATCTGCGTATTAGCATTTTCTTTTAATCGAACAATCCAACGCATGGAATAGCCATTTATACATTTTCAGTTTGTATGAGTTTATGCTCTTATGGCTATTTCATCTTTTGATTTCAATTAATTATTTATGCCTGACCAACACTTCGTCGATCATTCCATATTCTTTGGCCTCGGTTGAGGTCATCCAGTAATCGCGATCAGCGTCTTTTTCAACCTGTTCGTATGTTTTTCCACTGTGAATGGCTATAATATCGTAAAGTTCCTTCTTCAACTTAGAGATTTCACGAGCTGTAATTTCAATATCTGAAGCCTGCCCCGATGCACCTCCCATTGGTTGATGAATCATCACTCTGGAATGTTTCAGCGCAGAGCGTTTCCCTTGCGTTCCGGCCGTAAGAAGCACTGCACCCATTGAAGCAGCCATCCCGGTACAGATGGTAGCAATTTCCGGAGAAATAATCTGCATCGTATCATAAATTCCCAAACCGGCATGTACCGAACCTCCCGGTGTATTGAAATAGATCTGAATATCTTTGCTTGGATCGGCTGACTCGAGGAAAAGCAATTGTGCCTGAACAATATTGGCAATGTAGTCGTCGATTGGTGTCCCCAAGAATATAATCCGGTCCATCATCAACCTCGAGAAAACGTCCATTGATGCAACGTTCAGCTGACGTTCTTCAATGATATAAGGTGTTAAACTGTTCGTGAAAATTGAATCATAACGATGCATCGTAAGACTACTGATACCCAAGTGCTTCGTAGCGTATTTATTAAATTCTCTTTCGTTACTCATAATATTGGTCTCCTGTAAAAAAAAACTTTGTGAAAATCTGGCATTCACTATGGAACAACGATTTTCACAAAGTTATAAAAATAAGCCAATGGCTATATCGCTAATGAATTAATTCTCCAGCATTTTGTTAAACTCATCAAAACTGATATCTTTCAATTCGATTGAGGCTTTTTCCTTAATTGTAGCAACAATCGCATCTTCATGTTTGCGCGCTACCAATTTGCGGCGTTCTTCTTCATTTTTAAGCATATGATCGGCATAGTTTTCAATGTGTTCTTCGCCAACATTATTTAAGCCATATTGACGGAACTGCATTACTGCCATTTCTTTTGCCAATCCGCGAACATCGTCTTCTGTTATTTTGATGCCGTTATCTTTTACGATTTTGTCTTTAATAAGCTGCCATTTCAGGTCAACCATAAAATTATCAAAATCAGCTTCAATCTGTTCTTCATCCATTTTCGGATTGGTTGCTTTGATCCATCTTTTCAGGAAAGCCTGAGGAAGATCAAAAGGAACAGCCTTCAACAAAGCATCGCGGCTATCCAATGCAAATTTATAGTTGCTTGAATAACTGAAATTTTCTTCGATCTCAGCTTTCACTTTAGCAGTAAATTCTTCAATCGTAGCAATACCCGAATCTTCTCCATATACCTTTGAAAATAAATCCTGATTCAGTTCAGCTTTTTCGAAACGAAGCACCTCGATAATAGCGAAACTGAAATTACCCGAAACGGTTTCAGCAGCTTCGTGAGAAATATTGAGCAAATGGCCAACTTCGTGACGATTGTCGTAAGTTTTAACCGGATCAAAAACTACTACATCTCCGGCTTTCTTTCCAACGAATGAAGCTTTTACTTCTTCGTCTTTCATCAGATCAATAGCAATGACTACTTTTTCGGCAACAATGCCGCCTTCAAGCTCGCTGCCATCGTCATTAAGCTGAACAAATGTACCGCGAACAGTATCTTTTTCTTCTACCGAGTCAACAACTTTATTTTCTCCGAAACGGCTGGCATAAGCGTCAACCTGTTTATTGATGGTTTCTTCGTCGGCAACAATATTGTAATATGGCAAAGCAGCCACATCTTCCAGTTTAACCACGAATTCAGGAGCCATTGCAACATCGAAAACAAAGCTAAAATCGCTCTGGTTGTCCCAGTCAATTGGTTGTTGCTTTTCATCATTCGGAAGTGGTTCTCCCAAAACATTCATATTTTCAGACATGATATAGTCTGTAAGGCTTTTTGAAAGAATTTTATTCACTTCATCAGCCAAAGCAGCTTTGCCGTACATCTTCTTAATTAAACCGGCAGGAACCATTCCCGGACGGAATCCAGGCATATTTGCTTTCTTACGATAGTTCTTCAGAACATCGCTAACATTAGCTTCGTAATCATTCTTCTCAATCGAAACGGTGAGAATTGCATTCAATTCGTCGATGTTTTCTCTTGTAATATTCATTCTTATATTCTGCTTTAGTTATTATATCTGTTGGAATTCCTTAGAATCCAACATTGAGATTAACATTTTCCGTTCATGGAACTCACAGGTTTGAAAAGCAAATTTCGCTTAGTTCGCCCGATACAACCTGTTCGTTTCATATTCTAAACTTAAAATTACTGGAAATGAGGGCGGAAGAAGAACTTCTGAAAAGCTCTGGTTCCAAAACCAACTGCTTAAAATCAACAAAAACCGCTTGCTTATCCTTTTCAGGTAAAGCAAGGCGGTTATTCTTTTCTGTTGTGCGGGCGAAGGGACTCGAACCCCCACGCCGCAAGGCACCAGATCCTAAGTCTGGCACGTCTACCAATTTCGCCACGCCCGCTAAATGCGGTGCAAATGTATGGTAATTTTTTTACACACACAATACCAAGCCGCAATCTTTTATTAATGCTTTTGTAGTAATCAGGAAAGTTTACCGGAGTTCAAAATTCTGCCCAAGATAAACACGGCGAACTTCCTCGTCTGAAGCAAGTTCCTCGGCTGTGCCTGCTTTCATAATTGAGCCTTCGTATAATAAATACGAACGGTCTGTGATCGTGAGGGTTTCGTGTACATTGTGGTCGGTAATCAAAACTCCAATATTTTTTTCTTTCAGTTTTTTGATGATTGACTGAATGTCTTCCACTGCAATAGGGTCAACTCCTGCGAAAGGTTCATCGAGCAATATAAACTTGGGGTCGATTGCCAAAGCCCGCGCAATTTCAGTCCTTCGGCGTTCTCCTCCCGAAAGCTGAAACCCCTTGCTCTTCCTGATGTGATGAAGACCAAATTCGGTAAGAAGTGTTTCAACTTTTTCTAACTGGTAGGCCTTCGGGAACTTGGTCATTTCGAGCACCGACAAAATATTGTCTTCAACACTCATTTGCCTGAAAACCGAAGCCTCCTGGGCAAGATAGCCGATTCCTTTTTGCGCCCTTTTATAAACGGGAATCATGGTAATCTCTTCGCTATCGAGAAATATCCTGCCTGAAAATGGTTTTATCAACCCAACAATCATATAAAACGAAGTTGTCTTTCCGGCACCATTAGGCCCGAGCAAACCAACAATTTCGCCCTGGTTCACTTCAAACGACACCCCTTTTACAACGGTACGTTTTTTATATTTCTTGACAATATTTTCGGCTCTAAGCTTCATCTTCAAAATAAATGCTTGTTAAATTTCTTCCAGTCTGCGTTTGTTGGCTTTATCAACCCTAGCCGAAATAAAGATACTGACTTCGTAAAGAAGAATCAGCGGAATACTCACAATCGTCTGGCTAAGTACATCCGGAGGCGTAATAATTGCAGCAATAATCAACAAAACAACATAGGAATGCCTTCTGTATTTCTTAAGAAACCTCGGGGTTAGCAAACCAACTTTGCTGAGGAAATAGACTACAACAGGTAATTCAAAAGCAATTCCACCCGAAAGAACAATCGAGGTAATCATGCTGATATAGGAATGAATATTGATCTGGTTGATCACCTGGTCGCTGATGCTATACCCTGCAAGCCAATCGATTGAAAATGGAGCAATCAGGTAATAACCAAATAAATCTCCAATTAAAAAAAGGCTTGTCATAATCAATACTGCTCCTGATGCGTATCGCCGTTCATTTTCGTATAAAGCTGGCTTAATAAAACTCCAAAACTGATAAACGACATAAGGTGAAGCAATTATAAAACCTGCAACAATTGCAGTCCAAACATCGACATTGAACTGCCCGGCCATATCAAAGTTAATCAGCTGAAGTGGCTTCGTATTTAAGCCATCAGAATGCATTCCGAAAAGGCCAGTGAGTTTAATTATCATACGGCTAGTCCAAAAATCAGGACTTTTGGGTGGAAGCAAAATTGAATTCCAAATGAAATCACTGAATACATAGGCAAGTGATGCAAAAATAACAATTGCAACAACTGACCGAATGATGTGCCACCGGAGTGCCTCCAAATGATCAAGAAACGACATCTCGCCCGTTTCGCTGCCCTTCTTTTTCTTTGTCGATTGTTCTTCCGTAAATGATTCTTCTGGCATAATCTCAAGTATGAATTTGGGTTTTGTTGGTCAAAAAAAGTTCGCACAAATATAATTTATATTCCTAATCGAACCGGAAAGCCACTTCTTAATTTTACTTAAATGCTTTCCAAAACTATTCATTTTCATTACTCGAGATTGATTTCCAATTGATATTTTATATACCTTCGGATGGTAAATAAAAAAACAATTAATTTTTTTGATCGGGTAGATAACTGTTTTATGAATACTGATTATAAATTAACTGATCTTCTTCAGCAGCATTTTGGTTTTGATCGCTTTAAAGGCCAGCAGGAAGAAGTAATCAAAAGTGTGTTGGACGGCAATGATACATTTGTATTAATGCCAACGGGTGGAGGAAAATCATTGTGCTATCAATTACCGGCGCTCATAATGGAGGGAACTGCGATTGTAATTTCGCCATTGATTGCATTGATGAAAAATCAGGTTGATTCGATCAGAAGTTTCGGAACAGAAGATGGCATTGCCCATTTTCTGAATTCGTCGCTTACCAAAGCTGCTGCACAAAAAGTGCGTGACGATGTAACCATCGGAAAAACCAAACTTTTATATGTTGCTCCTGAAAGCCTCACAAAAGAGGACAACATCGATTTTCTGAAAAATGTAAAAATATCGTTCTACGCCATCGACGAAGCGCACTGTATCTCGGAATGGGGACACGATTTCAGGCCGGAATATCGCCGAATCAGGCCAATTGTTTCTGAAATAGGGGTTGCTCCAATTATCGCATTAACAGCAACTGCCACAGCCAAAGTACAGCACGATATTCAGAAAACACTGGGCATGCAAAACGCCAAGGTTTTCAAGGCCTCGTTCAATCGCCCAAACCTGTATTACGAGGTAAAACCGAAATCAAAGCCCGAAAACCAGATCATTAAATTTATTAAAGAAAATTCAGGAAAATCTGGCATTATATATTGTCTCAGCCGAAAAAAAGTTGAGGAGCTTGCCGATATTCTGGTGGTGAATGGAATTAAAGCCTTGCCTTATCACGCAGGAATGGATTCGGCCACCAGATCAGCCAATCAGGACAAATTTCTGATGGAAGAAGTTGATGTAATTGTGGCTACAATCGCTTTTGGGATGGGAATTGACAAACCGGATGTACGCTTTGTTATCCATTACGATATACCAAAGAGCCTTGAAGGCTACTACCAGGAAACCGGGCGTGCCGGGCGCGACGGCGGCGAAGGAAAATGTATTACACTTTATTCGCCCAAAGACATCCAGAAACTTGAAAAATTTATGCAGGGTAAACCAGTTGCCGAGCAGGAAATTGGTCGCCAGCTTTTACTCGATACCGCATCGTATGCCGAAACTGCAATTTGCCGCAGAATTTTGCTCCTGAACTATTTTGGTGAAAAGCTCGACGAACCTTGCGGAAATTGCGACAACTGCCTTAGTCCGAAAGAACAAATTGAAGCAAAAGACGAAATTTGCCGCGCGCTTCAGGCAATTGTTGAGGTTAAGGAAAAATATAAGGCTGAACACCTGGCTGATGTCTTAACCGGCAAAATGACGGCTGCGGTAAAATCATTCCGGCACTACGAGCTGGAGTCATTCAATTCGGGAAGCGATCATGGCGAAAAATTCTGGGCCGCAGTATTTCGGCAGAGTATGATCGCAGGATTGATCAGCAAAGACATTGAAAACTATGGTTTGCTGAAAATGACCAAACAGGGATATGATTTCCTTGAAAATCCATACGATTTCATGCTGGTTCGCAACCACGACTATGACGCCATTGCTGAAGAAGAAGCAAGTGCTGCTGCCGGACAGGCTAGTGGAGCCGGTGATCCTGAGTTGTTTTCAATGCTGAAAGATCTTCGAAAAAACATATCAAAGAAGCTGAATCTTCCACCGTTTGTTATTTTTCAGGACCCATCGCTGGCAGATATGGCCTTGCAGTACCCGATTACAATTGACGAGCTGAAAAACATTCAGGGTGTCGGCGAGGGGAAAGCAAAACGATACGGAAAAGAATTCGTCGAACTGATCAAAAACTATGTCGAGGAAAACGAAATAGATCGGCCGGTTGACATGGTGGTTAAAACCGTTGCAAATAAATCGAAAACGAAAATAGCGATCATCCAGGGCATCGATCGAAAACTGTCGCTTGATGATATTGCCGATGCAAATGGTATTGAGATGAAAGATTTGATTTCAGAAATCGACACAATTGTCAATTCAGGGACTAAAATCAACATCGATTATTACCTTGACGAAATTCTGGACGAAGATCATCAGGAAGAGATTTTTGAATATTTCAGGGAAGCTGAAGATGATAGCATTGAATCGGCATTAAAAGAACTTGGCGAAGACGATTATTCTGAAAATGACATTCGACTGATGCGAATTAAGTTCTTTTCTGAACTCGGAAATTAAAGAAGAAATACATAAAAATCCCGGCAATCTGTATTTGCCGGGATTTTTTATGCCTTCTTCTAGAAGTAATTTGGTCGTCCTCCGCCTTTACGATAGATGTTAAACTCGTAACCTACCGTAATTTCATAAGTACCAATCTGGAACTTCTTTATATCCTGGAAGAGTGCATAATCGGCTGCAAACCCTATTTTTACATTGTTCGGAAAAACATATTGCCCCGATAGACAAAAAGCTCCGGTGCTCCTTGCATTTATTCCTAAGTTAAGGTTATTGGGTAAATAAACAACTGCGCCCAAATCGAACGAAACCGACTTCCCAAGTGATCCAATCAAAAGTGCATTCGGCCTCAACTGAACACTCATTGGCAGCCTTAAAACAAATCCGCCCGACAAATAGGCTGTTTTAAATTCCTGAAGCGACGAAAATCCCGTTCGGTTTACCGAGAATGTGTTGTTAATGAACTGGGGTACTGACAACCCAACGTAATAGTTGTCGTTAAAAACAATGGCCCCAACTCCGAAAACAGTCATAAAATAGTTGGTTACGTCCGACATAAACTGAGAATCTGGAATTCCATCCGGATACAAATGGTAATCAGTAAGGTTATTGGCATAGTTTACCACACCGCCTTTAAATCCGAACCGAAGGTAATTGTACATATCGAGCCTAACCTGATATGAATAATCGAATGTCAGGAACAGCTGCTTTTCAAATCCCACATTTCTCTTAATCAGGTTAAACCCAATGCCGCTTTCGCTGTCGCGGATAGGCGTTCTGTACGAAAACTGCTGATACATATTCGCCCCATTGATTGAAACATAGTCCTTTCTGGTTGAAAGCATAAACCCAGATATATCATACATTCCAACGTAAGCCGGATTTATTGTGCTCATATTGGTAAGGTACTGCAAAGTCCACGGGAACTCCTGTGCGCGCGCCAGCTGAGCTGACCCGGAAAGCAGCGAAATCAAAACCAAAGCAATATGAACAATCCGTTTTCTCATTTCATGTTAATACGAAACAAATACAAAGCTCTTCTTGGTTTCTCCATTTCCCAGTTTTAAGACGTAATAGTACGTTCCTGGTACAACTTTCTTGCCATTTACAGCGGCAATCCGGTTTGTTGTCGTTCCATCCCACCATGCCTGTTCGTGCGATCCCCAATAATCAACGTTTCCGTAGTGATCTTTTTCGAATAATTTGTTCCCCTGCTGATCGAAAATATACATTTTAGCATTCGGGTATTGTTCGATACAATAGATCTGGAAATAATCGTGGACGTTGTCGTCATTCGGCGAGAATGCATCAGGAATGAATAAGCTACAATCTCGTCCGTACCACAGATATTCAGGATGCCCGACGTGACCGGTAACATCGTTGCTGTAATCTCCGTCACCATTCAAATCTTCAAGCCTGGTTGGGTACTCATCGTCGTCGTCGTTATCATCACGCCAGTCTCTTATTCCGTCACCATCAAAATCCTGAATGTATGCGTTGCTGCCAGTGGCATTTAAGTTATTACAACCATTCGGAATGGTATCCCATGCATCATCGAGTCCGTCAGAATCAGAATCTTTACCCGTAATTAAATGACCTTCGTCCACTTTACCGTCAGCATTCAAATCGTGCCCTTCAATGTAATCCGGCACATGGTCGTTGTCGGAATCGGTATCGAGGAAGTCTGGCAAATTATCAGGCATATATAAGTTTGCATCCGTATTTACGGGGATTATTTTGACTCCGCCCATTGCCGGATCGTAAGCATCGTCGATACCGTTGTGGTTCACATCTTTTCCTGAAGGTGGAATATAACCAGCCGTAGGTTGAGCCTCAACATTGTCCACAATTCCGTCGTTATCCGAATCAATATCGAGCCAGTTTGGATGACCATCTCCGTCAAAATCGGCAGTTTTCCAGTCTTGTCCTGGCAAAGCTTCATCTACATTCAAAATACCGTCGCCATCAGCATCGGGGTCAATTAAATCAGCTATTCCATCGCCATCAAAATCGGCTTCAATATGAATAGTAACTGTGGCAGTTGCTGTTTGTTTCAGTTTATCGTAAATCTCATAAACAAATATATCATCTCCGGTAAAATTAGCCTCGGCCGTATATACAAACGAGCCATCGGCGTTGATTGTGTAATTTGCTGCATGCGACGGCTTAACAACCAATGCTGTATTCATCGAAATGAAATCAGCCTGTTCAACCGGATCCGGATCATAATCTTTACCACTGCCATTGTCATCCAACAAGTTTCCGCTCACCATCGAACAATTCGTTGTGAATACATCTGGACGCGCAACCGGCGGATTATTCAACGGAACTTTTACAGTCAGTGCAGCCGTACATTTTTTTGTATCGGTAACAACAACCGAATATGTGCCGTACTTAATCGGATTCAAATCCTGAGTTGTAGCACCGTTCGACCACAAATAACTTAGCAAACCGCTTCCGCCTTTGGCATCAATATCAATTGCTCCCTGTTGCGTTCCTTTTACAGCCTGCTCAGTTACCTGAACTATTCGTAAATCGATCGCAGCCGGACTAACAATCGAGATACTGGTATTCGTTCCGGTTGACGTACAACCATTGGCCGTGAAATGAATGTTTTTGAAATCCTTGCTGGCTGTAAGCGTTCCGGTTATGGTAGCTATGCCTCCTGATATCTTAACATTATCAAACTGCCCGCCATCGTAATAGAACGTATAGGTTCCATCGAAAGAATAAGTTTTTCCGGCAGAAACAACCGGAGGTGCACTAATAGTTATTGTGTAAGTATCGCCATAACATTTCGGATTAACCCCAATTGCTGAAATCACCGGCGGCGGTGGAACTGCCGGAACATAAATTGCAGTAGCGCTCGAAGTACACCCGCTTACATCGTCGCGAACAACAACCGTATAGGTGGTGGTGCCTATTAAGTCGGCGAAAACAGGCGACGTTTGGAATTTAACGCCATCGATACTGTAAGAATAGATCTTGCTACCGGAGTTTACAGGGCTCAAAACCGAAACATTTCCATCCGGATTGGAACAGGTTGGAGTTGCGGTAAGTGCCAGCAAAGGAGTAGCCGGATTCGCCGGGATTGTTCCAATTACCACACTCGTTGGTGCTGATAAACAACCAGTAGAAATATCTTGTATTGTAATTGTATGAACGCTACCTGGCAACAAATTAGCAAACGTAGTGCCAGCAGTGTACTCTTTCCCGTCAAGGCTATAGTAATATTTGCTCTCGTCTATCGGAGATTTGATGGTAATTATCCCCTTCGGACTGTAGCAATTTACAGGACTAACTTCCAAACTAGCCGATTGTGGATCTTTCTCCCGTTCAATATTGACAAACGTTGAATTGGTACATGATGTAGTGCCATCAATTACAGTCACGGTATGGAGTCCTTCTGCGATATTATTAAATTCGGTAACCGTAGAATAAGTACTTCCATCAAGGCTGTAAAGATAATTCGAACCCGATACCGGCTTAATTGCAACAATTCCCGCTAATGGTTGTTTGCACGTCGGTTTTGCTAAAATCTGAATATCTGGAGCTTGTGGCAAATTCGGAACAGGATCAATCGTTGTTTCCATAGGTTCCGAGATACATCCTGCTCCGGTTTTCACAGATACTTTATAGTTTCCCGGGTTCAAACCCGCGAACGTTGTACTGCTGGTCCAGCTTGATCCATTGTCGATACGAAATTCATAGCCGGAACCGGTTGGAGAGTTAATAATGATTGTGCCCAACTCAACCAAACAAGTAGGCTGGATGGCACTTGTAACAGGAGGTTCAGGAAGTAATGGTTGTTCATCGATGATTTGTATAAAAGCTCCCGAAATACATCCTTCGTTGTTCTTAACTGTGATCGTATAAGTACCAGGCATTAAACCTATGAAAGTTGGATTATCCTGATAAGTTAAGTCATTGTTAGAGTATTGATACCCAGAAACAACTGGAGATTTAACATGAATGGCTCCAGTAGAAACCGTACATGTAGGTTGAATTGGTTCAACAGTTGGCACAGGCGGTGCCAGGGAATGTGGAGAAATAGTCTTTTTACTTTCAGTTGATGTACATCCGCCACCACTTATAGCAATAACCTTGTAGTCTCCGGGTATCAAGTTACCGAAAGTTGTACTCGAAGTAGGAGTTCCGCCATTAATTGAATAGGTATAACCTAAGCCCACCGGCGAAGTAACTTCTATTGTTCCGGCAGCACTGTCGCAAGAAGGCTGAACCGCGGTCAATTCCGGAGCTACCGGTATTATTGGAGCCGATGGTATTGTTACTGAAACAGTTGAAGAACAAGATGTAGTTACATTCAAGACTGTTATGGAATAAGGCCCTGGGTTAAGGCCTGTAAATTCGTTTTCGTTTTTCCAGGTAGAACCACCATTTTTACTGTACCGATAACTTTGCCCACTTACTGCGTTCGAAACGGTCACCGAAATTGCACCCGTGCGAACAATACAATCAGGGTTTGCAACTGAAACATTGAGTTTTGGAGCATCGGGGACATCTGGGACTGACAGTAAAACATCAGGTGATTCGCAAGCCAATGGAAGCGTGATATCAACAACCCTTAACGAATATTTCTGGTTTGATGCAAGCTTATCAATCAGCAAAATATTTGGGTTATAATCTTTTGCAACGCCATTTGCATCTCTCAATCGATAGATAAATCCCGAAGGTAAAAGGC